>ERZ808240.4405-NODE-4405-length-12526-cov-3.811563_pt1 | contig 12526 bp, 10 predicted proteins | sample MGYA00521084_ERZ808240 | MGnify/ENA primary metagenome ERZ808240 (study PRJEB31516, sample SAMN03275571) | gut metagenome | biome: mammalia-associated habitat; material: feces | host: Papio cynocephalus | place: Kenya | collected 2012-08-06 ... | reverse complement strand
CAACTATAACAATTTCCCTATGCGTCCTCTTAACCGGCGCTCTCCTAAACAGGTCTTATTTGCTTTCCCCTCTCTGTAACACGTCATTGTCAAACCTACATTATTTTTCAGAACCGGCGCTTGGTCTTGTTTTGTCGTATATTTATAATGCAGTCATCTTTTATATAGCGCCTCCAAGGCATACAGCACAAAATTCCGACGTGATAGCAAACGATAGTCGTTCTTTGTGCATTGTTGTTGCGATAATTCTACAAATATTGTAACAGTCTTTCATATACACACCTCACATGAACATTTTAATCACATTAATTCCAAACTCATACCGGTTACTAAAGCTTTGTCCAGCAAGCCAATTATGTACAATCATTCCATTTGTAAAAGGCTGTACGCCGGAATAGTAGCCACTTATTGCTCGGTGTGTTGTTTTACTAATAGCCACAATATTATTTGTATTTTGAACTATTTGAGGACAAAAATCAGATTTTATAATTTAACATTGCTCTCGTTTTTCTTTCATTAGGCCTTCGGCTCCTTCTTCCAAATATATGCGTTCCCACCTTATTACTGTATTTTTATAGTTCTGCTCTTGTCCTTGTGTTATATTCCAATATTTTGGACTGTTTCACAATATCCCAAATGGTGCTCTCGCATATTCATTATAACACCTATTTTAAATTCTGCACTATACCCTTTGTTTTCTCTTCCTGTTTTGGCCATAAAAAATATGCACCTCCAAAAGTGTCTAACTTTTGGGGTGCATATCAAAAGCATACATACGGCTTTGTTATTTTTTCCGGCCTTAGCCAAAGCGGCCGGTAATGTAGTCCCGTGTGCGAGGGTTCGCCGGCGCATTAAACAGCGTCCTGGTGGGGGCGCACTCCACTATCTCCCCCAGCAGAAAAAAGGCGGTTTGGTCACTGATTCGGGCAGCCTGCTGCATATTGTGGGTCACAATGGCGATGGTGTACTTCTTTTTCAGTTCCAACGCCAGCTCTTCAATCTTGGCGGTGGAGATTGGATCCAGCGCAGAGGTGGGCTCGTCCATCAGCAGCACCTCCGGTTCCACTGCCAGCGCCCGTGCAATGCATATCCTTTGCTGCTGCCCACCGGACAGAGCCAAAGCGCTTTTTTTCAGCTTGTCCTTGACCTCGTCCCAAATGGCTGCGCTACGCAGGGCCTGCTCCACGATTTGGTCCAGTTCCCGCTTTTTTCGCCTGCCGTAGGTACGGGGACCGTATGCGATATTGTCATAAACGGACAAGGGAAAGGGATTGGGTTTTTGGAACACCATGCCCACCCGGCGGCGTAGCAGGTTCACATCCGTCTTTTTGGCGTAAATATCTGTGCCGTGAAGCAGCACCTTGCCCTCTATGCGGCAGGTGTCAATGGTGTCATTCATACGGTTCAAGCACCGAAGCAGGGTGGATTTGCCGCAGCCTGAGGGACCGATCAGTGCGGTGATTTGGTTCTCCGGGATCTCCATGGTGATATCTTTTAGCGCCCAGAAGTCGCCGTAATATAAGTTTAAGTTTTGCACAGAAAATGCGGTCATCGGCCATCTCCTTTCTTGTATTTGCCCAGCAGCAGATCGGACAGGGCATTGAGCAATATAACGACCACCAGCAGCACCACGGCGGTAGCGTAAGCCTCGTTCGTATACAGCCCTTCACCGATGAGGGCATACATATGCACTGCCAGCGTGCGGCCGCCGTCGGTGATCCCGGCTATTTTGGCCACAGTACCGGCTGTGTAGATCAGTGCGGCGGTCTCACCTACAATGCGGCCCACAGCCAGCAGAATACCGCTGAATATTCCCGGCGCGGCAGTGGGTAGCAAAATCACAAACACCGTGCGCAGCCGTCCGGCACCCAAACCGAAACTGGCCTCCCGGTAGCTTTGAGGAATGCTACGCAGAGCTTCCTCCGTGGTGCGCATAATGGTAGGCAGAATCATAATAGCCAATGTCAGTGCACCGGACAGCAGCGACAGCCGCAGGTGCAGTGCCTTCACAAATATCAGGTAGCCAAACAGACCGTAGACAATGGAGGGTATGCCCGCCAGGGTCTCGGTGGTAAGACGAATGGGCGGTACCAATCGGTTGCCGGGTTTGGCGTATTCCGTCAGATAAATAGCGGCGCCCACCCCAAGTGGCACTGCGATCAGCAGGGTCACTCCGGTTATGATCAGGGTGTTTATGATCGCCGGCATCATGGATAGGTTCTTGGTGGTATAGGTGGGACTAAACATGGACAGCTGCAGGTGGGGCACACCTCGCACCAGCACATATATCACCAGCAGAACGAACACACCGGCGGTGAACAGGGTGCAGAGCCACAGCGCTGCTCTCACCAAAATGACCCGGCAGTTTTTGCGCCGCTTCAGTCTCGCTTCCATAGACGCCCTCCTTGCTTTAGAATTGAAAACAGCAGATTGATGATCATGATAAACACAAACAGCACCACCCCGGTGGCGATCAGCGCCTGACGGTGCAGATCGGCGGCATAGGCCATTTCCAGCACAATATTGGCGGTGAGGGTACGCACCCCGTCGGTGACACTCTTGGGAATGATCGGCTGGTTGCCGGCCACCATACTGACGGCCATGGCCTCGCCGATGGCTCGGCCAATGCCCAGGATAACCCCAGCGCTGATGCCGCTTTTCGCTGCCGGCAGCAGGGTGCACATCACGGCCCGCTCCTTGGTGGCGCCCAAAGCCAGCGCGCCCTCGTAGTAGCTGTTGGGTACCGCTCGCAAGGCAGACTCGGACACATTGATGATGGTGGGAAGAATCATAATACCCAGCACCAGAGAGGCGGTGAGCACCCCTTTGCCCGAAGTGTGAAACAGAGCCTGTACTTCCGGCACCAGTACCGTCAACCCAAAAAAGCCATACACAATGGAAGGAATGCCGGCCAACAGATTGACTGCCGGCTTGAGCACCCGGTACAAAGGTGCCGGGCAAAAGCGAGCCAAAAACACGGCAGTGCCAATCCCCACAGGCACGCCCACCACAATAGCCCCGGCAGTTACGTAAATGCTGCCAACAATCATGGGGAAGATGCCAAATTCATTTTGTAGCGGGCGCCAGGTGCGTCCGGTGAGAAAGGGCACCAGTCCGATTTGGCGAATAGCAGGCGCACCCCCGGCGAACAGGAAAATGCATATCAGCACCACTGCCAGCACGGACAGCCCAGCAGCCAGGGCAAACACCAGTCTCATAGTCCATTCTTTGATTTTTGCAATCATAAATATCCTTTATTTATAGTGAAGTGGGGGCGCCACGGCGCCCCCTTGTGGTTGGGTTTGGTTTTACGTTTATTTTACATCTGCCCAGTCCGTAACGGCACCGGTGTAGATTTGGCGCACGGTGTCCGTGGAGACGGCTTTCAGTGGGTTGGCCTTGTTGACGATCACAGCCACCCCGTCCATAGCAATAACAGTGGCGTTGACCCCTTTAGCGGTCTCCGTGTCTTTCAATTCTCGTGAGGCCATACCGATGTCGCAAGTACCGTCGATGGCAGAGACGATACCGGTGGTGGAGTCGCTTTGCTGCACCTCAACTGTTACGCCGGCATTGATCTTTTGATACGCCTCAGCCAGTTTTTCCATCACCGGGGTGACGGAGGAGGAGCCGGCCACCAGCACCTTGCCCTTGGCGCCGCTACTTTTGAAAGCACCGGTATTAGACTGACTCACATAGTGGTTGTCCTCAATGATCTTTTGACCGTCGGCGCTTCGAATGTAATTGACAAAGTCCTGGGCCGCCGGATTTAGATTTTCTTTGGTGACAATGTTAAAGGGGCGAGAGACTTTATAGCTGCCGTTCTTAACATTTTCGGCAGTGGGCTCTGTGCCGTCAATGGTCAGAGCTTGCACCGTGTCGTTAAGGCTACCCAAAGATACGTATCCGATGGCATTTTTGTTGCCGGCTACGGTGGTTAGCATAACGGCGGTACTGTTGGTAATCTCTGCCGCTGTGGTGGTGTTGTCAATCTTGTTTCCGGAGGCGTCTTTCGCCTCGATCCCCATCAGTTCCACAAAAGCACCTCGGGTGCCGGATCCTTCTTCTCGGGACACAACGGTAATGCTACCGGTGACCCCTGCGGTGGTATCCTTGTTTTCTTTGTTGCTTTTGTCGGCGGAGCAACCGGTGAACACACCGCTCACCACTGCTCCGGCCAGAACTAGGCTCAGCAGGACTTTTGAAGTTTTATGGGTTCTTTTTTGTTTCGTCATGGTTCATTCTCCTTTTCGCGCTTGACGTTTTTTGCAGCGGTAGTTCGCTACTCTGGTTTTAGTATAGCCATGAAATGTTAAAACCGCGCGCCATTGTGGGTAAAAAATGCGTAAAAGATTTTTCGCCTGTGTTAAGAGAACTTAACGAAAGCATGGAATATCTTGTATTTTATGCAAAAACCCTACTGTATCGGTAAAAATGGTAGAGGAAATTTGTTTGCTTTGCCTATGTCAGGACACACAGACACTGGATTTACAATGAACACCTATATGCATGTGACGGACTCCATGCAAGAAAACATTGCAAATACAATGGGAAATTTACTCGGCGGAAATGTGATAAATTCATAAATGGTCAATAGCTGGTCTTGAGTTAAAAATTGAGTAAACGAACAAAATCTCACTCCGTAAAAAAGAGTGAGATTTTTTTGTTGCGTATTGAATTTTGAAATGCATTTCAGAAAAAGGAAAAACCTGCGAAAACACGACGCTTCCGCAGGTTTTGGAGCTACTGGCCGGACTTGAACCGGCGACCTGCTGATTACGAATCAGCTGCTCTACCAACTGAGCCACAGTAGCATTTATGAAATTAAATTGCTTTGAACAAAAATCGACAGTCTCTGTCGGCTGTGAATTGTCGTTCCGGCAGCTGAACTGCGGCAGCGAATATTCAAAACAAAAACAGCCTTACTTTAGTTGCTCACATATTATAAATGAACCGCGCTGTTTTTGCAAGAGAAAAAATCAAAAAAGTTCTGTTTTTAGTATTCGCAAATACAAAGATTGTGAAACTGCCTTTAATGTGTTAATATATGATAAGTGCGCGAATGCCGAATATGATATGCCTAAAACGGGTCGGCACGGCGATTTTTCGCATTTTCGCCATTGCTGCGCATAACTTTTGTATTGCCGCAATCGGTCGAATAAATCGAGCGGCTGTACATTCAAAGCAAAAATTTTCATAATCAATTCAACTTCTAAGGGAGCGATAAAATGAGCTTAGCCGTAATTACGGGTGCCTCCGGAGGGATAGGCGCCGAAATTGCCAAACGTCTGTCCGATGACGGATTTTCGGTGGCACTTATATACAATAAAAACGCGGAAAAGGCTGCCGCTTTAGCGGACAAAATAAGACTTTCGGGCGGCAGCGCCGAAACGTACCGATGCGACATAAGAAACAGCGACGAAGTTAATGCGGTAACGAAAAAGATTGAATGTGAATTCGGCGAAATAAGCGTGCTCGTAAATAACGCCGGTATATCGGTTCAAAAGCTCTTTACCGATATAACCGACGATGATTGGCTTGATATGATAAACACAAATCTAAGCGGTGCCTTTTATTTTTGCCGTGCGGTGCTCCCCTATTTTATTCACAGAAAAGCGGGCAGGATAATAAACATCTCTTCTATGTGGGGCGAGACGGGAGGCTCGTGCGAAGTGCATTATTCCGCGGCAAAGGCAGGTATTATAGGGCTCAGCAAGGCGCTCGCAAAAGAAGTTGCTCCGTCGGGAATTACGGTAAATGTTGTATCACCCGGAGTTATTAACACCGAAATGGTAACAAAGCTCGGCAAAGATACCGTGGATATGATGCGTGAAGAAATACCCGTAATGCGGCTCGGCACTCCCGAAGACGTGGCAAATGCGGTTTCATTTTTGGCCGATGACAAATCGTCATATATCACTGGGCAGGTAATCTCCGTAAACGGCGGCATAGTTATTTAACGGTTACAAAATTCTGTAAGCAAAAAACGGGATGTAAAACATAAGTTTTACATCCCGTGATTTATTATTTGTCTTTTTTGTCACCGCCGCCTATTCTTGACCAATCGACAAGAATATGCTCGTTATAGAAATTACTGCGTTTTTCAAGCTCTTCGTTTACGAAATCCGTTCCGTCGCGCTCAAAGAGAGTCGGTGTATCCGAGAAGAGGTCGGTTCCTATGCCGAGCTTATTACCCTCTATCTCAACGCCGATACTTGCGAGCATTGTCGGGAACATATCAAATACAGCCCACTCGCGGTTATGGAAGCGAGTATCGGGAGCCGAAGTGCAGTTCGGTGCGGGATTAAGTATAAGGTTAAAGCATGTACGCCTGTAATTCGGGTCAAAATCCTTAAAGAAATTCTGGTCCATACTAAGGTGGTCGCCGTTAATTACGATAGTAGTGTTCTCATAGAACGGCTGAGACTGTATCCAACGTACAAACTTTGTCGCCTGTGCCTGGCTGTAGAATATTACGTTTGCATACTGCTTGTCAAACGGGGTCTCGGCATTGGGTGAAAGGTAGCCGTCCGGGAAGTGCGTATCCGCTGTTTCCATAACGAAGTAGAACGGTTTATCCTCGCTTGCCAAACGTGTAAGCTCCATCTTTGCGTATTCATAGAGCTTATCATCCTCATAACCCCACCAAACGCTGTAATCCTGAGGGATGAAGTTATCTTCCTTCGCACGCTTGTAGTCCATTATTTTGTAGTCGCCGTGCTCCTCAAAGAAGAAATCAAGTCCGCCGAATGCGGCATCCGCACCGAACATAACGGTCTGATTATATCCCTGCTCTTTTAATATATCGCCTATTGTGGTAGCACCCGGCAGGAAGTTGTCGGCAGAGCCGTACGCATTGGCGCCGACCGGCACTTTCATGGGCAAGCCGCTGCTCATATTTACCATTGAAGCCACAGACCAGTTACCGCCCGTCGAAGTCGGGTTACCGCCGAAGCCCTCGGGAAGATCCGAGAAATTGTAGCCCTCTTTTGAAAGCTTTTCAAGGTCGGGAAGAAGGTTTGTATCCATATATCCGCCGAGCTCCTTTGAGAAATACGAGTTCTCCATGGATTCGAGATAAATATGGATAAGGTTACGCTTTTTCTCGGGGAAGGTCATTTTAACCTTTGTGGGATCGGCAAAATTTTCTTCTATGTACGGTGAATCATCCGCATAAGCAGCATAGAGTTTTTGAAGCGAAAGCTTTTTAACGCCGAACGCCACGCCGCCGAAAAGCATAAGAAGCGCCAAGAAAAGAGCCGTGAGACGTCTTGCAAGTCCCGAAAATACGGTACGCTGTTTTTCATGGAGCTTATATAAGATTTTTCTCGTTGAAAAAGCGAATACGCAAAACAGAATTGTTGCCGCGGATGTCAGCAAAACAGGACCTTGGAAAAGCGTATCCATAACTTCGGAGCTTGCGCCGCCGTTATCGGAATTCAGATTTATTATCATCTGATCGGGCGTAAGTCCTGCAAATGTATCTGCCGCCCAGATAGAAGCCGTGAATGCCGCCATACCGAGAGCAAACGAAAGCATTGATATAATGCGAAGTATCCATGCGCCGACCTTGTGTTTCGGCTTTGTATGCGAAAAGGATATTACACCCTCGACAACTCCGCGGCCGAACAAAAATACAAGCCCGACAGCCAAAACAAACACAAAATACTTGAGCGGATACCATTTACCGTGCAGTGATGTTAAAAGCACATTCGGTATTTTAAGTATAACCGACATAATTCCGAGCGACGCTAAGTTACTCACTATTGTGTCGCGTAACACCGCAATAATACATGCAGGTACACTTTTTTTGCGCGTCAGCAGAAAAATATCCGCAACGCTCAAAAGAATTCCCGCAAGAACTCCCAGAAACCAAAACATATATATCCCTCTTTCATTACATAGTAACGGTAATTTTACCATATACGAAATCCGTTTGCAAGGATATTTTTTCGCAATATGCACAAAAAGGCTCTGTGCAAACATAAAATCACACAAAGCCTTTTAACATATCCGATTTTCACCGCGTCATTTTACTCTTCCGAAAACAGCTTTTCGGCGTAACGCACAGCTCCCATAGCGTCCTTTGCGTAAGAATCGGCGCCTATTCTGTCGGCATAATCCTGAGTCATAACAGCGCCGCCGACCATTACCTTACATTCGGGATAGCGTTTCCTTAAAAGACGAATTGTCTCTTCCATATTCACAACTGTTGTAGTCATGAGAGCGCTCAGGCCAACCAGCTTAACCTTCTCTTTTATTGCGGTATCTACTATAATTTCGGGGTCTACGTCTTTGCCGAGGTCGATTACGTCGAAGCCGTAATTTTCAAGCAATACCTTCACTATATTTTTGCCGATATCGTGAATATCGCCCTTAACCGTAGCTATAATGACCTTATTCTTTTTCTCGTTGCCGCTTGCTTCGGCAGGTATGCACGCCTTGATTTCGTCAAATGCCGCCTTTGCCGCATCGGCGCTCATAAGAAGCTGCGGCAGAAAGACCGTTCCGTCCTCAAAGCCCTTACCCACAATATCAAGCGCAGGGATAAGATAAGAATTTATAATATCAAGCGGCTGCTCTGTTTTTAAAAGCTCCCTTGCATTTTCACCAGCCGCTCCCGAGAGCCCGTTTATAACCGCGGTTTTAAGGTCGGTTTTCTCATTTTTTATCGTCGGCGCCGAATCCGATGTCTTGCTGATATACGTTTCAAAATTTTCGTCGTATCCGTTAAGCGCACAATAGGAATAAAAAGCGTTCATCATACTGTCGGATTTCGGATTTATAATACCTGCCGAAAGTCCGTTACCCATGGCGAGCGTGAAAAATGCCGCATTGATATTATCGCGTTTCGGAAGGCCAAAGGAAATATTGGAAACGCCCAAAACCGTATTCACTCCGAGAGTGTTGCGAACATATGACAGAGCCTGCAATGTTCTCTTTGCGTTTTCCGCTCCGGTGCTTACCGTCATGGCAAGCGTATCCACTATAAGGTTCTTTTTATCTATACCGTATTCTTTTGCGGTATTTATTATTTTCTCGGCAATTTTAATTCTGCCCTCGGCGCTGTCGGGAATACCGCTTTCGTCAAGTGTAAGGCAAACCACGACTCCGCCGTATTTTTTAGCGAGCGGAAAGATTTTTTCCATACTCTCTTTTTTGCCGTTTACCGAATTTATAAGCGGCTTGCCGTTGTATATGCGAAGAGCCTGCTCCATTGCCGCGGGGTCGGAAGTATCTATCTGAAGCGGAAGATTGGTAATGCCCTGTATACCCCTAACGGTATCGCACATTACTTTAGGCTCGTCAATTTCGGGCAAACCGACGTTAACATCGAGTACGTCGGCTCCGCATTCGACCTGCGACAGAGCCTCGGAAAAAATATAGCCGCTGTCGCCCGAAACGAGCGCCGCTTTGAGTTTTTTCTTGCCGGTCGGGTTTATTCTTTCGCCTATTATTATAGGTCTTTCGCCTATTACAGCCGTTTTTGAGTATGATGTAACCGCTGTAATGTTTTTAGGCTTTACAGGTGAAACGGGAATATCTTTGCACAGCTTTACAGCCTCTTTCAGGTGCTCCGGCGTAGTTCCGCAGCAACCGCCGAGCAGGGAAACGCCCATTTCGGCAAGTTCCTTCAAATCATCGGCAAATTCCTCGGGAGTAACGTTAAAAAACGTAACCCCGTTGACGCATTCCGGAAGCCCGGCATTTGGGTTTACAACAAGAGGCGTACTTGAATATTTTAAAAGCTCGGGCAAAAGGGAGAGCATCTGACGCGGTCCGAGGCCGCAGTTAAATCCTATTGCGTCAACGCCGAGACCCTCAAGCATAAATACCGCCGTTTTGATGTCGGCGCCCGTAAGCAGCTTGCCGCTCTCGTCAAATATCATGGTTACAACTATCGGTAAGTCACAGTTCTCTTTGGCGGCGAGCACGGCGGCTTTGATTTCGTAAGTGTCGCCCATGGTCTCTATAAGCACAAGGTCGGCGCCTGCTTTTTCGCCTGCGATAACCTGCTGCTTGTAAAGCTCGTATGCCGTCTCAAACGGTAATTCGCCGTACGGCTTTAAGAGCTTGCCCGTGGGACCGAGATCAAGCGCCACAAAGGTTTTATCAAATCCCGACACCGCTTTTTTAGCTATATCTATCGCGGAAGTGACGATCTCCTCCACGGTGTAGTCGGTGCCCTTGAATTTCAGTGCATTCGCACCGAACGTGTTTGATTTTATTATATTGCATCCTGCGTCCGCATACGCCTTATGAATAGCGTAAACCGTATCGCGATGAGTAATATTCCACGTCTCGGGAATTTCGCCAGCAGCAAGTCCGTTTTTTTGGAGCATTGTGCCCATGGCTCCGTCAAAAAACAATCTTTCTTTACCTAAAAGGTCGATAAATTTCATAGCTTAACCTCTTCTGAACTCGCAATTTTTGTTGCCGCACTCGGCACAGGCGTTAAAATTACACTCTTTATCCTTAGTAAGCCCTATAAACGCCGTAACGGACTTTGTGGGTATCATCATACAATTTTCGGACAAAGTAAGTCCTATACGCTTGGTGCAGTCAAGCAGTTTAAAAAACTCCTTTTGGCTCTCAAGCGATAAATCCGCATAACCGGGGCTGAAACGCGGTCTTAAAAAATAACCGCGCTTTTCCTCTTCTTTTGCTATATTTTCACAGACATCGTCGCAAAAACTTTCAACAGCCGCCGCCGTTGCCGCCTGCATAACCGCCGCCCGCGCGGTATCTACTCCGGCGTAGCGCCTTACGAGAATATCGCTCTGCATACCGAGTGTTGCGGCAAAAAGCAATATTCTGTCTGAATTTCGCAGGTGCTTTACAAGCTTTGCCGAGTGAAATTCGATACCGTCAAGCTTTACGTCACTGTCGGACAGGTATTCGAGCTTGCACTCTCTGTATAAGCTTCTCGGCTGAATGGACGTGATTATTTCAATTTTAACGTGGTTAATAAGGTCAATGGTTTTTGCGTCCGCCTCATGCCCTTTATACCCGAGGTAGCGGAGCACTTCTTTTGTGTCTATATCCATAAATATATATCCTTTTGCCCGACGTAAGGCGCCGGAAAACATCACATTGCATATCGCTATTATAATAATACAAAAACAGTAGGAATTCAACAATTTAATTTCTTGACTTAGAGCGGCTCTTATTTTAAAATTAAAGCGTAAAGGGAGTGAAAAAATGCGACTTGATAAATATTTAAAGGTTTCGCGTATCATAAAAAGGCGTACCGTGGCAAACGAGGTCTGCGACGCAAAACACGTTACCGTAAACGGTAAGGCTGCACGCGCTTCATACGATGTCAAAACAGGTGACATTATCGAAATAACATTCGGGCAAAAGGTAACAAAATATCAGGTTCTGAATGTCACCGAATATGCGACAAAAGAGAGCGCGTCGTCTATGTATAAGGAGCTTTAATATATGGGCTATATCGAGGATATACGCAAACTGATAGGTCACAAAAGAATTATTCTTAACGGCAGTCTTGTAATCATAGAAAACAAAGACGGCAAAATCCTTATGCAAAAAAGAACCTATCCGAAAGGCAAATGGGGTCTCCCCGGAGGTCTTATGGAGCTTGGCGAATCAACCGTTGAAACTGCCGTACGCGAGGTTCGGGAAGAGACAAATCTCACCGTCAAAAACCTTAAACTGCTCGGTGTGTACTCAGGGAAGGATCACATTTGCAGAGCGCAAAACGGCGACGAATGGTATGTTGTCGTGACCGCCTACACCACAAAGGATTTCAGCGGAACGCTTATGATAAACGACGGCGAATCGGAGGCACTCGAGTGGTTTTATCCCGAAGAGATACCCGAGAACATTCCGTCTACTCACCGCCTTGTGATAGACGACTATAAAAACAGCTTATAAACACTGTAAATACGAAAAAGGACTAAGCAAAAGCTTAGTCCTTTTTCTGGAGCTGATAGGCAGACTCGAACTGCCGACCTCATCCTTACCAAGGATGTGCTCTACCACCTGAGCCATATCAGCAAACCGCATCACTTGCGAATGCTTGAATATTATACACAAAAAAGCACCCTTTTGTCAACACTTAATTTGAATAACCTATGGCTTAACGGAATTTTATCCTAAATTGTCAAAGTGAATCTACGATTTTTGAGGTAAAAAAACGGAAAAACCTAAGCTCACCTTGACAAAAGAGTATGATATATATAGATATTTCTGAGTTTCCGTCGCCTTCGGTGAAAATTGAACAGCATTTTATCAGCGTTCAGTCATGGTTGGCTGCGGATATGGTAAAATACAAACGGTTACTGTCTGCGGAAAGCAGACGGCTTCAAAGAGTTCAATATCCTCAATATGCAGGAGAGCCGGATGAAATACGAAGCGAATGTGTTCGCTTTTCAGGTATCCTTGGGCGATGAGGAAATCCTCGAATATATCCGTTACGGCTATGATATTCAGCAGATTGCCGGTGCAATGCACTCGGACACGAACCTCGTTGCGCTGAAAACGGATGCGCTGATCGCACAGG
>ERZ808240.4404-NODE-4404-length-12528-cov-7.064058_pt1 | contig 12528 bp, 10 predicted proteins | sample MGYA00521084_ERZ808240 | MGnify/ENA primary metagenome ERZ808240 (study PRJEB31516, sample SAMN03275571) | gut metagenome | biome: mammalia-associated habitat; material: feces | host: Papio cynocephalus | place: Kenya | collected 2012-08-06 ... | reverse complement strand
ACCACGGCGCGATCTCCTACGGTCACGTCGGCGCGGACCTCATCACGCTCTGCTCGATGCTGCGCATCCCCGTGTGCATGCACAACGTCGCCGACAAGGACGTCTTCCGTCCGGCGGCCTGGAATGCCTTCGGCATGGACAAGGAAGGCCAGGACTACCGTGCCTGCGCCGCCTACGGCCCGATGTACAAGAACATCCGCTGAACCGGCAAAAAAAGGCGGGCAGATGCCCGCCTTTTTTCAGGCAGATTGCGCAAAAAGCTCTTTGCATTTCCGGTGGGATATTGTACAATAAAACAGGGCATCCCCACCGGGGCCACCCGGCATCCCATACATGGAGTGATTCAGTTTGCACAGCACACTACTGGCTTTTGATATCGGCACCAGCGGCCTGAAGGCCTCGCTGGTCGACGAAAACCTCAATATCATCCGCAATGTGACGACCACCTACCCGACCCACCACTATCCCGACGGCGGCTGCGAGCAGGAGGCCGCGGACTGGTGGATGAGCGCGGTCCGCGCGATGATGATGCTCCGCGAGCTTGCACCGGAGTATGTCAAGCGGGTCGACGCCATCGGCGTCTCGGGCCACATGCTCGGCTGCCTGCCGATGGACAGCGAGGGGCAGACGCTCCGCCCCGCGATGATCCACGCGGACACCCGCGCGCTGGCCATCTCCAACGCGCTGCGCGCCCGCTATGGCCGGGACTATTTCTATGAGATCTGCGGCAACGTGCTCTCCCCGGCCTCGACGCTCTGCAAGACCCTCTGGCTCAAGGAGCACGAGCCGGAGCTCTACGCCCGGACCGCCCGGATCCTGCAGTCGAAGGACTATCTGGTCTACCGCCTGACCGGGCATATGGACACGACCGACATGTCCGACGCCTCGCACGGGCTGCTCATGAATCTGCGCACACGGCAGTACGATCTGGATATGTTCCGGAACGTCGGCGTGGACGCGGAAAAATTCCCCGAGATCCGCACGAGCTGCGAGCTAGCGGGCTACCTGTCCGAAGAAGCGGCGGGCTGCCTCGGCCTGCGGGCGGGCATCCCGGTGTCCGTCGGCGGCGGCGACGGTGCATGCGCCAACATTGGTGCGGGCGTGGCGAAGCCCGGCGATTTCTACCTCAGTCTCGGCACCACCGCGTGGATCGCCGGGCAGATGGAAGAGCCGTTTATCGACCCGCAGCACCGCGTCTTCCACATCTACACGCTCGACGGCCACGGCTGCAACGTCTTCGGCACGGAGCAGTGCGCGGGGCGGTCGGTCTCGTGGGCGATGGAGCTGTTTGACGTGGCTTCGGCCCGCGCGTTCGATTCCGCCGCGGCGACGGTCCCGGCGGGCGCGGGCGGCCTCATCTACCTGCCGTATCTCGAGGGCGAACGCTCCCCGGTCTTTGACGCGCAGGCGCAGGGCGTCTTCTTCGGGATGAACACCACGCACAAGCGCGAGCATTTCCTCCGCGCCGTTCTCGAGGGCACGGCCTGCGGCCTGAGCCAGATCCTGGACGTGATGCGCGAGCGGCAGGAGATCCACGATCTGCGCATCATCGGCGGCGGCGCAAAGTCGAAGCTCTGGAAGCAGATCCTGGCCGACGTGTGCAATGTGACGTTCCACGATGTTTCCACCTTCTCCGACAGTGCGACGAGCCTCGGCGCGGCCGCGGCCGCGGGCGTGGCGATCGGGCTGTTCCGGGATCTGCCGGAGGCCTGCAGCCATATCCGCATGAGCGGCGATATTGAGCCGGACCCTGCCGTGCAGCCGGTCTACGCGCTCATCAAAAAGCGCTACGCCATGCTCTACCCCAGCCTCAAAGAGGCGTTCCACACCAGAGCATAAATAAAAAGGCTCCCCTTCCAGGGGAGCTGTCAGCCGTCAGGCTGACTGAGAGGTTGTCGCAGATTTGCAGCTGCTGACGCCTCCGGCGGCCCCTTCTTTTCCGCCTTGCCGGAAAAGAAGGGGGAGAAAAGGGGCGCTTGGTTACGTTTGGTGCATCCTGCCTCTGAATTTAGGCGGGAACCAATGTTTTGGCTGTCTTTCCACTCGGAAGTTACCTCACGGGCGTCGTACTACGCGCCGCCTGATACGTAGGAATCAGATTTGCAGCTGGTTGCCATAGAACGACTGCCGTCAATAGAAGGTGCAGTGGAGATCCGGAGGAATTTTACCTTCTTGCGGGGAATAACCTCTCCGCCTCGCTTTGCTCGGCACCTCCCCTTGACAAGGGGAGGCTTTGAGGGTGCGCAAATCCAAGGCTCCCCTTGTCAAGGGGAGCTGGCGCGAAGCGCCTGAGGGGTTAGCCCGCCGCAGCGGAAAGGCTTCTCTTCCGGGGGGAGGCTTATGGCTTTACTTCGCCAGCCAGATGGTCTTTGCCAGCCCTTCGGCGGCTTCGAGGAGGCCGATGCAGCGCTCGAGGGACGTCGAGGCGCAGACGACGCCGTGGCCGCCGAGCAGGCAGACGGGGCTGTCCGCCAGTGCTTCGCCGATGCCGCGGTGGATCTCATGTGTGCCGGGCTTGCCGTAAGGCAGGCAGGTGAAGTGCGTGAACACCTCGCGCAGCGAGCAGGTCTTCGGGACGTCAAAGTTCTGATACCGCAGCGCGTAGGCCGTCAAAAACGGGCAGTGGCTGTGGACCACGGCCGTCACATCCGGTCGCGCCTGATAGACGGCCTCGTGCAGCAGATACTCGCTCGAGCGCTTGCCGCGGCCGCCGATCTGCTCCCCGGGGGCGTTCATGACGCAGATATCCTCTTTTTCCAGCAGAAGCTTCATCCGGCCGGAGGGCGTGACGTAGGTCAGCCCGGTCTGCCGGTCGATAACGGAGGCGTTGCCCTCCAGCGCGGTGACGAGGCGCTTTTGCTCCAGAATGTGGGCAAAATCGGCGAGCTGCTGTGCATAGTCCATGACAAAGGTCTCCTTTTTTTGTACGTTTGTCTGTATTTTAAATGGTCCGCCGCCCAAAGTCAACGGGCGGCTGTGAAAACAGGAGGTACTGAATATGCTGAACAACATTCCCCCGATCCTTTCCCCGGAGCTGCTGAAGGTCCTGTGTGAGATGGGCCACGGCGACCGGATCTGCATCGGCGACGGCAATTTCCCCGGCGTCTCGATGGCAAAGCCCAACAACTGCGTCTTCCTGCGCGCCGACGGCCACGGCGTGCCCGAGCTGCTCGACGCCATCCTGCAGGTCATCCCGCTGGACGAATATGTCGAGCACCCGGTCATGATCATGCAGGTCGCGGAGAAGGATAAGGGGCTGGAGGTCCCCATCTGGGACGAATACAAGAAGATCGTCGCCAAACACGATGCGCGCGGCGCGGCCGCCTTCGGCAGCTACGAGCGCTTCGAGTTCTACGACGAGGCCCGCAAGACCTACTGCATCCTGCAGTCCGGCGAGACGGCCATCTACGCAAACATCATCCTCCAGAAGGGCGTCATCAAGTAAAAAACGGCATAAAAAACGGACGTATCACACAGGATACGTCCGTTTTTTATGGCTGTTTACACCGCCGCCGCGGGGAGCAGATTGGTCATGCTCTTGAGGCTGATGGCGAGGGTGGAGGCGTTGTGCAGCAGGGCCGAGGTGGTGGGCGGCAGGATGCCGGCCACGCCGAAAATGATGAGGCCGAGGTTGAAGCCCACGATCGTGCGGTAGTTGCGGTGGATACGGGCCATGAGCGCTTCGCTGATGCGGCGGAGCGTCACGAGCTCGAACAGATCCTCCGAGGCGATGGTGATGTCGGCGATCTCCCGCGCGATGGCCGCGCCGGTCGAGATGGCGACGCCCGCGTCGGCCTCCGAGAGGGCGGGGGAGTCATTCACGCCGTCGCCGATCATGATGACGGTGCGGCCTGCGGCCTTTTCGCTGCGGATGAAGGCGGCCTTGTCCTCCGGCAGGACCTCGGCGAAGAATTCGTCCACGCCGACCTCGGCGGCGACAGCCGCGGCGGTCCGGCGGTTGTCGCCGGTCATCATGACGACCTTGCGGATGCCGCAGGCGTGCAGGGCGCGGATGGCGTCCTTCGCCTCGGCGCGCAGCGGGTCGGAGATGCAGATGACCGCAGCCAGCTCGCCCGCGATACACAGGTACAGGTGGGAATACTGCGCGTCGAGCGTGTCGAATTTCTCCTGCTCGGCGGCAGGGATGGTGCAGCCCTCGTCTTCAAAGACGAAATGCGCGCTGCCGATGAGGACCTTTTTGCCCTCGACCATGCTGGAGATGCCGTGCGCGACGACATACTGCACCTGCGAGTGGTATTCCTCATGCTTGAGGTTCTGCCGCTTGGCCTCGTCGACGACGGCATTGGCCATCGAGTGCGGGTAATGCTCCTCCAGGCACGCGGCCAGCCGCAGCATTTCAGAGGCCTCGTGACCGCCGAAGGTGACGATCTGCGCGACCTTCGGCGTGGCGTAGGTCAGCGTGCCGGTCTTGTCGAAAACGACCGTGTCGGCCTTGGAAACGGCCTCCAGGAAGCGGCCGCCCTTGACGGAGATATGGTAGCTGCTGCTCTCGCGCATGGCCGATAGCACCGCGATCGGCATGGAGAGCTTCAGCGCGCATGAGAAGTCGACCATCAGCACGGCGAGCATCTTCGTGACGTTGCGCGTGAGCAGATACGTCAGCGCCGTGCCGCCGAGCGTCCAGGGGACGAGGCGGTCGGCCAGCCGCGAGGCCTTGTCCTCGGCGGTGGACTTGAGCTTTTCGGATTCTTCGATCATGCGCACGATGCGGTCATACCGGCCGCCGCCGAGCGCCTTTTCCACCGAGACGACGCATTCGCCCTCCTCGATGACGGTCCCGGCGTAGACGTAGCTGCCGGCGCGCTTCGGTACGGGCAGGGACTCGCCGGTGATGGAGGCCTGGTTGACCGAGGCCTCGCCGGAGACGACCTTGCCGTCGAGCGGGATGAGGTTGCCGGTACGGACGATCATCCGGTCGCCCGGGCGGACGTCGCCGATGGGGACGAGCAGCTCGGTCTCGCCGGACTGCAGCCAGACCTTGTCAACGTTCAGGGCCATCGCGCCCGCGAGATCGGCGACGGACTTCTTGTGCGTCCACTCCTCGAGGATCTCGCCCAGCCGCAGCATGAACATGACGGAGCCCGCGGTATTGAAATCGCCGCGGAGCATCGAGACCGTCACGGCCGTGGCGTCGAGCACGGCGACGGAGAGCTTGCCGTGCCAGAGGGCCTTGAGCCCCTCCTTGATGTACTTGACCGAGCGGAACAGTGCGATGGCCGTCGTGATGGGGTAGGGCAGGAACAGCCGGGAGAACGCGCGGCGGCAGACCGTGAAGACGAGCTTGTCCTCATACTCGCGGTTGAGCTGCCGGGAGGTGTGCTCCGGCACGAGGGCGATGGCCTGCTCCGAGGTGAAGGAGAAGACGGCCAGCGCGCGCAGCAGCGCAGCGCGGTCCGACCGGTAGGTGATGATGGCGTCCTGCGTGCGGTCAAAGACCTTGACGGCGGTGACGCCGGGGACATTTTTCAGATAATATTCCAGAATATCGGCCTCGCGCAGCGACATGCGGCGGCAGGCAAGATGCACGCGCATACGCCCGGGGGACTGATGCAGAATGGTACATTTCATAGAATGCTGTGAACCTCCCAAAAACCGGAAGAGCCGCGCGGCGGCTCTTCCGGGCGGACTTCAGGTCTTATTCTGCGTCGGCAGAAGCGTCTTCGATGGTCTCGGGCTCGGCCTCGGCGGCGCGGCGGTCATTGATGGCCTTGGCGTCGGCGTAGATGTCATCCGCGCCCTCGCGGATGGTGGTGACGGTCTGCATGACGCAGTCCTTCGCGCGCAGAACGGCGGCGGTGGTGTGAGCGTAGACCGTCTTTGCTTCTTTGCTGCTCAGGATCTTGAGACCGGCGGTGCCGAACAGAACGCCTGCAGCGAACAAACCAAGATGTTTCATAAAAAAGCCTCCTGTTATGTATGTCAGCCACATCGCAAAAGTTAGATACGGCTAACATGTGATGAAAATATACATTTCGCGGAAACTATATATAGCACAGACGCGCGGAAAATGCAAGCCTGCTTTTATGAAAAAAGTATGAATTTCGGAGAAAAAAGGAGCTCCTGCTTTCGCAGGAGCTCCCAAAAAGTGCTTAGCCGATGGTGCAGTACATGAAGTACTTGTAGCCGAGCGGGTTGGAGAAGAAGCCGTGGACGTCGCTGTCGAGCATGTAGATGTCGGTGTAGTAGTACAGCGGGACGATGCAGCCCGTGCTCATCAGCAGGTCTTCCGCCTCGTGCATCAGGGCATAACGGGTCTCGGGATCCGTGCAGCTCTTGATGTCGGAGATCAGAACGTCGTAGGTCTCAGCCCAGGTGCCGTTTTCGACCTTGGTGTCATAGCCGTAGGAGGTCAGGTCGAGGGAGTAGATCTTGGCGTCGGCAGCTTCGCCTCTGCCGAACTGGACGTCGTTGTTGCCGGAGTTGGTGACCCACATATCCAGGAAGCAGATCGGATCGTTGTAGTCAGCCAGCCATCCGTTACGGGCGATGGAGTAATCGCCGGCCTTACGGGTGTTCAGGAAGGTCGCCCATTCCTGATTCTCCAGGTTCATGGTGATGCCGACTGCGGCCAGAGCGGACTGCAGGTACTCGCCGATGGCCTTGTGGCCTTCGGAGGTGTTGTACAGGTAGGTCAGGGTCGGGAAGTCGGTGAACATGCCGGTGGACTCGTCATAGGTGTAGTACTTCTTCAGCGTCTCGACAGCGGATTCGAAGTTGGACTCGTAAGCCTCAGGGGAAACGTCGTAATAGCCGGCGTAATCCTCGCTGTGGCCGGCGGTCTCGTAGAACTGGGAGCCGTCGGGGTTGGTCATGCCCATGGCGACGAAGGAGGAAGCGGGGACCTGACCGGCCTGGCCGATCTCTTCGACGATGTAGTTGCGGTCGAACAGCAGGCCGATGGCATTGCGGATCTCAGCCTTGGCCTCTTCAGCCTCAGCGCCCGTCAGCGTGGAGGAAGCGGGGAGGATGTCCTCGTTGATGTTCCAGCAGACGTAGTAGGTGCCGATCTGGCCGGCAACGACGAATTCATCGGGATACTCAGCCTTCAGGCTGGCGATCTCGTTGGTGGGAACGTCGTCAATGAGCTGCCAGTCGCCATTCTTGAAGTTGGAGAGCATGTTGTTGGCGTCGTCGGAGAGGTAGAAGTTGATGGTCTCCATCGTGACTGCGTCGGCGTCATAGAAGTTGGGGTTCTTGACCAGCGTGATGACGCTGTTGTGCTCCCAGGACTCCATGGTGTACGGACCGTTGCAGACGTAGGTGGAAGGATCCGTCGCCCATGCGTCGTTGGAGACAACATCCTCACGGACCGGGAAGTAGGTCGGGAAGGCGAGGAGCTCATTCCAGTATGCAACATAGTTTGCGGTGGTGACCTGGAGGGTCTTGTCATCGAGCGCGACAACGTTCAGCTGCGCATCGGGGTTCAGGAAGTTGCCGTCGTCGTCAGTCGCCCATACGTCGGCGTAGCCGTCAATGACCTCGAACATGTAGCCGTAGTCGGCGGCCAGCTCGGGGGAAGCGGCGCGCTGCCATGCGAACGCGAAATCACCAGCGGTGACCGGCTGGCCGTCGGACCAGACAAGGCCGTCACGCAGGGTGTAGGTGTAGGTCACGGTGCCGTCTTCGTTCTCAACGCCCTCGGGCAGCTCGGTCGCTGCGTCGGCAACGATCTCCAGATTGCCGTTCTCGTCCTGGGACCATTTGGCCAGACCGGAGAACAGATGGGCCAGCATCGTAGCGCCGTCGACGGCGGAGTTCAGAGCCGGGTCGATGGTGTCGGGCTCGGAGGCCAGGCAGACATTGATGACGCCGCCCTCGGTGCTTGCGGGCTCGGCAGTGCTGGTATTGCTGTCGGTGGTGTCGGTGGTGTCGGTCGTGGTGCTGTCCGTGGCAGTCGTATCCGTGGTGGTGTCAGCGGAGCCGCTGCAGGCCACCAGAGAGAAAACCATGATCAGCGCCAGCAGAAGAGCGATCATTTTTTTCATTTTTGGTACATCCTTTCAAAAAATTTATCTCTATATGCAGTGCATATGAAGATCAGTTGATCTCGCCCACGCGGTGGCAGGCGACGAAATGGCCGGCGGAGACCTCCTGGAAATCCGGCATGCTTTCGGCGCATTTGTCGCACGCGTACGGGCAGCGGGTGCGGAAGGGGCAGCCGCTCGGCGCGTTCAGCGGGCTCGGGATATCGCCGGAGAGCACGATGCGCTGGTTGGCGCGGGCGATCTTCGGGTCCGGGACCGGGACGGCGGACAGAAGCGACTTGGAATACGGGTGCAGGGGATGGTCATAGATCTCGTTGGCGTCGGCCAGCTCGACCATCTTGCCGAGGTACATGACGGCGATGCGGTCGGAGATATGGCGCACGACCAGCAGATCATGGGCGATGAACAGATAGGTCAGGCCGAATTTCTCCTGCAGGTCGGCGAACATGTTGATGACCTGTGCCTGGATGGACACGTCCAGCGCGGAGACCGGCTCGTCACAGACGATGAAGTCCGGGTTGACCGCGAGCGCGCGGGCGATGCCGATGCGCTGGCGCTGGCCGCCGGAAAATTCGTGGGCGTAGCGGGCGGCATGCTCAGAGTTGAGGCCGACATAGCTCATGAGCTCGAGAATGCGTTCCTGCCGAACAGGCTTGCTGGGATAGAGCTTATGCACGTCCAGCGGCTCGCCGATGATGTCGGCGACGGTCATGCGGGGGTTAAGGGAGGAATAGGGATCCTGGAAGACCATGGAGGCCTTGTTGCGGAAGGCCTGGATATCGGCCTTGGTCTGGATCTTTTTGCCCTTGTAGAGGACTTCGCCGCCGGTGGGCTTGTACAGGTGCAGGATGGTGCGGCCGACGGTCGTCTTGCCGCAGCCGGACTCGCCGACCAGACCCAGCGTCTCGCCGGGCTGGATGGCAAAGCTCACGTTGTCGACGGCCTTGAGCGGCTTCGTCCGGAACATGCCCATGTTGATATTAAAATACTCTTTGAGATTGCGTACTTCGACGATCGGCTGTGCAGCTTCGTTTTTCATGCGTCGGCACCGTCCTTCCGTTCCGCGTCCCCGCCTTCGGCAAGCTCAATGCTGCCGTCCTCGAGGCCCTTTTTGACGTTCATCCAGCACGAGGCCAGATGATCCTCGTTGATCCGCATCCGTTCGGCGCGTTCGCGCAGGCAGATCTTCATGGCCGCCTCACACCGCGGGGCGAACGGGCAGCCGGCGGGCATATTCAGAAGGTCGATCGGCGTGCCGTGGATCGGCTCGAGCTTCTCGCCGACGTTGCTGGCCGAGGGGATCGAGCGCAGGAGGCCCTTGGTGTATTCGTGGCAGGGATTGTAGAAGATCTCATCCGCCGTGCCCTGCTCACAGATGGAGCCGGCGTACATGACGATGACCTCGTCGCACATCTGGGCTACGACGCCAAGATCGTGCGTGATGAGGATGATCGCCATGCCGAGCTCCTTCTGTAAGGACTTCATGAGGTCCAGGATCTGTGCCTGGATGGTGACGTCGAGCGCGGTGGTGGGCTCGTCGGCGATCAGGATATCGGGCTCGCAGGCCAGCGCCATGGCGATCATGACGCGCTGGCGCATGCCGCCGGAGAATTCATAGGGATACTGCTTCATACGCTTTTCCGGCTCGTTGACATTGACGAGGCGGAGCATCTCGACCGCGCGGTCCCACGCCTGCTTGCGGTTGCGGTCGGTGTGCAGGGTGATGGCCTCCATCAGCTGGTGGCCGATGGTGTAGGTCGGGTTGAGGGAGGTCATCGGATCCTGGAAGATGATCGAGACCTTGTTGCCGCGCACGTGCTTCATCACGTCCTCGCCCGCGCCGACGAGCTCCTGCCCGTCGAGCTTGATGGAGCCGGAGACGATCCTGCCCGTGGAGGCGAGGATCTGCATGATGGAATACGCGGTCACGGATTTGCCGGAGCCGGATTCGCCGACGATGCCGAGCACCTTGCCCTTGTCAAGGAAGAAGGACACGCCGTTGACGGCCTTGACCTCGCCCGCGTCGGTGAAAAAGGAGGTATGGAGATCCTGTACTTCAAGTAAAGACATGCTGCTTCCTCCTTCCTTAACCGTTGAGCTTCGGGTCGAATGCGTCGCGCAGACCGTCGCCGAATAGGTTGAGCGAGAGCACGATGAGCGAGATGACGAGCGCCGGGATGACCATGCGGTAAGGGTAGGAGGTCAGACCGTTGAGCGCGTCGGACGCCAGCGAGCCCAGCGACGGCATCGGCGCGTTGACGCCGAGACCGAGGTAGGACAGAAAGCTCTCGGTAAAGATCGCGTTCGGGATCTGCAGAGCCGTGGAGATGAAGATCACGCTCATGCAGTTGGGCACCAGATGGCGGGTGATGATCCAGCGGCCCTTGGCGCCGGTCGCCTGTGCGGCGAGGACGTATTCCTGCTCACGCAGGGACAGGATCTGGCCGCGGATAAGTCTTGCCATCGAGACCCAGTAGAGGACGGCGAAGACGATGAAGAGGCTGATGATGTTGCTGCCGATCTTGGCCAGCGGCGTGCCGTCGAGCTTGTCGCCGATCGAGACCTTCAGGACCGTGGCGAGCAGGATGACCATCAGCGTATCGGGCAGGGAGTAGATGATATCGACGATGCGCATGATGATGAGGTCGACCTTGCCGCCGCAGTAGCCTGCGATGGAGCCGACCGTCATGCCGATGATCAGCACGATGAGGCTCGCGAAGAAGCCGACGGCGAGGGAAATGCGCGTGCCGTAGACGACGCGGATGAAGTAGTCGCGCCCGGCGGAGTCGGTGCCGAAGACATGCGGGAAGACCTTTTCGCCCTCCTCGATGCGCTTGAGCTCGGTCTTGCCGTACTCGAAGGGAGCGAGGTTATTGAACGAGGCGTCGACGGGCTTGCCGGGACGCACGCCCAGCTGCTGGTCGTAGGAGTACGGCCAGAAGGCGGGGATGAGGATGGCCGAAAGCGTGATGATGGCCACGACGATCAGGCTCACGAGCGCGACCTTGTTCCTGCACAGGCGTTTGACGCCATCTTTGAAGAACGTGGTGGACGGGCGCATCTGGACGATGTAGGACTTTTCCTCGTCGGTGGCGGGAATGAAGTCATCCATGTTGACATGGAGGGTGAATCTGTGTTTCTTATCCATGCTCGCGCCTCCTTAGTCCAGTTCGATCCGCGGGTCGACGATCTTGTACAGAAGGTCGGACACGAGGTTCATAATAATAATGAGACAGGCCAGAATGATGGTCGTGCCCATGATGAGCGGGTAATCACGGCCGGTGATGCTGTTGACGAACGCGCGGCCGATGCCGGGCACGGCGAAGATCTGCTCGACGACGATGGAGCCGGTGACGATGTAGGCGAGCATCGGCCCGAAGTAGGTGATGACCGGGATCAGCGAGTTTTTGAGCGCGTGGCCGAAGATGACCTTGAAGCCCGGCACGCCCTTGGCCCGGGCGGTGCGGATGTAGTCCTGCCCGAGCACGTCGAGCATCGACGAGCGGGTCAGACGCGTGATGTAGGCCATCGGGTAGAGGCCGAGCGTGACGACCGGCAGGATCAGGCCGTTTTTCTGCGCGCCGTTGGCCGGCAGAAGATGCAGGGAAACGGCGAATATGGTCAGGAGCAAAGCGCCCGCAATGAACGAGGGCATGGAGACGAAGGCGGTGGTGATGACCATGATGACCTTATCGATGACCTTGTTGCGCCGCAGCGCTGCGACCGCGCCGAGCACGATGCCCACAACGAGCGCGCCGAAAGCGGCGATGATGCCGAGCTTGGCCGAGACCTTCATGCCGTCGGCGATGATGTCGATGACCTGGCGGCCGCGCTGCTTGAGCGAGGGGCCAAAGTCAAAGCGCAGGACGATATCACCGAGATAGGTAAAATACTGCTCCAGGACCGGTTTGTCAAGTCCGTATTTGGCCTCCATGGCGGCCTGCACCGCGGGAGTCGTCGCCTTTTCACCGACGAACGGGCCGCCCGGGACGGCGTGCATGACGAAGAAGGTGATCGTGATCACGACCCAGATCGTCAGGATCGCCAGACCGATTCGTTTGAGAACGTAAAACAGCGTCTTGGAATTCATCGTTCATCCCACTTTCAAAGACTGGAAACTGTCGCTTGCAGAAAGACAAGTGCTTTTCCTGTATTCGCTGGAGTATTGTTATGATACTATAAATGATTAAAGCGGAAAAATCAATCGGAAATTTTTAAAAAATGAAATTTTTTGCGTTATTCCCTGCAAAATTCAGCGATTTAATTGACAGAACATTAAAAATTACACAAAATACCTGCCGACGAGGGCGGAGCCTGCGGCAATGTGCACAGTTTTGCGGTTTTTGCTCTGCGGCTCGCAAAACGTGCGCGCGCTGCGGGCAGATGTGCGGACTGGGCGGCCGGTTTTTCCGCCCCGCCGCCCGCCAGAGCAGTTTTCTGCAGGAAGCAGAGGAAAAAGCTGCAGAAAAAAGGCTCCCCTCCCAGGGGAGCTGGCTCGGCGCAGCCGAGACTGAGAGGTTGT
>ERZ808240.4402-NODE-4402-length-12529-cov-3.022367_pt1 | contig 12529 bp, 8 predicted proteins | sample MGYA00521084_ERZ808240 | MGnify/ENA primary metagenome ERZ808240 (study PRJEB31516, sample SAMN03275571) | gut metagenome | biome: mammalia-associated habitat; material: feces | host: Papio cynocephalus | place: Kenya | collected 2012-08-06 ... | reverse complement strand
GCCGTCAGGCATTTATGAAGCAGACGAGTTCTTTGACGTGCTGAGAGAAGAACCCCTCGATAATTGGTACGAGATAGGAAGCGTTATAACTATCGCAGACGCCTGCCTTGATACCAACTTGTCAGAAGCTTCTGATTATCTTCTCGCTTCTCAGCTTTCAGAAGCAGGCATTGTCCTTATGAGCAGATGTCAGGAAGCCACAAAGCAGGAACTTGACGATACCATAGCACACCTTGAAGCAGTGCAGAAAAAGTTCCATTGCCACAGAATGACTAAGCCTGAGATAATAATGAAAGATTGGTCGGAGCTTACAGACGAGGATATGGAGAGGATAGCAAACAGCGGCTATGAGCCTGACTCCCATGAGAAGCTGTGGTTTGACCAAGACAAGGCTTATACCTCACTGTATTTTATGAATATGAAGCTCCCTGATAACGCCATGGAGGACACTGTTAGCAAACTTATGAGCGACAGTAAATGCGGCAGGATATTCCGTGTAAAAGGCTTTATGCAAAACGCTGAGGGCAAGTGGCTTGAGCTTAACGCCACCCATAAGAACATCACTGTGAAGCCTATAGAGCGAGGTCAGGCGGTGTTTATCGTCATTGGAGAGGGGCTTGATAAGGAGCATATCGACGGCTATTTTGTGCCTGTATAGTGTCAAGATATTGTAAAATAAATGCGGATAGTATTGTATATTTATCTGGATAGTGATATGATAATATATATAACTGTAGGGGCGACCTTGGGTCGCCCGCATAATCAGAATATGCAGAAATTTCAGCACTGTAGGGGACGGCGTCCTCGACGTCCCACTCCCCTTGACGTTTCGTCTGCAATCTCAATTGTAGGTGCTGGCGTTCTCGACAGCCCATTTCTCGAACGTTATGCCATATAATCTCACACCAACCACAATAACCACACAATGTTATGTAGGGGCGAACAGTGTTCGCCCGCATTTGCTTGTCTGCACGAATTTGCGATTAGTCAGACCATGTCGCTCTCCGAACGGGACGTCGTATTTCTGCAAGGCAGAAATTGCGCTCTCCCCTACAATTGCATTTGCATTATATACCGCACAAAATAGAAAACAGACAATTTTTTTTATCAACAGGAGAAATCAATGACATACAAAGAAATAAGGAAAAACAAGGAAATAAAAGCATTTATAAAAAGAGCTGGGATAAATCTGACATCTCTGGGCTTTACAGACCATTCAGAGGTGCATACCACCCTTGTGGCAGACAGGGCCGCCGCAATACTCAAAGAGTTCGGCTATGACGAGCATACAATAGAGCTTGCAAAGATAGCAGGATATATGCACGAGATCGGCAACGCTGTCAATCGTACCCACCATGCCGAATACGGAGCTATACTTGCAAACGATATCCTCAAAGGCACTGATATGCCCTTGGAAGACAGGGTGACTATAGTTTCCTGCATAGGAAGCCATGACGAAACAACAGGCGGAGCAACAGACCCAGTGTCAGCCGCAGTGATAATAGGGGATAAAACAGACGTGCGAAGAAATCGTGTGTCAAATAAGGACAAGTCCTCTTTTGATATCCATGACAGGGTGAACTATGCGGTAACAGAAGCGAGCCTAAAGATAAATGCCGATAAAAAGGTCATATCGCTTAACTTGCAGATAGACGAAAGTATTTGCACAATGTATGACTATTTTGACATTTTCCTACAGCGTATGCTTATGTGCAGAGGTGCGGCAGGCACTCTTGGAGCGAAATTCAAGCTTACTGCAAATGGAAGCAAGGTGCTGTAATTTAACTAACAAACTATGTAGGGGCGACCTTGGGTCGCCCTTTTTTGTTACAAAATTGCAATATCTGTATATTTGTGTATTTTACAAACCATGTAGGGGCTGGCGCCCTCGACAGCCCATTTCTCGAACGTTATGCCATATAATTTCACACCAACCACAATAACCACACAACGTTATGTAGGGGCGAACAGCGTTCGCCCGTTTCTGTTACACGACAACTCCCACGATATCCGCACAATATTTCTCACCACACCTTGGCGGTAAAACACCACTTTGTCGCTCTCCGAACGGGCTGTCGAGGGCGCCAGCCCCTACAATAATGTTGTGCGGATATTGAAAATTGTGCAAAAAAAGGGACGACCCAAGGTCGCCCCCTCATTTTTATTCAGTGGTGCAAATTTATATCATATCGCAATGTATGGCGTAAAATGCCCGTCACGGCGAGTGACTATTTAACTGTCTTTTCAGTATAAGCGCCATAATAGTTCACACCATTGTATTTTCTGTATGCCCTTATCCTTAACGTTGTAGTGCCTGACAGATTTTTTGCGGTGTAGCTTTTGCCTGATGTTTTGGTAAGCTTTTTCCAGCTGCTTCCCGACTTGACGTATACCTCGTAGCCTGTGGCTTTTGATACCTTGTTCCATGCAAGTGAGATGTTGCTTCCCGAACGCTTTGCCGTTGTGACAGTGACGTTCGCAGGAAGCGTGCAGGTAACGAGCTGTGCATACTTGCTGTATTGCATAACATTGTCGCTTACATAATATGCCTTTACTCTGTATGTGTACATAGTGCCTGATGACTTGCCAGAGTTTGTGTAGTATGGATATGCAGTGTCGCCAAGCTTCTTGTAGCTGTCTGTGGTGTCTACCCACTGATAAACGCTGTAGCCTGAAGCACCGTTTACGCTCTTCCATGAGATAGTGTTGGAGCTTGATGTGTTCACTGATGAGGAGATACCCTCCGGCATAGTTGCAGGACGAATTGTGATGTCCTTTTCAGTGTAGCCGCCGTAGTAGTTAGTTCCATTGTAGTTTCTTATGGCTCTAACTCTAAAACGATATGAGCTGTTCTGTGAAAGTCCATTAACTGTGTAGCTCGTTCCCGAAACTGTGGAGAGCGTTCTCCATGAGCCGTTTGTGTATTCCTCTACCTGATAGCTCGTAGCCTTTGATACCTTGTTCCAGTTAAGTGTTATGGAATCAACGTCAGTGGTGCAAAGAGCGTATGATACGTTTGCAGGGAGCGTGCAGGTGGTGAGCTCTGAGGAGTATGCTCCCTCGATACGCTGTCCGTCAATGGTGTTGTATGCCCTCACCTTGTATCTGTACATTGTGCCTGTGCTTTTCTTTGAGTTTGTGAACTTTGTTGAGGTGGTGGTGCCAATGAGCTTGTAGCTGTCGGTTGTGCCTATCCACTGATAGACCTCATAGCCTGCCGCACTTGTTGAGGTGTTCCATGTTATGGTGTTTGAGGTGGAAGTGTTTGAACTGCTTCTTATGCCTGTCACTGCGCTTGGTATGTCAGTGACCTCAGCGTTCACATAAGTGTAGCCGCCGTCATAGTTTATGCCCTCGTAGTTTCTTCTTGCCTTTACCCTGAACATATTAACGCCGTTCTGAGTGATACCGCTCACCTTGTATGATAAGCTTGAAGTAGTTCCTACCTGCTTCCATGCACCATTCACATACTGCTCAACAATATAGTCAGTAGCCTTTGATACCTTGTCCCAGCTGAGAGTAATAGAAGTTCCTCTTGCGGAGGCGGATATCTTTGAAATGTTTGCAGGAAGCGTGCAGGTTGTGAACACCTCGGAGTAATCGCCGTAAACACGCTTGCCCGAAGCGTCACTGTAGGCTCTCACCATGTATTTGTACATAGTGCCTGTAGATTTGTTCGAGTTTGTAAAATATGTATTCTTTGTATCGCCTATCTTTTTCTTGGTTTTGTCGCTGGGGCTTGTGCCCTGATATACCTCGTATCCTGTTGCGTCAGAAGCTCCGTTCCAAGCGAATGTGTTGGAAGTGGAGGTATTTGACACTGAGATAAGGTCGGATACATAAAGTGGAAGCTTGCCTGCATACCATACGTTCACGTCAGTGTAGGCAGAAATGCCCGAAACAGTGCCGCTTCCTGAATATTGCCACATATCCATGCGCTGGTCATAGTTTGTGTTTTTGGTGTAGTGAGCGAGCCATATAGGATATTTCTTGCCAAGCCCTGCTCCATCAATGTAGTAGTTCAGCCATGTGTAGTTTGCATAAACGCCTGCGCTGTAGCCTGACTTTATGATAGTGTCGCAGAAAGCCGTGCAAAGAGCCGTCTTTTGCGCTTTGGAAAGTCCTGCGTTGTCAAGCCTGCCCGAATCGTAGTCAACAGCCTCGATATCGTAATAAACAGGCATTTGGAGCTTGTAGCCCTTTATCCTGTCAAGAACGAACTTAGCCTCTGCCTGAGCCTCGGCGGTGGTTATCGCCTGAGTGTAGAAATATACGCCCACTTTAAGCCCTGCCTTGGTCGCTCCGTCAAGATAGGTCTTGAAGCGAGGGTCTTCCACAAGCGTTCCTGCACTGCCGTAGCCACGGTAGCCTACTCTTATGATAACGAACTCAACGCCGCTGTTTTTTACCTTTGACCAATCTATATTGCCTTGATAGTATGAAACATCAATGCCATAGACCTTTGAAACGCCGTTAAATCTGCTCTGATGAGTAAGGCTGTCAGCACCCCACAGGGCGGACATGGTCATAACCCCGTAAGGGTCATTGTTTTCAAGATATTTGTGATACTCAGGGTCGTCCTCAGTGACAGGCTCTAAAAGTCCGTCGTCCTCAACATTGCCTGCCGCATATGCAGGTCTTGATATTTGGATATCATTTGACGACTCGCTTGACGCACTGCTATCCTCTGCCGCATACACGAACGGCACAGACTGAGCCATTATTGCCGCTGACAAGACCATACCCGTCAGCTTTGGAATAAACTTCATAATTTCCTCCCGTAGAACTGTAGGCAGAACTAACATTTTCTCTGCCTTTTTATACGAATATTTTTACACACCCTTTATTATAGCCCCTTTTCAGCCCATTGTCAAATTTGCAGTTATACAGATAAATACAAATCAGTTATTTTAAAGTAAAAGCATTGTGCTTAATTTGAGATATATGTAATAATAAGTAAATAAAGATGTTCATGATACACAAGAATGAGGTTAAAATTTTGTATGTTATGATATGCCCAAAATGGCACTGCAAGGCACAGATAATGAGAATAATCAGCATTTTAGTTGGCATAATAATGGAGAAAAACATCAAAAGGAGCGCAGAAAAATGGATATATCAAAACGAAACGCAGTTAGGATAATCTCTTTTACGGCGGCTATCGTGGGCGTGCTTGCGGTGAGAAACATACAGCTCATGAGCAGTGAAAAAAAGGCTTTACGCACCATGAACTACACCTATTCAAGAGCCATGGGCGACCTGTGCGACGCAGTAGAGAACGTGAGCGATACCCTTGAAAAGGAGCTTTACGCAGGCTCAGGCAAAATGCACCGATCACTTGCGGTGAAGCTTTACAGAGAAGCGTCCTCTGCAAAGGCGGCTTTGGCACAGCTTCCTGTAGAGGAGCTGCAGCTTGAAAACACCTACAAATTTCTCTCACAGGTAGGAAACTATTCCATGGCAGTGAGCGAGAAGCTTATGAACGGCGAGGAGATAACAGACGAGGAGTATGAGAACATATCCTCGCTCTATGACTTTTCCAAAGAGCTTTCACAGGATATGTGGGAGCTTGAAAGCTCAGTGAACAGCGGTGAGATATCCCTCACACAAACAGGCTCACAGCAGAGCGACCCGCCCACAGTGACCGAGGGCTTCTCAGACTTTGAGGGAAGCTTTGAAAGCTATCCAAGCCTTATTTATGACGGACCATTCTCAGACAATATCCTAGAGCGCACCCCACGCATGACATCTCAGGCGGAGAACGTTTCTCAGACCAAAGCCCTTGAACGCTGTTCCTTGGGGCTTAACATGAACTCCACAGTGTTCACAGATATCTCAGACGTAGAGGGCAAAATGCCGTGCTGGAGATTTACAAACGAGGATAAAACAGTGGCTTGCGAGGTGACAAAGCAGGGGGGTTATATCTCATACTTCCTCAAAAGCCGTATCAGCGAAAGCACCGAGCTTACAAACGAGCAGGGCGTAAAGGCGGCAGAGGATTTTCTCGATGACCTTGGCATACTGTCCATGCAGACCACCTACTATGAGAATATCGACAATGTTCTTACAGTGAATTTTGCTTACAATGACCTTGACGTATGCTGTTACACCGACCTTATAAAGGTATCAGTAGCAATGGACGACGGGGAGATACTTGGCTTTGACGCAAAGGGCTTTTTGGTGAACCACTATGACAGAGATATCCCCGAAGCGGATATATCCCAAAGCCGAGCAAAAGAGAGCGTGTCCCCACGTCTTGAAATAGTATCAAGCAGGCTTGCACTTATCCCTACCGACGGATTGGAGGAGAAGCTGTGCTATGAGTTCAGGTGCAGGGCAGAAAACGGCAGGAACGTGCTTGTGTATATAAACGCACAGACTGCTGAGGAAGAGCAGATACTCATTCTTGTGGAGAGCAAGTCAGGAACGCTGACTGTATAAAGGAGGATAAAAATGTCAGATTTCAGAAATTCAAAGACCAAGGATAATCTTATGAGAGCCTTTGCAGGTGAAAGTCAGGCACGAAACCGCTACACAATGGCGGAGGAAAAGGCAAGACAGCAGAAGCTTTATGTGCTTGCCGACCTGTTCAAATTCACAGCGGATCAGGAGAAAGTTCACGCAAAGATATTTTACGAACATCTCAAAGAGCTGTCGGGAGAGAGCGTGTTTGTTGACGGCGGTTATCCTGTGGATATTTCAGAGGATATGTGTACTTTGCTTGGCATGGCAGACCACAACGAACATCAGGAATCAGATGATGTTTACCCTGCATTTGCAGAGGCGGCAAGGCAGGAGGGTTACGGCAAGATAGCGCAGGATTTTACGAATATCGCAAAGATAGAGAATGTTCACGGCAAGCGTTTTGCGGCATTTGGCAAGCTTATGAAAGAGGGCAAGCTGTTTTCGTCCTCGCAGTCTGAGACGTGGATATGCTTGAACTGCGGTTATATAATGGAGGGCACGCAAGCCCCTGAGAGGTGTCCTGTTTGCGGAGAAGCGCAGGGATATTATATCAGGCTGTCAATGGCTTCATGGGGAAGCAACTGTAATTGTGGTAATTGATCTTTGGTGCGGTACGGCTGAAAGGCTGTGCCGCATTTTTGTTTGCATTATTCACAATTATATGTTATAATAAAAACAACTGCGATAAAACACGAAAGGACTTGTGATAATTGATATATCTTGATAATGCCGCCACCACAAAACCTTGTGATGAAGCTAAAGCGGCGGTAATGAAAGGCTTGGAAGTCTTTGGCAACCCCTCTTCTCTCCATAGAGCCGGTCTTGACGCTGAGCTTCTTGTTTCTGACGCTCGTGAGACCATTGCGGACGCTCTCGGTGTGACCCCCGATGAGGTCTATTTCACATCAGGCGCTACCGAAAGCAACAACACCGCCATTTTCGGAGCTTACAAGGCTCGCGGAAAACGCAAAAAGCGTGTTGTCATATCTTCGGTCGAACACCCTGCCGTGAAAAATCCTGCGCAGGAGCTTGAAGATATGGGCTGTGAAGTCATAAGGATATCCCCTGACGAGAACGGCGAGATAAACGCCCGTGACATATTCGCCGCTGTGAACGAGGACACTTTTCTTGTGAGCTGTATGCTTGTGAACAACGAAAACGGCTACATACTCCCTGTGGAAAAGGCTTTTTCTATGATAAATAAAAAATATCCGCAGGTGCTTACTCACTGCGACTGTGTTCAGGGCTTTATGAAAATACCTGTGAAAGCCAAAAAACTTAATGCGGATATGATATCCCTCAGCGGTCATAAAATATACGCTCCAAAGGGTATCGGTGCGCTGTATGTGAAAAAGGGCGTTCATATACCGCCTTTTATGCTCGGCGGAGGACAGGAAAAGGGCTTCCGTTCGGGTACTGAGTCTGTGCCGCTCATATGCGGTTTCGGTGCGGCGGTGAAAAAGCTTGCGCCAAATGTATCTGCGAACTTTGAAAAGGCGGCTGATATCCAAGCCTATCTTATAGAAAAATGCAGCGAAAACGTCGATATTTTCGTAAATTCACGAAAAGGAGGCTCGCCTTATGTCACAAGCATTGCCGTAAAGGGTCTGCGCTCTGAGGTGCTTCTCCACTATCTTGAAAAGCGTGAGATATATGTTTCAAGCGGCTCAGCCTGCTCAAAGGGCAAGAAAAGCTCTGTACTCAAGGAGTTCAGATATCCCGAGCAGAACCTTGACTCCACTATCAGGATAAGCTTTAGTATCGACACCACAAAGGACGATATCGACGCTCTCATGGAGGGCATAAAGTCTGCGCAGAATGACCTGTGCAAAGTAAGGTAAATCATGCAAACAAATGTTTTGTACTGTTTATAAAGGGGAACGGCGAAAAAGGTCGCTTTGGTCATGTTTTTGACGAGGACTTTTGAAGCACGGTTTTCCAAAAGAAAGGAAAAATTTTATGAAAGAAATCATTCTCTGCAAATATGGCGAGATAGCTCTGAAAGGTCTTAACAAATCAAGCTTCGAGAGCATGATGACAAAGAGCATAAAAAGAAGACTTAGAAGCTGCGGACAGTTCAGCGTATCAAAAGCGCAGTCCACTTTGTATGTTGAGCCGCTTAATGATGAAAGCGATGTTGACATGGCGGTAGAAAAGCTGTCGAAAATTTTCGGTATCGTTAAGCTCTGCCGCTGCTGCGTTTTGGAAAAGGACATGAACGAGATACTCACAAAGTCACTTGACTATATCGAGGACGAATTGGAGACTGCAAGGACTTTCAAGGTGGACGCAAAGCGTTCAGACAAAAAATTCCCATTCAAGTCCCCTGAGATATGTATAGAAATGGGCGGAAAAATACTCGAAAGATTTCCGCACCTTAAAGTTGACGTTCATGACCCTGACGTTGTTGTAACAGTTGAGATAAGAGAAACCAACGCCTATGTTCACGCAGGTTCTATCGAGGGCGCAGGGGGAATACCTGTCGGCTCAAGCGGAAAGGCAATGCTTCTTCTCTCAGGGGGTATAGATTCACCTGTTGCAGGTTATATGATGGCAAAGCGTGGTGCGATGATCTCCGCTATCCACTTTGAAGCTCCGCCGTATACTTCCGACAGAGCTAAAATGAAAGTGGAGAAGCTTGCCAAGATAATCACTGCATACTGCGGCGATATCAACTTCTTCTGCGTGCCTTTTACAGAGATACAGGAGCTTCTGAGAGATAACTGCCCAGAGGAGCTTTTCACTATCCTTATGAGAAGGCTTATGATGGAGATAGCACAGAGGATATGCGAGAAAGAGGATATCCAAGCCCTTGTCACAGGCGAGAGCCTTGGTCAAGTAGCGAGCCAAACTATGTATGCAATGGTCTGCACAGACGCCGCCTGCCGTATGCCTGTTTTCAGACCATGCGTTGGTATGGATAAGTCCGAGATTGTGGAGATAGCAAGAAAGATAGATACTTTCGATACCTCTATCCTGCCTTATGAGGACTGCTGTACAGTTTTCACACCAAAGCACCCTAAGACAAAGCCAAACCTTGCAGACGTTGAAGCCGCTCAGAACGCTTTTGATTGGGAGCCTTATATCCAAAAAGCTATCGAGGGAACAAAGCCTTATCTTATCAGAAACGCATAGCGTATTTTCATGGCGCACACACGCCGCATGGTGTCTGTGAAAAGGTTACAAACGGGTTAAAACTGTAACAGCTTGTAGCTTAATTGTACGCTTTTTTGTACCCGAATATTGTGACGTTCCATGGTGAAAAATGCCGAAAAGCCCCGAATTTTCAGGGCTTTTCTTTGCGCCTGAAAGGGTGTTAAATGTGCTTGATAATAATGAAAAATCGGTAATTTGGTAACAAAAGTGTAACATAAATTTACGGATATTGCCATTTGTATTGGTTTTAGAAAACTGTAGAATTAATAGAATGGTCAAAAATAACCGATTTTTTATGTGCAATATATAACTAAAAGGGGTGATTATTACTATGAAATTTGCTGAAGGTGACAAAGTGGTTACAGATAGTATTGACATAGTTACAAAAAGTGTAGTAAAATATATGATAAAGAGCGGTCTGAAACTGTGTACTGCGGAAAGCTGTACAGGGGGAATGATAAGTCAGACTGTGACTTCCGTTTCGGGAGCGTCGGAAATGTTTCTTGGGGGTGCTTGCACATATACCGAGGAAATAAAGATGAAACTTCTGGGCGTGAAAAAGGAAACGCTGGAACAGTATACTGTTTATTCTGAGCAGACAGCAAGTGAGATGAGCAAGGGAGCGCTGATGCTTTTCGGTGCAGATTGTGCAGTGGCTGTCACAGGTATAGCAGGACCCAGCGGCGGCTCTGAGGATAAGCCTGTGGGAACTGTGTATGTTTCAGTGAGAAGCTGTCAGAAAGAAATAGTCAGACGGCTTGACCTTTATAAAGAATATGAGAATTTGGACAGAAGAAAGATCCGTATGCTTACAACAGAAGCGGCGCTGAGAATGGTGCTTGAACTGTATGAACAAAAGGCGGAGGCTTGAAATAGATGTCAATGGCTAATGAAACAATGAATCTGTCCGAAAAGGACGATACAAACTTTTTTATAAGAGTAGTAAGATATTTTATCCCGTGGAAGGGCGACGGAGCAGGAGAAGTGTTCAGAAAGATAGTGTTCATGTTCTCTATCGTGCTTTTCTGTGTTTCTCTTAACGAGCTTTCTGATTTTCTGAAAGCCGACGAGCAGGATCAGACCTATATGCAGGAGATCGTAAATTACGAGCCTGATTTTAGCGATGATGTTGACCTGAGCAAGAACAACGGCTCAGACGATATCGACGTTTCTGACCCTGAGGCTACAACGAAAGATAGAGAAGTTCAGGATTGGGCGAAAAAGCTTCTGAAAAGAAACAAGGACGTCGTGGGCTGGATAAAGATTCCGGGCTTTAAAAATTCCGCAGGTGATGAATATATAAACTTCCCAGTTCTTAAAGGCAAGGATAATGAATATTATCTTTACAAGAATATTGACAAGCAGTATTACGAATCGGGAAGCATTTACGCAGACGCTTGGTCTACCATAAATAAGGACGGGCAGTCTGACAATATCACGATATACGGCCACAACATGAGATATGTTGGAACTTCCTTTACTCACCTTACTGAGTATAAAAAGGGCGTTGATTTTCTTAAGAAATATCCTGTTATCGAGTTCAATACTATCTATGACAACAACTGCAAGTATGTTATCGTGGGTGCGTTCGTAACGGGAATACTTGAAAGTCAGGACGACGGCAAGCTATTCAAATACTGGACTACCAGATATTTTGACGACGCCGACTACAAGTTCGACGATTGGATCTCAGAAGTGAGAAAGCGTTCGTGGTATTCAAACGATATCGAGTGTACAGCAGACGATAAGTATATATCGCTCTCGACATGTACAAACGAGACTTCAAATCTCAGGTGGGTCATCGTGGCAAAGAAAATGACGGCTGACGATAACCTGGATCTTATAATCGATTCCTATAAAGACAAGGCAAATAAGGATATTTACTTCCCTAAGTGCTGGAGAAACGTATACGGAAACAATAAGAAATATTTCGGCTGGGATTATTGATGTTTATTACACCAAATCGGTGTAAAATAAATTTTAGCTGGCGTCAAGCTCACGGACGGCAGTGAAGACGGTTTGCATGCAGACGGTCGGAAAGGGTAATGTGATAAAAATGAAGCAGAAAAAAACTGAAGACAGCATAAAGCGAACAGCTAAGCCGTCGGTCAGGAAAGTAGGAACAATGCTGGGCAGCGGTGCGCTGGCAGTGCTGATGATCGGTACAGTAAGTATCTTCGCACTTACAAGCGGCAACAACGAGGCTCAGAAGGACACAAAAGCTGCAATAACCAACACTAAGACCACTTCTGTGACAGAAGCAGAAACTGAGAGAGATGAGACCTATACTTCAATGAACACCGTTACATGGAGAAAAGCGGGTATCAGCGAGTATGAAATGGCACAGGCAGAGTCCGAGACAACAACTTCCGCCAAAGCCACCACAACAAAAAAGACAGAAAACACTAAAAATGCAGCAAAAGAAACAAAGGTCGATAACGTAACAATGGTCGCAACTGAGATCGTGAACGTCAGAGAAAAGGCTGACAAGAACTCAGAGATAGAAGCTATCGTTGCGGCAGACGAAGAAGTTATCGTTACGGCTGAAACAAGCGACGGTTGGTACAAGGTTACATACGGCGACTACAGCGGATATGTAATGAAGGACTATCTTAAAAAGGCAGAAGTAACAACAACTTCCGCTGCAAAGTCCGAAACTACAACAGCAGCTAAGAAGTCTGAAACAAAAAAGACTACGACAACAAAGGCTCAGACAGTTAAGAAGGCTGAGACTAAAAAGACAGAAACAAAGAAAACCACAACAGCAGCAAGCTCTAACAGCCCTGTTATAAGCTACACTGATGAAGAATTTGATATGCTTTGCTACGTTCTTCAGGGAGAGGTAGGCAACTGCTCAGAGCAGAGCAAGATCGCTGTTGCAAATGTTATCATCAACAGAGTGAAAACA
>ERZ808240.4401-NODE-4401-length-12529-cov-12.734488_pt1 | contig 12529 bp, 10 predicted proteins | sample MGYA00521084_ERZ808240 | MGnify/ENA primary metagenome ERZ808240 (study PRJEB31516, sample SAMN03275571) | gut metagenome | biome: mammalia-associated habitat; material: feces | host: Papio cynocephalus | place: Kenya | collected 2012-08-06 ... | reverse complement strand
ATTAGCCGTGAACTTTTCAATGCTTGTATAGGATAAAAATTCCGGGGATTTAGGTGAATACTGCATCTATTACTACGCTGCCGATTTTTTGTCTAAGGAAGCTCTGATGAAATCGGCAAGAGCTGGCAGCGAGAGATTTTGGCACGAATGAAAGTTTGGAAAACGCAGGAATACTGTATGTATTTCAAGTTTTTCAAACTGCGCAGTCGGGACAAAATATCCGTTGTCCAGCCGCAGATGATTTATTCAGAGCTTCCCTGAGTTATTGTACCAATTTAGTCGTGGGAAGCTGTCCGCTCCGCTGTTGGCTGATGCCATCTGCGGCCGAATCGTCCACGATGCCTACACCATAGTATGCGCTATGCGTATATTATATTCTGATCGCTTCCGCAAAATCCGAGAAACGAGGCGGACAGAAAAATAAGAAGAGCCCGCCGCGCTGCTGCGTAGGCTCTCCCCATTTCGCTTTTTCAGGTTGTGGTGGTTTTCTGTAGATTCAGGAAGTAGGTGTTCCGGATGATGACGTCCAGCTGCTCCTGATTGCGGCCGCGCAGAACCTCGTAGATCTGCCGGTGCGCGTCGATGAGCTCGGCAATGCGGCCGGTTCCGATCATGGCTTTGACGGTGTCGTGCCGGACCGAATGTGTCAGGGCGCGGACGACGCGGTTGATCTTATCGGCCTGTGGGTTACAGCAGAGCGCAGAGACCGCGTCGTGGAATTCGTTGTCGGTCTCAAAAAACGCCTCAATGATATCGCCCTGCTTTCCCTCAAGCGCTTCCATTGCGTTGAGCTTTTCGCGCAGATGCACCATCCCCTCTTCGGTGTGCTTGGACATCGCAAGGCGCAGCATCCCGACCTCGATCATCTCGCGCAGCTCCATGAGGCTCTTGAAATCGTCGTCCTGATTCAAGATCACGCCGTAGACCATGGGGTCAATAAGGCTGTCTTTGAAGCCGGACGTGACGAACGTGCCCTCCGCGCGTTTGGATTCCAGCACGCCGAGATAGGTAAGAATTTTCGTCGCCTCGCGGACAGACGTGCGAGCCACACCAAATTTCGCGGCCAGCTCCGGCTCGGGCGGGATTTTGTCGCCGGGCTTTAACTGCTTAGCGACCATTGCGTCCGTCAGGCAGTTGATCACCTTCTGCACCACAGATTCCGTTTTGAGATTCTTCAGATAACTCTGATCTTCTGCCATCGTCTATCATCCTTTGTCTAACATAGTATTGAATGAGTTTATATGTTTAATATAGGGTAGAATTCTTTGTTCGTCAAGAAAAATTAACACGAAATCGATCGGGACATCGGCTGCATTTTGCCCGCGGTTTGCAAAACAGAATATGAGGGACGTACTTTTACGCGTTTTTTACGGAATTTCGGTAATTATAAACGAAAGCGGTATATGTTTTTTGGCAATAAGGTAGAAAGCAAATTTTGGTATTGACAAGCTGAATATTGTCTTTTATACTTATGTCAGACAAAGGACATACGCAAAAAACAACAGACAGGAGGAGAGTATGAAACACACAAAAGCGGTGCTCGCACTCGTACTTGTTCTGCTTCTGAGTCTGACCGGCTGCGCGGGAAGCGAAACCGGAGCAGAACGCGGCGAGGGCGAATACCAGAAAATCGAACTGACAATGGCCGTCAACGGTACGGACACCCAGATGGACAGCCGCGTGGCAAACCATTTTGCGGATCTGGTTGCCGAGCGTTCCGGCGGCAATGTCACGGTCGTGGTCTTCCCCAACGACCAACTGGCAGGCGGCAACGCCTCAAAGGGCATTGAGATGATTGCCATGGGTTCTGTCGATCTCGCGGCTTACGCCACATGCACCTTGGCCGTCATCGACAAGCAGCTTCCCGTCGCGACGCTTCCGTGGAGCTTTTCGAGCTATCAGGAGGCCAGAACCGTCATCGACGAAACGGGCGGCGCATACTATGCCGAGCGGCTCGAGCCCAAGGGTCTTACATATCTCGGCTCGTTTCACAACGGCTTACGCCAGATCACAAACTCCAAGCATCCCATTGAAAAACCCGAAGACCTGAAACACCTCAAGATCCGCGTACCGGGCAGCGAAATCTACATGGGCTTTTTCCGCACGCTCGGCGCAGATCCCACCTCGATGAACTGGAGCGAGGTCTTCACCGCCATCCAGCAGGGCACAATCGACGGCCAGGAAAACGGCGTCAGCGTTACCAGCAGTGCAAAAATGGCCGAGATCCAGGACTATCTCACCATGTGGAACTACTCCTACGAAAACAACCTCTTCATCGCCAACACCCTCATCTGGGACGCCTTGGAGCCGCAGACCCGTGAGCTTCTGCAAAGCTGCGCAAGCGAGGCGTGCGAGTGGGGCCGCGATACATTGGAGGCAGAAGAAGAGCAGCTGCTCAAAGACTTCGAGGCAAAGGGCATGACGATCACCTATCTCACAGACGAGCAGAGCGTCGCCTTTGCAGAGGCCATTTCCGGCTGGAAAAACGGCATGATCGATCAGTTCGGCGAGTACGCCTGCGGCTGCTTCGGCATAACCAAGTGAGAAAGGAGCGAGTACATGAAACTGCTTGACAAGATCGAAGAATACATCTGCGCGGTCTGCACCGTGGTCATGACGCTTCTGGTTTTCGCCAACGTCCTTTCGCGCTACATGCTGCATATGTCGCTGTCGTTTTCCGATGAAATCACGACGAATCTGTTTATCCTGCTGAGCATGATGGGCTCGAGCATCGCAACGCGTCGCCGGGCGCATCTGGGTCTGACGATCCTGACCGATGCCGTGCCGCCAAAGGCAAAGAAGGTGCTTTTGACGGCAGGCTACGTTATCGGCACAATGTTCTGCGCGGCGCTTTTCTGGTACGGCATCGAAATGGTTCTCCACCAGATCAACCTCGGGCAGGTCACGCCCACCATGCAGTGGCCGGAATGGATTTTCGGCACTTTCATCCCCTTTGGCGCGGTCTTCCTGACCATCCGCTTCGCGCAGGCGGCCATCGAAGAGATCAAAGCACCGGCCGAATCCGAACAGAAGGAGGAACCGCTTTTATGACAGCTTCCGTTCTTTTCATCCTTTTTGCGCTGCTGCTGATCCTCGGCGCACCGATCGCCATCTGTCTCGGCGTGTCGAGCGTGGCGGCGATGCTCGTGCAGGGCGCGGGCCGTCCGATCGTGACAATCATGAGTGGTCTTCCGCAGCTGTTTGCTGCGGCGACGAGCAAATTCGTTCTGCTTGCCATCCCGTTTTTCATCCTCGCGGGCAACATCATGGAAAAGGCGCAGATCTCCAAAAAACTCATTCGGCTGGCGGAAGCCTGCGTGGGTCACACCAAAGGCGGCCTTGCCATCGTTTGCGTCATTGTTTCCTGCTTCTTTGCGGCCATTTCCGGCTCAGGCCCCGCAACCGTCGCGGCACTGGGACTTGTGATGATCCCCGGCATGATCCGCTCGGGCTATTCTCCGGCGTTTTCCGCCGCGCTCATGGGCTGTGCCGGCGCCATCGGTGTCATCATTCCGCCGTCCATTACCTTCGTGGTCTATGGTTCCATCGCAGACACCTCGATCGGCGATCTGTTTAAAGCTGGCGTTGTGCCGGGTCTCATCATGGGTGCTGCCTTGATCATTGCGGCACTTCTCGTCGGCAGAAAAACAGAGCTCAAGTCCCTCCCGAAGGCCAGCTGGTGCGAGCGCTGGGAAGCGTTCAAGGATGCGTTCTGGGGGCTGCTGATGCCGGTCATCATTCTCGGCGGCATCTACGGCGGTATTTTCACCCCCACCGAGGCCGCAGCCGTTGCCGTGGTCTACGGCCTGATCGTCGGCCTGTTCCTCTATAAAACGATCAAGATCAAAGACCTGTATGCGCTCATCATCGACTCGGCCAGCACGACGGCGACCGTCATGTTCATCACCGCCTCGGCAAGCCTCTTTGCCTACGTTCTGACGCGGGCCCGGCTTGACGTTGCGATCAGCTCCGGTCTTATCAATCTTTCCGGCGGCAGCACGTTCGTGTTCTTCCTGATCGTGAACGTCATCCTGCTCATCGCAGGCTGCTTCCTCGATTCCACGTCGGCGCTTTACATCTTTACCCCGCTGTTCGTTCCTGTGGCGCAGGCACTCGGCATCGACATGATCCACCTCGGCGTCGTCATGATCGTAAACCTTGCCATCGGCCTGTTCACCCCGCCCGTCGGCGTCAACCTCTATGTGGCCTGCGGCGTTGCAAAGGTCAATCTGAAGCATATCTCCAGATCCGTTATTCCACTGTTGATCGCGGCCATTCTCGTGCTGCTGCTTATTACATACATTCCATCTCTCTCAACCATTGTATAAAGAAAGGTGCATCTCATTATGAATACCGATCTTACGCTTGCGCAGCTGAAAAACACCTGCGTCGATCTCAAAAAGAACGTCATCTCCATGATCCACACCGCAAAATCCGGTCATCCGGGCGGTTCGCTTTCCGTCGCGGAGTTTGTGACGGCTTGCTACTTCCATGAGATGAATGTCGACCCCAAGAACCCTAAGTGGGAAGACCGCGACCGGTTCGTCCTCTCGAAGGGTCATGTCTGCCCGGCGCAGTATGCGGCGCTTGCGATGCGCGGCTTTTTCCCGATGGAAACCCTCGGCACGCTCCGGAAAGAGGGCTCGATCTTACAGGGTCATCCCGACATGAAAAAGTGCCCCGGCATCGACATTTCGACCGGCTCACTTGGTCAGGGTCTTGCCTGCGCAGTCGGCATGGCGATCGCGGCCAAGCGCGACAAAAAGTCCTACCGCGTCTATGTGGCCGTCGGCGACGGCGAGTGCCAGGAGGGCGAGATTTGGGAGGCTGCGCAGACGGCGCACAAGTATGGCCTTGACAATCTGGTCGTTTTCGTCGACAACAACAATCTCCAGCTCGACGGCACCTGCGACGAGGTTATGCCCAATATCGATCTTGGAAAGAAATTTGAAGCGTTCGGCTTCGACACCTATGAAATTGACGGCAACGACATGGAGCAGATGCTCGCGGCGCTGACACTGGCTCGCGTCGTGAAAAACGGAAAGCCCAAGTGCATTTTCGGCCACACCGTCAAGGGAAAGAGCGTATCGTACATGGAAAACCAGTGCGGCTGGCACGGCGTCGCGCCCAACGACGAGGAATACCGCCTCGCAATGGAGGAACTCGACCGGCAGTATGTCAAGTGCTAAGGAGGAACACGCAATGAGTACAGTCAAAAAAGCAACGCGCGATGGCTTCGGCGAGGCCATCGTGGATCTGGGCAAGGAGCATTCCAATATTTACGTCGTAGACATCGACATCGGCAAGTCCTGCAAGACGGGTGAGTTCCGCAAGCAACTTCCCGAGCAATATCTGAACGTCGGCATTGCCGAACAGAACGGTGCGGGTGTGGCGGCCGGCCTCGCGACCTGCGGAAAAATACCTTACATCGTCACCTACGCGGCCTTCGGTTCGATGCGCATCTGCGAGATGATCCGGCAGGAGATCTGCTATCCGAATCTGAATGTGAAAATCGCCTGCTCCCACGGCGGCGTCACCCCCGCGAACGACGGCGCATCCCACCAGGCCATCGAGGACATGGGCATTCTGCGCACGCTTCCCAACATGACCGTCATCATGCCGGCAGATTATGTCGCGGCAAAGGCACTTGTCAAGGCGTCGGCAGATTACTACGGCCCGGTGTACCTCCGCTTTACCCGCGACGCCATCCCGGTCATTTATGACGAGGACGCGAAATTCGAGATCGGCAAGGCCAATCTTCTGAAAGACGGCAAGGATGTTGCCCTGATCGCAAACGGCGATACGGTTCGTCTGGCACTGGAGGCAGCAGAGCTGCTGGCGGAAAAGGGTATCAGCGCGAGGGTTCTCGACATGCACACGATCAAGCCGCTGGATGTTGCCGCGGTGCAGAGCTGCATCGACGAGATCGGCAAGATCGTCACCGTCGAAGACCATAACATTCTCAACGGCCTCGGCTCTGCGGTCGCCGACGTTGTTGCCGAGAGCGGCAAGGCGGTGCTGCGGCGCATCGGCATTCAGGATCAGTACGGCCAGTCCGCGCCCTATGAGCGTCTGCTCGAAATGAACGGCATTACTGCGGAAAACATCGCGCAGACGGCACAGCACCTTATTTTTTAAGCTCACCTATGTCTTACATAATACATCAGATATAAAGAAAGGAAGTATTTCTCATGCTGAATTTTGAAGGTCAGGTCGTTATTGTCACCGGTTCCGGTTCGCCCAAGGGCATTGGCCGCACCATTGCGCAGACGTTTGCAAAGCAGGGCGCGACGGTCGTCCTCACAGACATCAATCAGGCGGGCGTTGAGGCAAACGCGAAGGAAATGGAAGCCATGGGCGGAAAGGCCTACGGCGTGGCAGGCAACATCTGCGACAAGGCATCGGTCGACGCACTGATAGCGGATGTGCTCGAAAAATTCGGCCGCATCGATGTTCTCATCAACAACGCCGGCATTTCCCAGAAGGTCACCGTCGCGGACATGACGCTCTCCGATATGCAGCGCATCTTCAGCGTCAATGTGTTTGGCCTGTTTCTGATCACGCAGGCTGTCTGTGAGGTCATGAAAAAGCAGGGCTATGGCCGCATCGTCTCTCTGAGCTCAGTTTCCGGCAAGCGCGGCGGCGGCGTGTTCGGCGGGGCGCACTACTCGGCGTCCAAGGCAGCAGTTCTCGGTTTTTCCAAGAATCTTGCGCGTGAGGTCGCGCAGTATGGCGTCACGGTAAACTGCGTGTGCCCTGGCTTGATCAACACGGAGATTTGGAAGAGCATGCCCAAGGAGCAGGCCGACGCAGTCATCGCCGGTATCCCCATGGGCCGTCCGGGCGAGACGCAGGAGGTTGCCAACGCCATCGTCTTCCTCGCCTCCAAAGAGGCCAGCTATATCACCGGCGAAGAGATCGACATCAACGGCGGCTCGCATATGGACTGACATGAATAACAACACCGGCGCACCTGCCCAAAGGCAGGTGCGCCGGCTTTGCTGTGCCGTAAGAGCGGCACCGGCGAAGCGTTTCGCCGGCCGCAGAGAATTCCGGCTTTAAGGCATTGCAAAAAAGCAAGGCACTGCCGCAGATCGACACCGGTACGCATTATTATTATCTCTCTCCATTGCCATGCCGTTTTACCCTGGGCGAGGTTCTCAGCTTCGCAATGTTTTTCCATACCTGCTGTTCCTCGGCGACTTCTCCAAGCAGTCTGGATGCCACCCGATAAGCCAGCTTGCACTGGCTTACGGGTGCGGCATTTCCCCGTTTTCAAACTGAAGCAGTGGAGCAACCAGGCGGCTGAGACGCGCAGACGCAATTGTGCGGTGCTGCTGCCTTAAGTATATGTAAAACAGGTGAACCGACATCCACCCGCGGTAGAAAATTCATGGATCCGCGTGGTCTGTTCCGCATACCCGGTCAAGTCGGGGCGTCTTCCTGCATCCGCACCTTTTTCCGGAATCTACCGTGCGTCAATAACAGTCCGCTGGTAATGGCAGTCAGCGGCGCGACCGTGACAAGGCCGAAGGAACCGACAATGGTATGCACGATTTCCGCGGAAACGTATTTATAGTTCAGCATCAGTTCCACCGGCGTACCCTGCGCCATGAAGACCATCAGCAGGGCAATGTAGCTTCCGGAGTACGCCAGCAGCAGCGTCGTGGTGGTGGAGCCGCAGGCAGCGCGTCCGACCGCAAAGCCGGATGCAATGGCCTCCCGGGCCCGGATGTCCGGCTTTTTCTGCACGACCTCATAGACGGCTGAACAGATATCAACGGACAAGTCCATGACCGCCCCGGAGGAACCCAGGAAAATCGACGCGACAAAAATTTTTGTCAGATTGAGGTGCTGGTAGCCGGCATAGAGCAGGCTCTCGCTGGATTCCATGACCGCGCCGTGAATCCGGAACAAATCCGTAAACACCGCGCCCAGCACCGCTGTCACCAGGATGCCGAGTGCCGCGCCGGACGCTGCCGCGAGAAAGCGGCGATCCCAGCCGTAGATCAGCATGAGAATCATCGCCGTCAACGCCATCACCAGCCCCAGGGAAACTAGGATGGGGTTATATCCGTTCAGCAGGCTCGGCACCAGAACCTTCCACATGAGCAGGATGGTGTCGATAAAGGATAAAATAGCCCGCAGGCCCGTTCCTCTGGCAAAGAGCAGAAGCAGCAGCAGGAAAAGCCCAGCCAGAATTGCCTCCTTGTCCAGGCGGAAATGATCGGTCATATAGACCGTTGTGATTTCGCCGCCGCTGTGGCTCACGACGACAAAGGCTTTGTCTCCGGCCGAAAAGAGCTTGTCCTGAGCCATGGAGCCGTTCAGACGATTGACGGCATCCGTTTCCGTTCCCGCAAACTGCCCGCCCAGAATCCGCACATGACAGCGCTGGTCGCCGGTGCGGATCAGACCGGCATCGTAGACGTCGCTTTCATCGGTGGACAGCACCAGCGCAGAGACGCGATCCGCATTCTGGTAGGAAAGCGCCCCTTCATAGCCTGTGGGCAGGACAATCAGCACCACCATCAGCACAAGCGAAGCGATCACCGGCCAAAAGGTATTGGATTTCATAATTGCTTTGATTGTTTTCATTGTCCTCATCCATCTCAGAAAGGCAGGAGGCAATTGCCTCCTGCCTTCTTTGGTCGGCTCTCTTACTTTACTTCCAGCAGGGAAGCCATCTTCTGATAGATCTCGGTGTTGTCATAGTAGCCGGTGAAGGCATCCGCACCGGCGCCATCGGCAAAGACCGCAACGGGCAGACCCGTGTGGGAATAGCTGGTGAAGTCCACGCCGGACTTGTTGTTCAGAATGTGGGTGACGGTGACGGAGAAGGGGTTGTAGGTGCCGTAGAGCACATACTGCTCCTGGGTGTAGTCGTCGGAGGAGGTGTCGGACATCGCCAGCTCGTAAGCGGTGCGCAGACGCTGGGCCTCATAGTCCGTCAGAACCAGGCGGTCGCCTTCCGCGCCGGAGAGCTTGAGCCCGAAGAGCTTTTCCACGTCCTTCATCGCGTCTTCAAAGCTTGTGCCGTTTTCCTTGTAGGCGGCCACATACTGCTCATCGAACTGGGCGTAGGAGATGGTCTGGTTGGAAAGGGTGTCAAGATAGGTGTCATAGTCCGTGCCGGCATAGCCGATGGTCAGGCCGCCGGTCTCATGGTCGCCGGTCACCAGGATCAGCGTTTCGTCCGCGTGCTCCTTGGCAAAGTCGATGGCGACCTGCACGGCGTCGGCCAGCGCCAGCGTATCGGTAACGGTCGCGCCCGCGTCATTGGCGTGGCAGGCCCAGTCGATCTTGCCGCCCTCGCACATCATGAAGAAGCCGGTATCGTTGTCCAGCACCTCAATGCCCTTCTTGACGTAGTCGGCCAGTGCCCACTCGCCGTCCTGACGATCCAGTTCATAATCCATAGCATCCGAATCCGCCAGATGCTCATCGATGAGGATAACCTTCTCATCCGCCGCAGTAACGGCTTCCGCGTCTTCCTGCGTATAGGTGACCTTGTAGCCTGCCTGCTCCGCGAGATCGTAGAGGCTGGTCTTGTCCTTATCGGGACCGGTAACCTTTTTCAGGCCGCCGCCGGCAAAATACTCAAAGCCGGAGTTTACCATCTCCTGGCCAATCTCATAATAATCATTCCGGCTGGCCTGATGGGCATAGAACGCGGCGGGGGTGGCATGGTTGAGGTTGACGGAGCTGATGATGCCGATCTTCCAATCCTTCTGCTTATGGAGCTTCTCGGCAATGGTCTCATAGGAGACGGAACCGGTGGTATCCACATTGATCATACCGGAGTAGGTCTTGTATCCGGTAGCAATGGAGGTCGCCGTGGAGGCGGAGTCCGGTGCGAAGCTGCATGCGTCATAGGTAACGGCGGAGCCTGCGACGGCGAAGTTCATAAAGTTCAGTGCCTTCGGGCCGTCCAGCACCGCGCCGCCACGCTCATCATAGCTGTTGCTGGGCAGTGCCTTTTCATAGTCTCCATCGGCCAGTGCGCCGAGGTAGTCGGCTGCGGTCTGGAACTGCGGATAGCTCATGCCGTCGCCGATGAACAGGAATACATACTTTGGTGTCTTTGCAGTTTCTTCCTGACTGGCCTGATTTACCTGACTGGCCGTCGTCTGCGTCACTGCCTGACTGGCACTGGGCGCGTCAGAAGAAGTGCTTTTGGTCGGTGCGCTGGAGCATGCGGTGGCAGACAGCAACAGTACTGCACTCAGCATACCACAAATCAATTTCTTACCTTTCACTGTGTAACTCCCTTCATTTGAACGATCTGTGTGAAGTGACTGACGAACTCAATCTGAGTTCTCCCCCATTGTAGGCAATCTTCGCAAAGCGCGCTATCAAGGCAAGAAAAAATCATTGTAAAATTCTCTTGAATTCCAGGCACCGGCGGACGCCTGGTCTGCGCCGGTTTTCAGGCGCGCGCATAGGCGGGGATTTTCTTGACGGCGCATTCTGCGGCACGTCCATCTTTGGCTTTTTCTTGAAAAATTCCTTGACGGCATGGGAATTATCCACTATAATGTTTGGGACTATGAGAATTATTTCTGAGAAAGGATTTTGAATATGGCCAAAGAATTTAAGATTACCAGTCTGCGTCTTGCCGACCTGGAGAAGGAACTGAACTATCTGAAGACCACCCGGGAGCGTGAGGTTGCCGCCATGATTGCGGAAGCCCGTTCCTACGGCGACTTGTCCGAAAACTCCGAGTACGACGCCGCCAAGAACGAGCAGGCCAAGCTCTACGGCCGGATCGCCGAGATTGAGGACATTCTTTCCCACGCGGTCATCATTGAGGACGAAAACGAGGCCACCGGCCGGGTGGGTCTGGGCTGCACCGTGGTCGTGGAGGATGAGAAGGGCGTTCAGACCACCTACCGGATCACCGGCTCCCAGGAGGCCAACCCCATGGAGGGCAAGCTCTCCGACGACTCTCCCTTCGGCCGGGGCGTGGTGGGCAAGGCCGCCGGCGAAACCTTTACCGTCAACGCGCCTGTTGGCTCCTTCACCATGAAGGTCATCAGCGTCACCCGTGAGGGCTGAGCCATGGCAAAGTTTGTACCCCAGGCGGAAATGCCCCTGTCCGATCAGGTTCGGGTTCGCCGGGAGAAGCTGGAAAATCTCCGCGCCGAGGGCTTCGACCCCTTCGTGCAGACCAAGTTTGAGGTAACTTCCAACGCCGCCGCCATCAAGGCAAATTACGATGCCATGGCGGGCAAGTCCGTCCGTCTGGCAGGCCGCCTGATGAGCAAGCGGGGCATGGGCAAGGTGTCCTTCTGTGATCTGCAGGACAGCACCGGCCGGATCCAGCTGTATGTAAAGTTTGACGAAATGGAGGAAGGCTCCTTCCAGCGGTTCAAGAAGAATGACATCGGCGACATCGTCGGCATCGTTGGCGACGTGTTCAAAACCGAGCGGGGGGAAATCTCCGTCCGTGTCCACGAGGCCGTCTTACTGAGCAAGTCCCTGCTGCCCCTGCCGGAAAAGTTCCACGGTCTGACCGACCGGGAGACCCGGTACCGTCAGCGTTATGTTGACCTGATTGTGAATCCTGAGGTGAAGGACACCTTCGTCAAGCGGAGCCTGATTCTCCGGGAGCTGCGGCATTTCCTGGACGGCAAGGGCTTCCTGGAGGTGGACACCCCCATTCTGACTCCCTTCGAGATCGGTGCTTCCGCCCGTCCCTTCTATACCCACCACAACACCCTGGACATCGACATGGTGCTGCGCATTGAGACCGAGCTGTACCTGAAGCGGCTCGTCGTCGGCGGCATGGACAGAGTCTACGAGGTAGGACGGATTTTCCGGAACGAGGGCATGGATCCCACCCACAATCCGGAGTTTACCTCCATTGAGCTGTACCAGGCCTACACCGATTTTCACGGCATGATGGATCTGGTGGAGGAAATGATGAAGACCGTGGCGATGAAGGTCTGCGGCACGCTCCAGATCACCTACCAGGGCAAGGACATCGACCTGAGCCACTGGGAGCGGATGACCATGATCGAGGCGGTGAAAAAGTACTCCGGCGTGGACTTTGCCGCCATTTCCTCTGACGAGGAAGCCATCGCCGCCGCCAAGGCGCACAAGGTGGAGCTGCCGGAAATCCCCACCAAGGGAGCAATCCTGGCCGAGTTCTTCGACGCCTTTGTGGAGGAGAATCTGATTCAGCCTACCTTTATTTATGATTATCCCGTGGAGAACAGTCCTCTTGCCAAGCGCAAGCCGAATGACCCTGCCTTCACCGAGCGGTTCGAGTATTTCATCAACGCCACAGAGTTCGGCAACGCCTTCTCCGAGCTGAACGACCCCATTGATCAGAAAGCCAGGTTTGAAAAGCAGGTGGCCGACCGGCTGGCGGTTGACCCCGCAAGCCGTGCCCAGGTGGATTACGACTATGTCACCGCTCTGGAATACGGCCTGCCCCCCACGGGCGGCCTGGGCTTCGGCGTGGATCGGCTGGTCATGCTGCTGACCGACTCCGCCTCCATCCGGGACGTGCTGCTCTTCCCCA
>ERZ808240.4400-NODE-4400-length-12536-cov-6.613332_pt1 | contig 12536 bp, 7 predicted proteins | sample MGYA00521084_ERZ808240 | MGnify/ENA primary metagenome ERZ808240 (study PRJEB31516, sample SAMN03275571) | gut metagenome | biome: mammalia-associated habitat; material: feces | host: Papio cynocephalus | place: Kenya | collected 2012-08-06 ... | reverse complement strand
TCGCCTGGGTTACCAAGACGGTTTGTAATGTTAGACTCTGTCTGACCATCACCACCGATGTAATCAACCTTGAGGTTCAGAAGATCATCGTAGTTCTGAAGAAGTGGCTGGTATGTTGAGCTTAAGAAGTTATCTGAAGCGTTGTAGATATCAAGCCATACCTTCTTCTCCGGACTCTTGCCAGAGTCGAGCTGGTGTGAAACCTTGTCATAAACCTTTGTTGAGTCTGTGAAATCCTGGTAGTTCTCTGCTGTTACTGCGATATTCAATGCGTAGTAAGATCTCTCTTCTTCTGAGTATCTGTAATCAACGCCCTCGTCAAGCTTGTTGCCAGCTTCATCTGCTGTACCGATACCTGTATCTACATCTACGCCATCAAGTGCGTTACGAAGAACGCGGAGTGTCAGGTAAGCCTGAACGTCTGCATGCTGTGAAATTGTTCCACCGTAGCCTTCTGCGATAGCTGCTACTGCATCGCTGTTTGCATCGTATCCAAATGTAGGAACCTTGTTGTCCTTTGCCCAAGCGTTAAACATTGACATTCCCATACCATCGTTATTAGAAACAACTACATCAATCTGATCACCGAAAGAAGCTGTCCATGTACCGATTGCGTTACCTGCTGTTGCTGCATCCCATGTAGCACCTGCAGAGTTCTTCATCTCCTGTGAAGCAAGCTCACGGATTGTATATGTCTTTCCGTCTACATCAAGCGTTGCATCCTGTACAACCTTTGCAGAGCCATCTACGTTTGTACCTGCCGGTGAAGAATCGATAGCTCCGTCTGTCTCAACACCTGTGCCAAGTGCGGAACGAACACCTCTTGTACGTGCGATGGAATCGTTATGTCCGATATCACCGATTGCAAGTACGTATCCGATTACGCCATCACCGTTACGGTCGATGGTTGCTGCGTTCTTCTTGATGTAATCAAGTACCATCTCACCCTGAAGCTCAGCACCCTGATTTGCATCGAAACCTACATAGTAAGTATCTTTGTTGAAGTTAAGGGCTGTCTTGTCAAGCTCTCCAGTTGATGAGTTGGATGGCTGACGGTTGTACCATACGAGCGGCTTATCCTTGTTTGCTACTCCACTGCTTGATGCAGAACCACCACCGGATGATCCACATCCTACCATTGACAGTGCCATTGTTGCTGCTGCGATCACAGCTAAGATTTTTTTCTTCTTCATACTCTTTCCTCCTATGAATTGAATTTGTTCATCGTGCTGCTTTTGTTCATTTTGTACACTTTTTTTGAACTTTTCCCTGCCTCATTGACTAAATTTATTATATTTAGAATGAGGGGCAGAAAGAATAGAATATTTTTGGATAGATTATCAATTTTTTTCGATTATATGGATTTTTTATAGTTATTTTGACGAATCCGTCTATATTTTTCCTGAAACTGCACAAAAAATTCCTTTTTTCTCGAAAATTTGAAGCACATTTACCAATGATTTTATATTTTTTTCATCTTATATTTTTTCCGCTGTCCCTGTATTTCTGTAAAGCCAAATGCCAGAACTCCGACCATTCCAAACGCCATCATTTTGATAAGGCTTTCATAATAGGTATCCAGATTACCAGACCACCTCATAAGCTCCTTCGCATGTACAAAACAGCTTTGGAACGAAGAAGCTCTATAGTAGTAGTCTGAAAGTTTAGACGCCTGTATCGCCATTGCCATATCTACCCGGAATGCCAGATACAACCATGCGGCTGACACCGCAACACACAACAGAAAACTTATAATCGACAGCTTTTCACCCTTCCACTTATATCCATAGATCACCGCAGCTCCCATCGCGAGTCCGGCATAGCTTGACACGAATCCAATACGTGCGATCAGAAAAATCAACAGCGCACCCAGAACGCCACCGCCAATCGCACCGAGCAGACCGAGTGCATAATTCTCCCGCACAACATAATCATCTTCCCGGTTCAGCTTCAACGCATATTCCGTCATCTTCGCAGATTCCTCATTTAAAAAGGAATAGCCATCCTCCACCTGATAGACGTCCGTCGGTCCCTGCACGCCTCTGGCATCACAATTATAATATTGATATCGTTCAAATTGTGTGATCATACCTTCCAGCCGATTCTTGATCAACTGCACATTCTTTTTTGTGCCACCACGAATCGGAACATACACCGCAATACTAAATCCTTTCGGTATGATCCTGCCGCCTCTTGGAAGTACTGCGCGCATCGTTCCCCACACATCTACAGACGCCGGTGTCTGATCGTTGGAAACTGAAAATGCAACCATTATCATTTTTTTACCGGAACCATTACCCGGTTTCACTACATATGTATATCCCCGGTACACGCCATGCAGCTGGCTTTTCATTCCTGTCCGCGTTGCCTGCAGCTCCTCAGCTAATTTCGTTAATATTCTTCTATTCGATGCCATCCGGCAAACACCTCCCCTGTTTGACACTTATGTCTCATAATATTCCCTTTTCGTTTTCTATACTGCCAGCCGGCTGAATTCTTCCAGATTCCATACCTTTGTCACTATATCCGAATAAAATTCCGGCTCATGGCAGACCAGAAGAACCGAACCATGGTATTCTTTCAGTGCACGTTTCAACTCATCTTTCGCTTCTACATCCAGATGGTTCGTCGGCTCATCCAAGATCAACAGATTCGACTCCCGGTTGATGAGCTTACACAGACGTACCTTCGCCTGTTCACCACCACTTAACACCCGCACCTTGCTCTCGATATGCTTCGTCGTGAGTCCGCATTTCGCCAATGCCGAACGCACCTCATACTGTGAATATCCCGGGAACTCCTGCCAGATCTCCTCCAGACAGGTATTCTCCGTGCCGGCCATCTCCTGTTCAAAATAGCCCTTGTACAGATAGTCCCCCAGCTCGACCTTGCCGGATAATGCCGGAACGATGCCAAGCAGGCTCTTTAAGAGCGTACTTTTACCAATACCGTTTGTACCGATAATTGCAATCTTCTCTCCGCGCTCCATCCGCAGATTGATTGGCTTGGATAGCGGTGCATTCTTATCGTATCCAATAACAAGATCCTCTGTCTCAAAGAGCATCTTGCCCGGTGTCCGCGCCTCCTTAAAATAAAACTCCGGCTTTGGCTTCTCCCTGGCAAGCTCGATCACTTCCATCTTGTCAAGCTTCTTCTGTCTCGACATCGCCATATTTCTTGTGGCAACCCGCGCTTTATTTCGTGCCACGAAATCTTTCAGCTCATTGATCTCCTGCTGCTGTTTCCGGTACGCCGCCTCCTGCTGTGCCTTCTTCGCTTCATAAACTTCTAAGAATTTATCATAGTTTCCGACGTAGCGGTTCAGCTCCTGATTCTCCATATGATAGATGATATTCACGACATCATTTAAGAACGGAATATCATGACTGATCAGGATAAATGCATTCTCATATTCCTGCAGATACCGCTTCAACCACTCAATATGCTCCGCATCCAGATAGTTTGTCGGCTCATCTAAAAGCAGAATCTCCGGTTTTTCCAAAAGCAGTTTTGCAAGCAGCACCTTCGTACGCTGTCCGCCACTTAAATCTGTCACATCATGGTCAAGCCCCAATTCCAGAAGTCCGAGTGCCCGTGCCACCTGCTCAACCTTCGAATCAATCATATAAAAATCATGGTTCGTCAGCATATCCTGCAGCGTACCAACCTCTTCCATCAGCTCCGTGATTTCGTCATCCGTCGCATCTGCCATGCTCTCGTAAATCTCGTTGATGTTCTGCTCCATATCAAACAAATACGAAAATGCGGACTTCAGGACATCCTCGATCGTCATGCCCCTCTCCAACACGGCATGCTGATCCAGATATCCGACACGCACATGTTTATTCCATTCTACTTTTCCTTCGTCCGGTGCAAGCGTGCCTGTCACGATATTCATGAAGGTACTTTTTCCTTCGCCATTCGCACCGATCAGACCGATATGCTCGCCCGCCAGCAGGCGGAACGATACATCATTAAAGATCGCACGGTCACCAAAACCGTGCGTTAAGTTCTCAACATTTAAAATCATCTGTCTTTGTTTTACGAAACATATTGTGAATTGTGTATATGTCCGTACCACATTCTGATAATATAAGATGTATTGAAACCAAGAAGTTCTAGATGTTCTGATTTACCTTCTATTACCGTACGCAACCACCGCCAATTCGCCATCCATGGCTCAATGGCGGTTTGTTTGAACATCGTGTTCAAACATTGCTATTCTACTTACAGAACATCAAGTACTTCTAAGTTTCAAACATATTTATATTATCAGAATGTGATACTTCCATATATATACAATTCACAATACATTTCGCAAGTTTCTCCTCTATTTTTTATTATTGGATCGTTCGTTTTGTCTTGATGCCAGATACAAAAGTCCAGCCAAATTATTTATTTATCTTGTTTTTTGTTTTGCTTGTCTGCCTTATTCACACCGAGCAATCCCTTGATGATAAATCCGACACCGACGCCGATCGTGCCGAGGATCAGTGCCAGTTCGAGTCCGGTCATATACCGCATGGATACGTTCAGTGAAATGATAAGGCATACAAAAAATGCAATGCATAAGCCGATCAGTGAGAGTCCGGTCAGCATGTTCGGCTTCACAATAAATGCGATAAACGCAACGACGATCAGCACAATCAGAATGCCTCCGACATTCACACGCCCCATCCGGTAGAACAACGTGAAGCTGCTCACAACGACGTTCTGCAAGAAGATGATTACTCCGATGATTGTAAGTACAATTCCTAACAAAAACTGCAATAATTCTTTCATTGGTTCCTCCCTGTTTCCCTCTTAGAAAATAATCACATACTTGGCTTTGATTTTACCATACTTCGACAAAGCTGTACACACAAAAACGGACAGAGGGACGCTTCTTCTGTCCCGAAGAGTGTCACTCTGTCCTAAATAGCTGCATATTAAATTTTATATGCCTATCCCCATCAATGCAGGCGCACCGCTGCCGCTATCTTTCCGGCAATCCACATCACAGACGCCGCAATCAGAAAGATCAGGGCAAACCCATTTACCTTTTCTTTCCAGCGCATCGCCACAATAATCGTATCTCCAATCACTGCGATTGCAATCGGAATTACATAAAACAGATTGACTGCATTTCCTATCATCACTTTGTACATCAAAACCGCGAACACGGCAACAAGTGCAAGCGAAACAACCGCTTCTATCACATGAAAAAGTATAGCTTTATCAATTTCCGAATGATACACAACCGGAATTGCCATGGAAAATAATATCAGATAGACCAGTGACATCCATAATAACACCCTGTCTTCTGCCTGTGCATTTACGCACGCTGTCTTGATAACCAACGCGGCAATCAGCATTCCGTAAGAAGCAAACTGAATTCCAGGAATCGTATATTCTGTATGTACCATGCCAGATACAAGAATGACTCCTGCGGTTATGGAAAGCATTCGATAATCAACGGAATTATAAACATTCATATCCATTGTAAATAACGATTTCAGGAACCATGCATTCCCCACTATCAATAAAACAAGAAATGCAGCAAGCGATAAGAACACTGCCAGATACACATATCCATTGAAACCATTTCCAAACAGCTTTACATTCTTGTCCTTTATAGATCGCACGATGCTCTGTACACGTTCCGCAAATAAAACAATGAAATATAACATAATCAACCAATTCATAGCAGCCGCCGGTATTCCAACACGTAATCCCATGCCATTCCCTCCTTCTACATCTCCAGCGATGCAAGAATCTCTTTTAAGGCATCTGCAGATTCTTTTAATTTCAACGCCTCTTCTCCACTTAACTTGATCGGAATATCTGTCTCTACGCCATCCGCACCAACAATTGCAGGCATACTCAGAACCACATCCTCGATACCGTACGCACCATGTATCATGTGCGAAACTGGCAGAATAGATTTCTCATCCCGCATGATCACCTCGCAGATTCTCCTTACAGACATTGCAATTCCATAATACGTCGCATGCTTCCGGTTAATAATTTCATATGCACTGTTCTTCACAGCATCTGCGATTTCCCGCGTATTTTCCTTATGCTGGTAATGTCCACGCATCTCGCACATCTCGCTTAACTCCACACCGGAGACATTCGCAGACGACCATGCAACTACTTCGCTGTCACCATGTTCACCCACAATAAATGCATGCACACTCCGGCTGTCCACCGACAAATGTTCACCCAATTTGTATTTAAGTCTGGCACTGTCTAACACTGTGCCGGAACCGATCACCCTCTGCTCCGGAAGTCCTGATAATTTGATTGCCACCTGCGTCAGAATATCTACCGGATTTGCTACCACAAGCAGAATTCCATTGAAATTCCGCTTTGCAATTTCCGGGATAATAGACTTGAATATCGCAACATTTTTGTTCACAAGATCCAGTCTTGTTTCCCCCGGTTTCTGCCCGGCTCCCGCGGAGATAATCACGATTGCCGCATCTGCAACATCGTCATAATCTCCCGCATAAATCCGCATCGGTGAAGCAAATGGGATTCCATGGCTGATATCCATTGCCTCCCCCTCAGCTTTCTTCCTATCTGCATCAATCAATGCAATCTCTGTAAATAAACCACTCTGCATCAAAGCAAAGACAGATGCAGATCCCACAAATCCACAGCCGATCATAACCGCTTTTTTTGCATTCACTTTATTATTTTCCATAATTGTTTCCTCCTTTGTCGTATTTGTTTTAACAATAGTAATTATTACTATTTTAGTATAACATGCTTCCAGCTTTTGTCAATTTGTATTTATAAAAGAACATGCAGATTGCTACCATGTGCATGTTTTATTTCTGCTATATTGGCAATTAAAATAAAACCAAAAAGCGCCGTATTGCTACGACGCTTTTGTCTTGCCCGGAAGATATGGAGCAACGGAGCACTATTCAATTATCTGTTGTACTTTTTCTTTCTGTTGACAACCGTTGTGCCAATGGCTGCGCCGCCGCTGACAAAGAGCAGGGCAATCCACAAAGCAGGGTTGCCAGTATCGCCGGTCTGCGGAAATTTGGAATCGGCTTTCAGCTTCGCCGTTATGGTGTCGGCTTTATTAATTTCCTTCGTACCATCCTTGTTGCTGAAATACTTACCACAGCCTTCGCAGTACCAATACTCGATGTTGCCCTCGGCGCTCTTGGTCGCCGCCTTTGCCAGAAATTGCTTTAAGTCAGTGTGGTTCTTCGGATCAAGCTCACCGTATTCAGCACCACAGACCTCGCACTTTGCTTTGTTCTTGCAGGTTGCTTTACCGCCGGTGTGGTCGTTTAAGATCGTAACGCTCTTTTCCGCTTCGATTACAAAGCCGTCCGCTGTTTCCGCATGAACCGTTACCTTAAAGCTGTTTCCTTCGGCAGGATAGCCAGAAGAGACGAGTTTAACTGTATATTTTCCATTTTCAAGCGTTGCTGTAAGGTTGCCGCCGATCTTTTCAAACTCATATCCAGTGGTAATGAGTTTGCATCCCTCTGGGAGTGTAAAGCCGAAGGTATAATCCTGCGTCCGGCAGACCTTATCAGGAGCGTTGAGCGTCAGTGCCGGGATAGGTTTTTTCTCTGTTTCAAAATCGCAATTGCTGCACTTCTGCCAATACTCGCCGTTTTCGCTCTGCCATGTAAATGCATGTCCCTTTGCAGATATCGTCCCCTTGCAGATAGAGCAAACTGCCGAATCGGTGCAGGTCGGCTGCGCCGTGCTGCCGGCATGATTGCACTCCGACCATTTTGCCGTTACTCTTATACTTTCGTTGACAGGAACTGAAAAGTCAAACGCATTTTCGCCCACATACCAGCCTTCAAAAATGCAACCGGCTTTCGCGGGGTCATCCGGTCTGACAACAAGTACATTCAATACCTTCTGTTCCGCAACAGGGGTTCCGCCGCAGGAATCGAAAGATACAGTAAATATATCAAACGATAACGGAGATGCACCGCAATTTTCGATCGTGCCGCCGCTAATGGAAACGATTGCCTCGTCTTTTTCACCGTACACAGCATTGCCGGAGCCACCCTCATCCACGGTACAATTCTTAATGGTGCCGCCGGTCATGGTGAAGCTGCCGGCTTCGCGTATGTTCACCGCACCGCCCCAGTTGCCGGCAGAACAATTTTCAATCGTTCCGCCGTTCATTACAAAGGAAGCATTCCCCTTGATAAAGATCACACCGGCATCGTCATCGGCTCTGCAGCCACTGATGGTACCGCTATTCATAATAAAGGTGCATCCCTTACCGATATCCACCGCGCCTCCGTCATCGCCGGCTTTACAATTCGTAATCGTTCCACCGTTCATCACAAATTTTCCGTAGACTCCCTCGGAATTCCCGGATGAGATATCCACAGCACCGCCGTCACCATCAGCATCCGTGCAATTCATGATGTTGCCGCTCTCCAGGGTCAGTGTGCCTCCCTGGACATTAAATCCGCAGTTTTTGTTCTGCCCGTCGATCCTGCCGCCAGTGCCACTGTCCTTCACAGTCAGTTTTCCACTGCTGAGCACCCGAATGATATCCACGTCTGTCAAACCACAGCTCAGAGTATATCCGTTTAGATCAAGAGTCACAGTGCGCTCTACATCGAGTTCCTCAGTGACCTCAATATTTCCACCTAACTTGATTTCTGCACAGTTCACATTTTCAAGTGCCGACTTCAATTCCGTTTCGTTGATGGCAACACCGGCATTCTGAACGGCAATGCCATTTTCTCCTTCACCGTTCATCTGTGCAGGAGCCGCTTCGGATTTTACCGCCAGCGCTTCGTCCTTCTGTTCCTCTTGGGTTTTCTCTTCTTCCGGCTTTGGCACTGTACCCTCAGCTGTCGCTTCGTTGTGCTTCCCACAGTTTTCCGCCAAAGCACCTTCTGCACCGCAGGCAGGACAATCAGCGTTCATTGCTTCTGCCGTGCAGGCCGTTTCGCAGGTGCATACAAGTGGTTTCCCTTCCGTGTTGTCCTCAGCAAACGCCGTTGTTGGCATAAGGCAGAGCACCATGCACAGAGCGAGCAGGATACTGAATAATCGTTTCCTCATTTTGTTACCTCCGTTTCGCTGTTCTTTGACAGCTCAAAATCGTATTTCTTTTTCAACATTGCAAACAACTTATACATAACCTTGGTGGCAATTGCCTTGATATCCATTGATTCCTGATTAACGATGCTTCTTTTTGCCTGCCACTGCTGCAACTGTCATTCCAGCAGCGGAAAACATCAGAATCAGTATCATTCCCAATGGTGCTTCGTCTCCGGTCTTTACGTTCTTTGCAGTTTTTACGTCTGCTGTTGTTGTTCCTGTGCTATCCGCAGCGGCTGTTGTACCATTTGCACCTGCGGTGGTTGCATCCGAGGTAGAACCGCTTTCCGTTGTAGTTGTAGCTGCATCCGGTGCAGCAACCACTACCTTTGCAGCAGGAGATGCCAGATAATTTTCTGTCTCTGCATACCGCACATAATAGTTACCTGCTGCAAGTCCGCTTACCTTCGTACCCGAAGGAACGCTTATCCAATTTACCTCGTCAATACTATATTCCATGGCTGTAGTCACATTTTCAATGGCTCCATCCTGAGCCCCTGACTTGCCTGCGTTTACTGCAACCAGTCCGGTTGGTGCTGCCTGACTTGCCTTTGCTATTGTAAATGGCACCTGTGCCACTTCATGATATATACCCATGCCTGTAAGCGTTACGACTGCATTGCCGGCATTGGTGTTATTTGAATAAGCAACTGTGTAATCCGTTCCCTTTACCAGATTCTGTCCTTCATAGGTCACAAGCACCTCCGGCTCCTTTGCGGTTCCATCATAGGTGTATGTTGTCGGATTCAGTGTAACCGCTAAATCTGCATCGGTCATTCTTCGATAACGAAGCACTATGCTTTGGGCGATTTCGCCATTTGCATTATTAATTGTATTTCTAAAATCTGCATCTGCCGGGTTCTTTTTTCTCCGTACAAGTGAATAACCGTCCGGCAGGAATTTTTGAATAGATCCTAAGCTTTCCTCCAATGTGTTATGACCGTAATTTCCGATACCACCACCTACATTGCGTAACACCAGCTTTGAATCCTCATCCATTGTAAGCTTTTCTAACCAGCATTGCTCGGAGCCGTTATTTCCTGCTATCGTAATTTCACTTTCTTCAAGCTTCACACCACTATCCGTCATCCACTGCAGGTTTCCAAGGGTAGCCTTTGCATTTCGAAAGGTCAATACTCTTGTAAGATTCACACCGGCATTTGCAATCGTCCCTTTGTAGTCACCATTTGCAATTGTAAGCTCATTTTCTGCCGATAGCGTACCCAGAATTAAAGTATGTCCGTTCAAATCAAACGTCACAGCTTTTGTGTCAGCAATTGCCACAGATCTTCCATTTGCATACAAATCGCGGGTAAGTTTTATGGTATCTCCGTCCGCCAGGTATCGAAAATCATTATATGCTCCATCTCCGCCAAGGTCTCCGTTCAGCATTCTCTTTGAGGTTCCATCTGCTCCTATCAGCTCTGCATATTCAATATTAGAGGTTTCACACACCATACACCGGCCCGAATATCCTAATATAATCGGATGTTCGCAATTATCTGCATAATATACCTGACCGGTTGCCAGTACCTCTACCCATCTTGTTCCGCCATCTTCATATATTACTACATCATTCCGGGTCTGAATGGTTCCCCCAAGAATTGGCGGAGTATCAGATGCAGCACTTCCTGTTCTGCTTATTAAAATCTCGTTGCCTGATGTATTCATTATAATATTGCTTCCCGCTATGACCGAATATCCCTCCGCTCCGATAAGCTCAATCCCATATTGAGCCTGAAGCTCTGCATCACCTGCAATTGCTGCATTGTTTGCACTCTTCATGGCTATTCTTTCTGCATCCATCTTTGCATTTCCTTCAATTACCGCAGCATTTCCTTTTGACTGCAGCCGAACCGTTGACAAAGGTGCCTGAATCTCTGTATTTCCGGTCGACACAGCTCCCCCTTCACTGACTACGCTTACACTACCGCCGTCTGTTACATCTATATTAAGATTACCATTTACTGCGGTATTCTGTGCATTCAGCTCCACACCACTTTTTGCTTCTATCTTGAGATTACCTTCTGCGATTGCTTCACCTATAAACAATATACTTCGATTTGAGGTGGTTCCATTGGATGACACAAACACATCCTTTGCTTTGAAAAAAGCTTCCGATGCATTTATACTACTTCCGTTAATTAAATCCAAATAATTAAGAGTATTGGTCTTTATCAGGCTGATTTCTCCGTTTTGTGCATCCGTTGCCTCTATCATATGCTTCACCGTTCCATCCAACAGGTATAAGCCAAAATTGCTTGCCTCAAGCTTAACCGAACCAGCAGATATGAATGCATCACCGACAATTGCATCACTACTAAATGCTATTTCTCCGGTGGTTTTTAAATCTACCAGAGAAAGTCCCTTTATAAGAGCATTTCCGCCATCCCCGCTAAGCACAATATTTCCGGTATATTCATCCGTTATAAGGGCTGCGTCCGCAGTTCCTGCAATCAATGCGTCCGTATCTCCATTGTTTGCCAAATAGAACCTGCCAGACCCTTTCAACGCCAGGGTTCCGTTTTCAATTTTCAGGATTTCTGTTGAACTCGCTCCATTTGAATATATCATTACATTATTGTATACTTCTATAATGCCGGCATTATAGTATATATACACCGAAGGTAGCGCAGCCGGGTCGCACTCACTCATGGTTCCGCTTCCTCTGCTTCCTCCAAATTCATAGTATTTACCATCCTGCAATTCAGTTCCGTTTATGGATACCTTCAAGGTCTCTGCCTTTACAGAACCCTGCGTTCCGATAAATACAGCCGTCACCAGCAGCAGTACCGCTGCTAATATTCCATATGCTTTCTTTTTCAATTTCATAGATTACCTCCCAAATTTTCTTTATTAAATATCCTTTACTATGAAATTACATGCTAGTCTTTTTTATAACATTTCCGGCAAAGCAGTGTCAACCCATATGGGATGAACGGTAAAATTCTGGGACGAAAGGTAAATTTCTGGAATGAATCGTTAGTAATTTAAAGGTGTATGTACTATAATAAACGCATATATGCAGATACAATTAAAAGATTTTATTGCTATTTACAGCAGCGTAATTTCCAGGAACGTTAAAGGAATCTATCTATATTGCGGCTTGCAATTGTTGATGATAATACAGCAGAATCTGCAACCACTTCTCTCCATACAGCATCTGTCATTTTTGTTTCCATTGAAAATTACGCCTATAAAGGCTTACTTATTCAATATACTCATTTTCAAATGTTCTATGCTCCATTTATATAAGCTCCTTATCCAAAAGGAAATCAATCACATTGATATTCAAAATGCCATTGTCATCATACCAACGCTTTCCAATATCTTTCCTTACCACTATTTTAGGGAAAGAATCTCCTGTGAGCATAAATGATCTGAGTTCTACTTCTGCTTTTTCATCAGTAAGCATTGCATATGCTGACTGGATATAGGTTCGTTTT
>ERZ808240.4399-NODE-4399-length-12539-cov-7.998638_pt1 | contig 12539 bp, 12 predicted proteins | sample MGYA00521084_ERZ808240 | MGnify/ENA primary metagenome ERZ808240 (study PRJEB31516, sample SAMN03275571) | gut metagenome | biome: mammalia-associated habitat; material: feces | host: Papio cynocephalus | place: Kenya | collected 2012-08-06 ... | reverse complement strand
TGCTGGCATCATATGGCAATCATCTGTGATCAGCCATATGATGCCAATTATACTCAGTGAATCATGACTGAACCCTTTTCCAGCAGCGCGCAGTGGATTTTCGCCGGAATCGGTGCGTCGAGAGGCGGCAGGGGAGCCTTGGTCTCCGGCCATATGCTGGTGTCCACGTCCTTGCCTTCGATCATGGAGATCAGCTTGCAGGCGGACCAGTATCCCATCTCGTAATGTGGCAGTTCAACGGTGGTCAATTGCGGTTCCAGCGTCTCCGCGAACACGCGGTGGTTGTCCACGCCGACCACGGAAATATCCTTGCCGACCGTCAATCCACGACGTGCTGCGCATTCGTACACGTACCAGGCTCGCGCGTCGTTGAAGCAGAAGAAGCCATCGGGATGGGCGTCATCGAACAGTTTGCTGACCGCGCGCAGCGCTGGACCGTTGTTCAGCACGTTGCAGACCAATGAGGGGTCGAACACGTGGCCGGCGCCGTGCAACGCCGCCTGATACCCCGCCAGACGTCCGTCCTGCGCGATCATGCTTTCCGAGCATCCGACGTAGGCGATGCGCTCGCAGCCGGCTTCGATGAGCCTATTCGTGGCATCATATGCGATCATGAACTCATCGGGTTCGACGCTGGGTATCTTGTTGTCGTGATCGGTGGCGTCCACCATCACGACGGGATAGTCGTCCAGCGATTTCGGCACTTGGGCGATGCGGTTGGACATCTTCGAATAGAAGAATCCGTCCGCACCATATCTTTTCAGCGTGGCGATCTCGTTTTCCTCGCTCGCCTTGCCGTCGGTGCTGACGGTGAACAGCATGTAGCCGTAGGCGCTGGCCGCGTCCTGCGCGCCCAGAATGATGCCGCCCGCGTACGGCGTGGTGGCGACTTCCTCGCTGATGAAGCCGAGGATGCGGGTTTTGTTGGTGCGTAGGCTTCGAGCCAACGGGTTGATCTTGTACCCGAGTTCGGTCGCCTTGTCCCGCACCAGCGAAGCAAGTGTGGGATTCACTCTGCCTTCGTCGCGTCCGTTGAGTACCAGGGACACCGTGGAAATGGATACCCCTGTCTGTTCGGCGATTTCCTTCATCGTGGTCATAATCGCAACACTATACCCAAACGAAAGCGAAAGGCGCGCTTTTCCCAGAAAAACGCGCCTTTCGTGTGGAATGCCTTGTTCCGTCAGGGGTTATTCCGACAGAATCTTGTCCACCAGCTCCTGCTTGGCGTGGATCTGTCCCTCGAAACCGGGGCGGATGTCGAGACGGATCACCACGTCGGTGCGGTAGCCCTGGCCGGCAAGCTTCATGGTGGCGTCGCGAATCACCTTGAGCACGTCGTCGATGTCGCCTTCGATATTGGTGAACATCGCGTTCGTCTCATTCGGCAGACCAGATTCGCGGATCACGTCCACGGCCTGCGCCACGTACGTGGACTTCTCCGGGCTTGCACCGGCGGGGGAGATGGCCACCGCGGCGAGCGTGTTGATGTACGGTTTGCCTGTTTTCGGGTCGACGGGCACTTCCTGCTTTTCGGCATTGCGATCGAGCGTCATGATGTTCCTTTCTTGCGGTTACGCACACTTGCCTTGTCTGCGATGGATTGCGCCGTCTAGCGCCACTTCCATGCGTGGTCCATCGGGCCGGAGCCGTGGCCGAGGTCGAGTTGCGCCTCCAAGGCGCCGGTCAGATACAGCTTGGCATGGTCGACGGCCGTCGGCAGGTCCTCGCCGAGCGCCAGATGGCTTGCGATCGCGGAGGACAGCGTGCATCCGGTGCCATGCGTGTTCGGATTGTCGATACGGCGGGAACGGAACCATGTGATTTTGCCGCTCGGCTCGACGAGCACGTCGCTGGCATCCTGCGTGCCATGGCCGCCTTTGACGAGTACGGCACAGCCGAAATGGCCGGCGAGCAGATGGCCCGCGGTGACCATGTCGTTCTCGGTGTGGATGGAACTGCCGTTTTCGTAATCGATTTCGCCGGCGCCCTGCTGAACCGCCAAATCGCACAGCACCTGGGTTTCCGGCATGTTCGGCGTGATGACGGTGGCCAGGGGGAACAGCTTGGAGGTGAGCGCCGCGATGGCGTCGTCCTCGATGAGTTTCGCGCCGGATGTGGCAACCATCACTGGATCGAGGACCACGTTCCCCGCGTCATGCGCGGTCAGACGATCGGCGATCACGCTGATGAGCTCGGCGCTGGAAACCATGCCGATCTTCACCGCGACTGGAGGAATGTCCTCGAACACGGCGTCAATCTGCGCCGCGAGCATCTCCGGGGGCGTGTTGGTGACCATCGTGACGCCGGTGGTGTTCTGCGCGGTGAGCGCCGCGATGGCGGTCATGCCGAACACGCCGTTGGCGAGCATGGTCTTCAGGTCGGCCTGTATGCCGGCTCCGCCGGATGAATCCGATCCCGCGATGCTCAATACCGGTGGCAATGTGCTGGTCATAATGCTCCCTTCTTGGTGCCTTCATCGGCGTCTGCCATACGAATCGCCATGCAAATCGGTATGCGAACTGGCGGATCTGCATGCATCGCATCACAGAACCGCCAGTCTACGCCGTGGATTCGTCAATGTGCGGCGCGAATCCACGAATATGCCTGCTCTCACTGATACAGCGTGGAGCCGCCTTCACGGAACTTCTCGCTCATCGCCTGCATTCCGGCCGCGATCGTCTGCGCGTCCGCGACCAGCTTCTCCTGTGCTTCAGCGTTGCCGAACTTCTTTCGGATGTTCTGCGAAATCGCCATCGAACAGAACTTCGGGCCACACATGGAGCAGAAATGAGCCATCTTCGCCGGCTCGGCGGGCAACGTCTCGTCATGGTAGGCGATGGCGGTGTCCGGATCGTAGCTCAGGTTGAACTGGTCGAGCCAGCGGAACTCGAAACGCGCCTTGCTCATCGCGTTGTCGCGGTCCATGGCGTGCGGATGATGCTTGGCGATGTCGGCCGCATGGCAGGCGATCTTGTACGCGATCACGCCCTGCTTGACGTCATCCTTGTTCGGCAGGCCGAGGTGCTCCTTCGGCGTCACGTAGCACAGCATGGCGGTGCCGTAACGCGCGATCTCCACGCCGCCAATGGCGGAGGTGATGTGGTCGTAGCCCGGCGCGGTATCCGTGGTCAGCGGTCCAAGGGTGTAGAACGGGGCATCCTTGCAGATGGCCTTCTCCATCTCGATGTTCATGCGCACGGTGTCGAACGGAATATGACCAGGTCCTTCGATCATCACCTGCACGTCATGCTGCCACGCACGCTGGGTGAGTTCGCCCAGCGTCATGAGCTCGGCGAACTGCGCGGCGTCGTTGGCGTCCGCCAGCGATCCCGGACGCAGACCGTCGCCCAGCGAGAACGCCACGTCGTACTTGGCGAAGATGTCGCACAACTCGTCGAAATGCGTGTACAGGAAGCTTTCCTGATGATGCTGCAGACACCATTCGGCCATGATCGAGCCGCCACGGGAGACGATGCCCGTCGTGCGGTTGGCGGTCAGCGGCACGAAACGCAGCAGCACGCCGGCATGGATGGTCATATAGTCCACGCCCTGCTCGCACTGTTCGATCACGGTGTCTCGGAACAGCTCCCAGCTCAGCTTGGACGCGTCATCCTCGACCTTCTCCAAAGCCTGGTACATCGGCACGGTGCCGATCGGAACGGGGGAATTACGCAGGATCCACTCGCGTGTGGTGTGGATGTCGTTGCCGGTGGACAGATCCATCACGGTGTCGGCACCCCACTTGGTGGCCCACGTCAGCTTCTCCACCTCCTCGTCGATGGATGAGGTGACGGCCGAATTGCCCATGTTCGCGTTGAGCTTGGTGAGGAACTTCGAACCGATGATCATCGGCTCGGCCTCGGGATGGTTGATGTTGCACGGCATCACCGCGCGGCCGGCGGCCAGTTCGGAACGCACGAGCTCCACGCTGCAGTGCTCGCGTTCGGCCACATAGCGCATTTCCGGCGTGATGATGTTGTGACGCGCATACCACATCTGGGTCACCGGGTGGTCCTTGGCGCGCAGCGGCTTGTGCTGGCGGCCGCGCCATTCCTTGGATGCCTTGCCGCGCTTGATGGCGCGCTTGCCGTCATCCTCAAGGTTGCGCCTGCGGCCCTCGTATTCCTCCACGTCGCCACGGTCGCGGATCCAGTCGAGACGAAGCGGCGCCAGACCCTCCTTCGGATCGCACTTGGGGCCTTCCGTGTTGTAGTCCTTGAACGGCGCGTTCGGACCAACGCCGGGGGTGTCGGACAGCTTGATCTCGGTGTACGGCACTTCCAAATCGTAGGTGCCGAACTGGTTTTCGAAATGGACGGGCGTGGTCTTGCGGATGTGTGCCTTGTCGCGCTGCTTGGAGCTACGGGCGGCGATGTCCACGCGCTGCTGCTTAGCCAGCTTGGATGCGGCCTTGGCCTCCTTGGCGTTCGTGAACTTCTTCTCGGTTGCGTCGGCCGGCTTCTCGGCAGGTGCCGTGGCCTTCACGCGCGGGGCGTAGCCATGCTTTCTGTCGCCGCGCACCGCCTTCCACCGCGTGACCATCTCACGGGTGGCCGCTTCCGGATCGTCCGCGCCTGCAATCGCGGACACCACGAACCAGCCGGCGGCCTTGGAGCGTGCCAGCATCTCCATATCGTCTGCATGCACGCCGCCGCCGACGACCACAGGGAATTCGCTTGCCGTGCAGATCGTGTTGATCTGCTCCTCGTCAAGCGTATGCCCGGAACCGTCGTTGCCTCCCACGGATGCTTCCGGCTTGGTGGTGGACACGTGCAGCGGACCGGCACCGATGTAGTCGATGCAGCCATCCGGCAGCTCGTTGATGAGCTTCACTAGGCTTTCGGTTTCGGCGGACAGGCCGACGATGGCGTCCTCGCCGAGCAGCGCGCGGGCCTCGCGTGGTTCCATATCGGTCTGGCCGATATGCACGCCGTCCACCTTGATGCCCTTGTTGCGGGCCTGCCACGCCACGTCCACGCGGTCGTCGATGACGAACGCCACGGAATCGGACTTGCCGTTGTCTTCGATGATCTGGGCGATGTCGCGGGCCATCTCGGTGATGTCCTTCGCGTCGGCATCCTTGGCGCGCAGCTGGATGAACGTCGCGCCGCCGCGCAGCGCGTCATCGACCACGTCCGTCACCGGTCGGCCCTTGCAATCCTGAGGGCCGACCACGAAATATGCGCTCATGTCGAAACAGTCGCGCATGGATGCATATGGATAGTTATCCATTATTTTCCCCTTTTTATATTGAGTAAGTGCTCCAGAAGAAGTCGTGAAACATGTGCAATCGTATATATTCCGTATATACGATTGCGGTGATACGGGTTTGCTCCCGAAAAGCCGGAATCAGACGGTTTCGTTGATCTCGGACGTGGCCACCTGGTCGGCGGTGACGTTCCACAGCGCGTCGAGCAACGCCACTTGGAACGAACCCGGGCCGTTGGATTGCGTCTCCGCGATTTCGGACGCGCGGTCATACAGCAACGATGCGGCCAGCGCGGCCACAAGCGGCTCGGCCACGGCGAGATACGTTGCGGTCACGCCGCCGAGCGAACAACCGGCGCCGGTGATCTTCGTCATCATCGCGCTGCCGCCGGGCAGACGGAAGGTGCGGTCTCCGTCTGTCACCAGATCGACTGCGCCGGATACCGCGACCGCGCCTTTGCCGATGGGGGAATGTTTCGCCAGATGACGAGCGATGCGCTTGGCCGCGTCGACAGCCGAATCGACCTCATCGACGGCCTCCACGCCCGCGGGGCGGGTGGTCGGATTGTCCTGTTCGGCGTTGGCAAGGCCCCACATCGCGTCGAGTGCGATGATCTCGCTGGCGTTGCCGCGTACGATGGTCGGCGGATATGTGCGGAACGATTCGAGAATGGCCGTGCGTGTCTCACCGATGCCGGCCGCGACCGGATCAAGCACCCATGTCTTGCCGTTCTTATGCAGTTTGTATGCGATTTCAGGCAACGCGTCCTTGAAGAACGGCAGCAGCGTGCCCACGTTGATGTAGTTGGATCCGGCGATTTCGGCGGTGGCGATCACGTCATCCGGCAGATAGCTCATAGCGGCCGTGCCGCCGGCGGCGAGCTGCGCGTTGGCCACCAGATTGATGGTCACGAAATTGGTAAACGACTGCGCCAGCGGCGTCTGCTCGCGTACGTCGATGACGGCTTTCCTGATTGCCTCGCGGATTGGATCGGTGGCTGGAACGGATGCCACGCCAGCGCTATGGTTGATTCCGTTGCCATCGGTGCCGTCGGCATATGAGTCAATGCTCATGATCTGCTCCCTACGTCGGTCCTAACCAACAGGTTCAAAGGGTCAGGCGTCGCGCCTATCTCAGCTTGCCGGACTTGGCCGTCAAGCACCCCCGCATGTTCAATTCGTTTTCAATGTATACAAGGGTGTTGACACAGCTCTTGTGATACTGGTATGGCGGGCGCCCTCCTTGCCCCGGCCGTCAGGCATTCTGCGTCGTGTCGATGATGTTGCTGCAGTACGCCGTTTTGCCGGCGGTCACATCGTCGTAAAAGCGTTGTTTTTCGTCGATGTAGGCGATGGCTTGGCGAAGTTCATCCAGCTGCGCTTCCAAGTGCTCGCGTTTTTCGGCGAGGATTTCCCGCCGTTCCGGTATCGATGACTCACCTTCGAGGCAGAGCTGGGTGTAGTGCTGCATCTCCTTGATGCCCAGGCCGCAGCGCTTGAGGCATGTCAGGCCATTGATCCATGCGATGCATCGCTCGTCGAAAACGCGCCGGTTGTTATGTATGGTCCCGCTTGAGTCCCGGTACGAGCCCTGAGTTGCAATAGAACTTCAATGTCTCGTAGTTCATTCCGGTCAGCTCACAGGCCTGCTTCATCGTGTAGGTTTTCATGTTCTCGCGGAGTGGCACCGCCGTGATTGCCATACATGGCTCCTTTCGGATGCTGCGCGGCAGGACGTTCGGCGGGTACCGCCGGATGGGGTCGGGCTTTGATGCGCATTGTTTTTTGCTTGTATCTGTATCCATCGTGCCATGCCACCGGTTGTATTTACCGGTAGATGGTACCGGTGTGTCGTAATTTGACCGGTAGCAACTACCGGATTTTATCTTTGACATCAAGCGCGGTATGCATGCCGGCATCTGAAATCAACGAATTCATGGAAGGGAATGCAATGGAGTATGTGAAGCTTACCAACGGCGTCGAAATCCCGAAGATCGGTTATGGCGTCTTCCAGATCAGCAAGGACGACGCTCCACGCTGCGTACGTGAGGCCATCGAGACCGGGTATCGCCATATCGACACCGCACAGTCGTACTTCAATGAGGCCGAAGTCGGCCAAGGCATCAAGGATTCCGGTATCGACCGCGAGGAACTGTTCCTCACCACCAAGATCTGGATCAGCAACTACGGCTATGAGAACACGCTGAAGTCCGTCGACGTGTCCTTGAAGAAACTCGGCACCGACTACCTCGACCTGGTGCTGCTGCACCAGCCGTTCTCCGATACCTACGGCTCGTGGCGCGCGCTCGAAAAGCTCTATAAGGACGGCGTGATTCGTGCCATCGGCGTGAGCAACTTCTATCCGGACCGTCTAGCCGACATGGTCGCCTTCAATGAGATCGCCCCGATGGTCGATCAGGTCGAGACCAATCCGTTCAACCAGCAGATCGAGGCCCGCGAGAACATGGTCAAGCGTGGCGTGGCTCAGGAGGCGTGGGCTCCGTTCGGGGAGGGCATGCGGAACATGTTCTCCAATCCGACTTTGGCCAAGATCGGTGAGGCTCACGGCAAGTCCGTCGCCCAGGTGATTCTGCGTTGGCTCATCCAGCGTGACATCGTGGCCCTGCCTAAGTCCACGCATAAGGAACGCATGGAGGAAAACCTGAATATCTTTGATTTCCGGCTTTCCGACGATGAGATGGCGACCATCGCGGGGCTTGATACCAAGACCAGCATGTTCTTCCGCCACGATACCCCTGAGACGGTCGACCTCTTCGTGGACTATATCAAGGAACGTGACGGCCGCGAGTGACCGATTAGCTGGGCCAGACCAGGAACGGCACCGCCGAATAGCAAACGTACATGGGGTGGCCATTGCGTGGACGATTGTTCTGCAATGTTCCGTGCAAGAGGCCACCCCATTCGTTTTTCATCGTTTTTGATTATTGCGGGCAGCACGGCAAAGGAGTGGTGTGAAGCGCATGTTAATGGCAATCGCCGTTGATATCCGTGCTTTGATTGCATTTTGGTCGCAGGTGCGGTCATGGATGGACTGTGCGATAGGTGGTTCTTTTTCGGGCTGTCGCATGCGCCGCTTCTGTCGACGGTACCGGATGCCGGCAGAAGCGGCATGAACGGATATGCTGCGATTGGATTTTTCGTTCGTCAGGATTGGGAGCTTATTTATTCTTCCCGTTCCGTTCCGAACGGATTCGGGGATGCTGCACGGGCTGCGTGCTTGGTTCCGGCGCCGCGCTTGCCGCGGATCGCGCCATGCCTTGCGGCACGAACACGGTTCCGCCTCGTGGCGAATAAGCGGGTTGCGGAGCGGTGAAAGTGCCCTCATTCCGGACTTCAGCGGAGGTGAAATCGTTTGCGAAATTGGAAGTCGCACTGTATCCGGAGGCTGTCTGCGGACGTCGGCCGGTCCGCATGCTGGCCGCCATTTCCATACGTTCGATCGACATCTCGTCGAATCGTGCGCCTTCCGGATCGCTGGGCAAAGCCATGAATATAAGGTAGGCGATAGGTGCGGCGACGATGAGCAGCAAAGCGATGATCGCCACGCCGATACCGGTGCGGACGCCGCTCATCGATTCGTCTCCGCCGATCGCACGCAACGCGCCCATGCCGAGCGTCAGCCCTCCGAAACGGCCGAGAAGATTACCTATGCCTGAAACGATGAGCAGCGTGACGAGAACCTTGCCATCCCTACCGCTGTCATGCAGACGCCGTACGGAAAGGGCGATGAACGGCACGAGCAACACCACTTTCACAACGGTTTCCACGATATTGGAGGTCCTGCCGTCGATGCCCGACAGTCCGATGAACGCGCTAAACGCGAAAAGCAACGGCCAGTATGTCAGCAGACACCACCAGAACTCACTGCGCGACGCGCGCCCCTTGGTATCGGCGATATTGCAACCGTATGCAGGCAGATCGAGACTATGTGTGCGACCGATCGCGGCGTAATCGATGTCGGGTGGCGGCACGGGTGTGCCGGATGCGGCATAGTAGCTATTATATCGCTGAGATTGCCGGGTTCCGTCCGTTGCGCCTGATGGTGATGTGTCCGCATTAAAGGAGCCATAGGGGTTATACGGATTTTGAGAACCGTACTGGTCTGGTGCCGTCGTTGGTTGCCTTTCGACTAGGAAAACGACTTCCGACACATGAATACAGTGAAAACGATAACATAATCGGATATTTTCCGAGAATCCATATCACGAGCTGGAATATTCCGTATTAGCTCCTGAGATTGCCGCTCACCCGCAATTGCCATCGTGGATGGAAGCTGCGATCTGGTCGCTTTGCTCATCCATCGCGTACGCGGCCAGACCTTGCTGCTGTTCGGCGATGCGTCCGCGGTCGGCTCCGAAATACAGCGCAGAATAGGAATTCGTCACAGCTTCCGTGCGGTCGCCGGTAATCGCGGGCTGTATGGTTCCGCAGGAGATCATGATCGAACGGTGCGAAAGCTCATGTTTGACGACATCCACCAGCCAAGGGCTTCGCGCGGTCTGCGTCCATGACGGATGCGTGGTGAGGATGTGCACGATATTCCGTTGCGTACGGTCCGATGCCTGGCAGTAATATGCCACTGTGGATTCCTGGGGGAGCCCGCTGATTTGACCGCCGCAGCCGTATTCCATGGTCTGCTCGATCTGCACGCCCATCGTTCCCGCCACGTTCGTCGCAAGCGTGTACCAACCGGCCGGATCAAGATCGCCATTGAGCGCCGGCACGGCAATCGCCGCGGTGGAGGCTTCCGCATTATGCAGATTGGCCACCGAATCCGACACCTGCTGCTTCACCGTCGTGCGCAGTTTTTGCAACGACTTCAGATCGGTGAGCAGATCCCGCATGGATGCGTAATGGCGGTCCTTTCCATATCGGTCGATCAGCTCGTTCACCTGCGTTGGATCATCCACCTGCAGCAGCCATTGGCCGCCATGCTGGGTGAAATCGTCCGCCATGGTCTTGTCCACCGCCTCGAGCAACGTCTTGGTCTGCTTATCAAGGTTGTTTGCCGTGATCCGCATATTGTCAACGGCTTCCTGCTGCCGATTGCGATTCAGAGAACCGAGCGCCCGCTGAACCGGATCGTGTGTGGTGATCGACTGGATTTCCCTGGTTTTCGCCAAATAATCGTAGTCGGTGATGTACTGCTGCACGTTTTCGATCTGCGCCGCGTATTCGTCCGAATTCTCCATGCCTTGCGCGAATGCGACGCCGTCCTGCGCCGTCTGCCGAATACCCTGCATGGTCTCGATCTGCTGCGTGGCCCAATCGTTGTCATCCGATACGGTGCCCTTTTTGAAATACACGACCGTGACGAACACCGCGCATATGATGACCGTGATCAGAACGTTTTTGGCGATTCGCGAGCCGCGAGAATTCGAATCAGTCAACAGCATAACCTCAGTCTACTGGAACGCGCAGCACCTCGTCGCCGCGCGCATTTGGTGGACAATCATTTCCGTCTGGATCCGTCCGGCCAGATGATGCCGGTATCGGGGGAGTGCATCACGTTCTCGTAGATGTCGTTGCGAACGTAGATGTCGTAGGAGTCGGTCGATCGCTGGTCTTTCCAAGGCGTGACGGTATCGACGACGTGAACTTTGGTGTAGTCGTTGCGATCGTATCCCAAAACGGAAAGATAGAACGGCTGGTAGATGGTGTCGTAGACTTCCGGCTCGCCCCAGCTTTTCCAAGCGGCAAGATCTTTTTTGCTCTTGTAGGGGTGTTCTATCCAATCCCATGACGCAAAGCTGTGGCCTTTGTACGCGTTCGCCGCAAGATTGTGCTTGAAGTACGGGGCCATTTCCGTCTGTGTCTGTGGCAGCCAGGAAGTGTAATCGATGCAATCGTTTCCGCCGGCGCAGTAACCGCCTTTGTCGATCAATTCGGCGACGCTTGGCGTGGTGTCGGCCGTCTTGACGAGACGGGTCCATCCGGACATCCACCGGTACTTATCCAGATGATAGGTTTTGGCATAGTTCGCCATCGCCCTGGAAGGCGCGTAATCGTAACGGATGTCGCAGATGCTCGCGCTGACAGTCCAATACACGCTGACGAGCATGAGCGCCATTCCAAGTGCTTTCATCAGATTGAAATAGCGTAGCGAGGTTTTTCCTCCAAGCTTACCGATGAACCAATCAGCCAAAGCCAAGCACCGTTTCGGCCAGTCGTCGGCGCTTATGGGTTCCGTCTCGCAGTCGATGGCCTGGCTGATGGCCTGGCTGATGAGCGGGCTGACGAATCGTGCGAAGGGGGAGGCGTCCTCGGCGTTGTCCTCTCCGAGGTTGACTTCTTTTTCGCGGTCGCCGCGATCTCCTGCGAAAGCTCGTTCGGCTCGGCGTTGGCGCGCAGATGGCGGTTGATGGCGTCCCTGACCTGCGAAGGCATGGCCGCCATGGGGGTGACCGGCATGCCGGTGGTGGCGGAAACGTCGTCGATGGCGGCGAAGTTCTTCGGATCTGGCCGCGACGGATGCGCCGGACATGGATGCGGGCAAATGCATCCAGCCGGTGAGGGGTACCACAGGCAAGGACGCCAAGCAGACCAAACACACGGAACACCGTGGTGGAAAAGTGCTACCGGTTGAGCGGAACCGTGGGTTGTGAAACCGCTTCGTCTTTGTGGGCATCACCGATACTTCAAGCGTTTCCGGATTGGATGGCATGGCGGATGCTTCGCCGAGATCCGCGATTCTGAATCGGAACTCCATTCCCGCCAAGGGATTCATCTTCGGATCGAAGACCTATATGCCCATGGTCCGCGTGGTGGTGGGCGTCACTTGGAAAGACGGCTTGAACAACGGCAAAACGGCCGTCCGCGCCACCAACGGGCTGCTCAATGTGGTCGGAGACTAGGGAATCGAGGCGCATCATGGAAGAGAAGCATTCCGGATTCAGCTTGAACCGCAGTCTGTCGCGCTCATTGCGCAGGCGTGCGGAGGGGCAGGGGCGTCACCTTGGTGGAGATGGCGGTCGCGCTGTTCATCTTCGCGGTGGTGTCCGTCTTGTTCGCCATGTCGATCGTGCGGCATCTGCACACCACCAGTTCCGACACCATTCGAGCCAGATCATCGACGGAGATGGCCGCATCGGTGCGCAGCTTGGACCAGTACATCCGCAACGCGGAAGGCGTCAAGGACGATGGCGGCAAGAGCGCATTGGTCACCTATGACTCCGATGGGGTGAGGCGGTGCGCGGTGATCGACTACGCGGAAGCCGCTTGGTCGGGAAAATCGGTGGACAGCTATATGGGCCGGTGATGGTGAGAACCAGGCCATATGACGCCGGTTCCGGCGCGTGGAGCAGGCA
>ERZ808240.4397-NODE-4397-length-12543-cov-3.063581_pt1 | contig 12543 bp, 13 predicted proteins | sample MGYA00521084_ERZ808240 | MGnify/ENA primary metagenome ERZ808240 (study PRJEB31516, sample SAMN03275571) | gut metagenome | biome: mammalia-associated habitat; material: feces | host: Papio cynocephalus | place: Kenya | collected 2012-08-06 ... | reverse complement strand
CACAAAGCCTGTGCCATTCTTTTTTCATCTTCAACGAGTAAAAGCCGCATAGGTACATCTCCTTCAAAGTTATTATACATCACAAAATTGAAGAAAGATTGAATTACAAAAGAATTTCGTCCAAATCCACACAGCCGTCTCGGATTTCACCCCGCAACGCGCTCGTCTTTCTGCGGCAGCATAGTTTTTCTACAGACTGTTATAATTCTGCTTTTTCCTCGTACGCAACTTCGCTTTTAGACATAAATTTTCCCCCTATGAAACAGTGTTTTATTTCACTGTCTCATAGGGGGGAGAGCATATCACGCCTGAATCTCTTTATTACATTATAAATTTCAGCTCCAACCGAATTTACGGAATCGGAACAGGCTTGCCTGTTCCCCGCAAAGGTGCGGCGCAGCATCGGAGTGAGGCGCAAAATTTGAAGCGTACCCGCGGGCAGCGTAAAGCTGCGGCTTATGCCAATGTCTCAAACCGGGCGACCGCAATAAATGTATTCGCAGGTGCGTTAATTCGCCTCTAAAAAGCGTCGCAGTCGTCGAAGTCGAGAAGGGTGGGGTCGATGGGGGTCTCGCGCAGGACGCTCTGCATGTACTGATTGACCTGACGGCGCATATCACGGCGCGAGATCGTGCGCGGATCCATGAGATCCTGCTGCACCCAGATGAAGTTAATGTTCCGCTCGCGTGCCTGCTCGTCGAAAATGCCCTGAAGTCCGTCCATGCCCTTGCAGGATATCTGATCGTACATGATAATGGTATCGACATTGTACTCCTCGGCAACGCGCCACATCTCGTTGACCGCGTTTTTAAAGCCGCCCTTGGTGTGCTTGCGCATGGTTGCACGCTGATAGGTAAGGGCTACGCCCTTGAGCATGGTTTCGGGCGTGGAGGTGTCGATAATGACCTGGGAGATGTGCGTTTCCATATCCATGACGGACACGATGCCCCAGCACTGCTCGAGCCAGTTGGAGAAGTTGGTGTAGTAGTTGGCCGGGCAAGACCAGACTAACGCTTTGTGACGCATTTCGACCGAGCATGGCAGACGCTTTTCATAAGCGTCGGTCATGAGCTTATGCACCTTTTTGTCGGTCTTGTTGAAGCGCTGATCCATGCCGCCGTGCAGATGGTAGGTGTACATGCGGTACAGCCACGGCGAGGGGCCGGTTATCTGCGGATAGTCGGTGCGGTTTATCTCCCACAGGTCGAGGTGGAAGCGAGTTACCTCATTGTAGCTCTCGAGCGCTTTGGCAAACGCGTCCCAGTCGAATTTTTCGCCCGTGTGCTCTTCGATGAATTTTATGCAGCCGCGCAGCTCCTCGACGGCGTACTCCTGCGCGTCGACATCATCGTTGTAGCGCAGCGGAACGCCGAGGCAGTAGGTCGGCAGCTTGAAGTAGCGATCCTGGAACGAGGTGGTCATGATGCTGCCGTCGCAGGGCATGTTGCATGCGATGAAGCACTTGCCGAAGATGGGAAAATCGCCTTCGGCGGCGACGCCGGCCTCGGCCGACGGCAGAGGGCATACGTCCGCGGGAACGCCGAAGTTTTCGATCGCGTCGAGATACACCGGCGGAAGCTGCTGGTTTATCATCGAGGCAAGGAAGATGGGAATAGTCTGCACCGGGATGCCGATGAGGTTCGGGAAGCCGGCCATGATCTCGGTCGGAACGAGCTCGTCAAAGCAGACGATGCGGTCGGCAAGCGATTTTTTGCCGCCTATGTTGAGATCGGCGTTAAAGGTATCGGCTATGATATCGATGGTGTGCTTTATGATGATGTCATACAGAAGATGACCGGCCTTGAGCTGCACGCCGCGCATGCCCTCGAGCTGGCGGTCTATAAACTGCGGCAGCGTAAGGTAGGTCAGCATCCAGCGGTAGCGGAATATGCCCTTTACGACCTGAACGGGCGATTTAAGGACAAATTTTATCATATCCTTCCACATGACGCACCACCAGCCGTAGTCGATGAGCGTATCCCTTATTCCGCGCCATTCGCGCCAGCGGCGAACGCCGGTCTTGTCTATGTAGGTAAGACCCAGGTTTCTCGGTTTTTCTGCCATGTCAGCGCCCTCCCTTATGGATCTGTTTTATCTCAAGGCTTTCGACAAACGCCTGAACGCGCGTGCGCAGCTGGCCGGAGGCGTTGCCGGTGTACTCTCTGTCAACGCAGACGGTGGGGTAATTATACAGTTCCGTCATAACATGCGAGGCGAGCGCCCTCTCATAGCCCCAGAACTCGCAGAACTTCATCTGCTCGTAAATAATGCCCTGGGCGTTGAAATCCTTTGCGAGCTTATCGACAAAGTCATAGCGGCTGTGCACTTTGTCCTGCGACATGTAGCGCGGGCACTGGCTCGTTTCCTGATAGAAGCGGCAGATCTGATCGAGCGCGGGCTCGTCGTCGGTGAGGACGATCTCCTGCCTGCCGGGGAAGGAGCCGAAGCAGAAGCGGTCTGCTACGATGAGTGCGCCCGACTGCTCGACCGTGCGCGTGAAGTCAAGATCGTCGATCTCGCTTCCGACAACGACGACGCGCGCGCGATGCGCGCATTTTTCGTCGGGTCTGCGTGTTTTGACCTCCTCGAGCGTCTCGCGCAGCTTGTCGATTATGAGATATTTCGGGCAGCAGTAGGAAACGAGACACAGAACGTGGAATTCATAGCCCGTTATCGGGGGGTTATCGAGCTTGCGGTATTCGCCGATCTCGGTGATGATGCGGCAGACCTCGTTGTGCTCGCTCACGGCGCGGCGGATGGCGGCGTCGGAGATATCGGTGCCGTATCTCTCGTGCAGAGGCTCAAGCACCTTTTTGATTATCTGATTTTTATAGTGCTTTATGCCGTGGGGCGTGACCTTGAACGGCACGTCTATGAACGAAACGAAAAATTTATCATTCTTCACGAGATTTAAAAGCTCAAAATGCTCGAGCGTGCGGTTCATCTCGGTGCACGTCTCGCCGCCGGCCAGCGCCGACAGGAAGTTATATCCGCCCTCGATGCCGCGCTCGACGAGCGCTTTTGCGTAGCCGCACAGGTAGTTTGTCATGTAGTAGGTCGATATCTCCAGTGAGCCAGTGCGCGGCGCTCTCATTCGGACGGAAAAGCAGTTGTCGAGGTTTAGCAAAACCTCCGGCATGTGATAGCAGGTGTAGCCCACTGCCTTCTTTCCCTCCGATACCGCCTGCATGACGAGCTCGTTGCCGGCCTCGTCGAGCAGATGCTCAAAGTAGATAAGGTGCTTTAAGTCTTTCATACTCCCTCCCAAATCATTAAAATTATATTAGTTCGTCTATCTTTTGTCATTAGGTTTAGTATATTATGCCTGAAGCTCCGTGTCAATACAATATGAATATATGTGTAATTTCTTTGACAGAGGACAGGCTATGGTTTATGATATATTAATATATAGACTTTCGGAGGATAAGGATATGAGCAAAAAAGAGCTTGCCGCGCAGTACCATGCCTCCGGCTGCAACTGCGCGATGGCTGTCGGCTGTGCGTTCTGCGATAAGGCCGGGATAGATGAAGACGAAATGAAGGCGCTCGTTCGCCGTTACGGCGGCGGTGCGGGAAAATACTGCGGTGCACTGCTCGGAGCGGTCGCCGCGATGAACATGGCAAAGGGCGAGCTTAACGCCGACGATCCCGCCGCGCTCGACGGAGCGGCGTCGGATAAGGCAGCGGAGCTTTTGCGCGAGTTTGAGGCCAAAAACGGCTCGGTCTTCTGCCGCGAGCTGAAGGGCAGAGATACGGGCGTCGTGCTGCGCTCCTGCCGCGGCTGCGTCGAGGATGCCGCCGAGCTCGCCGAGAAGCTTTTTGAGGAAAAATAAATGTATCGTATCTACATCGTCGAGGACGATCCCGGCATAGCCGAGGGGATAAAGCGGCAGGCCGCGTCATGGGGGCTCGAGGCTAAAAGCGCGGATAATTTCCGCGATATTATGGGCGAGTTCGCCGGGTTTTCGCCTCACCTTGTGCTTTTGGATATAACCCTGCCGTTTTATAACGGCTATCACTGGTGCAGCGCGATACGCGCCGTGTCAAAGGTGCCGATAATCTTCATATCCTCGGCATCCGACAACATGAACATAGTAATGGCGATGAGCATGGGCGCGGATGATTTTATTGCAAAGCCATTCGACGGCGGCGTTCTGATGGCGAAGATCCAGGCGCTTTTGCGCCGAAGCTACGATTTTGCGCCGGGCATGCCGATAATCGAGCACCGCGGCGCAATGCTCAACACCGGTGATAATTCGCTTTCCTGCAACGGAAAAAGCATCGCCCTGACGAAAAACGAGTACCGCATCCTGCTGTGCCTCATGCAGAACAGAGGCAAGGTCGTCAGCCGCGAAAAGCTCATGGAGAAGCTGTGGGAGACCGACAGCTTTGTCGATGAAAACACCCTGACAGTAAATGTCGGCAGGCTGCGCAAAAAGCTTGACGCCGCAGGGCTCGATGGCTTTATAGCGACAAAGTTCGGCGTGGGCTATATCGTGGAGTGATGCAAAATGAAGCTGTTTTTTGCGTATCTTAAGGAGCATGCGCGGCTGGTCGTTGCGCTCGTTCTCGCTTTTGCGGTATTCGCGGTGAGCTTTGCGCTGTATGAGCTGCCGCTTTCGGCGCTCGCGTACCCGGCCGCGCTGTGCCTTGTGCCGGCGCTTGCGTTTGTCATCACCGATTTTGTCAGGGTAAAGCGACGCCACGCGGAGTTTTTATCGCTCACGGAGATCACCGCGGCAGAGGAGAAGCTCCTGCCGCCCGTGCAGAGCATCGACGATGCCGACTACAGACGCATTATAGCGCTTCTGGCCGAAAGCCGCGAGGAAATAAGCCGCGCCGCGCTCCGCCGCCGGAGCGATACCCTTGATTACTACACCGTGTGGGTGCATCAGATCAAAACGCCGATAGCGTCCATGCGCCTGACGCTGCAAAACTCCGACTCGCCGGAGTCGCGCCGCCTTTCCTCCGACCTCGGACGCATCGAGCGCTATGTCGAGATGGCGCTTGCGTACCTGCGGCTCGATTCCGAGAGCAGCGACTATGTCATACGCGAGTTTGAGCTTGACCCGCTCATACGCCGCTCGGTGAAGAAGTTTTCCGGTGAATTTATCACAAAGCGTCTGGGACTTGAGCTCACACCGACCGAGACGCGAGTCATAAGCGACGAGAAGTGGCTGGCCTTCGTTATCGAGCAGATACTTTCAAATTCGCTCAAATACACGTGCGAGGGCAGCGTAAGGATATACATGGCCCAGCCCAAGACCCTCTGCATACGCGATACCGGCATCGGCATCGCGCCCGAGGATCTGCCGCGCGTTTTCGAAAAAGGCTACACCGGCCGCAACGGGCGCGACGATATGCGCGCAAGCGGTCTCGGCCTGTACCTCTGCCGCCGCGTGTGCAATAAGCTCGGCCACGGTATTTCCGCCGTCTCCGCTCCGGACGAGGGCACGGAGATCAGGATAGACCTCAGCAGCTATGACCTGGAGGCTGATTAGTTTTTCAGAGGCGCACGAACATATCTGCGGATACGTATGTTGCGGCAGCCCGGTATCAAAGGCGCTGACGAAACCGGGAGTCTGCCGCCCTGTTGGCTCCCCTGCGTAAGGGGAGCTGCCGACAACGTCGGCTGAGGGGTCGCTGCATGCAGTTATTGCGCTGATTTAGTGCAAAAACCGCGTCTGCATCCTTGCCTTCCCCTTCGAGGGGAAGGTGTCGGCGAAGCCGACGGATGAGGTGATATTCAATCCGTTTGCCAAAGGCAAACACATATAGCTATCAGCTGTCAACTAACAGCTATCTGCGGTTTTGCCCGCAGTATAGATACCGGGCTACCGCACTCTCCGTATCCGTAGGAGAGTCCGTGCGCCACTAAAAAAGGAGTGCGTTAATTCGCAATTGAAAAAATGATTATAGACGGGAAAAAGCTCTCGGAGAAGATCTGCGCACAGGTCAGGGCCGAGGCGGAAACGATGCGGCGCAGGCCGTGCCTCGCGGCGGTGCTTGTCGGCGAGGATCCGGCGTCGCAGATATATGTGCGCAATAAGGAGCGCGACTGTAAAAAGTGCGGCATCGACAGCCGAAGATACGACCTGCCGGACACCGTGCCGGAGGCAGAGCTTTTAGCGCTCATAGACAGGCTCAATAATGACGATGCGGTCGACGGTATCCTGGTGCAGCTTCCGCTGCCGGAGCAGATATCCGAGCGCAAGGTCATAAACGCCGTCTCGCCGGAAAAGGATGTCGACGCGTTCCACCCGTTAAACGTCGGAAAAATGGTGACCGGCGAGGGAGTTCTCATGCCGTGCACACCGGCCGGCATCATGGCCATGCTGCGCGAATACGGCATATCGCCCGACGGAAAGCACTGCGTCATCGTCGGCCGCAGCAACATAGTCGGCCGCCCGATGGGACTGATGCTTTTAAACGCCGATGCGACGGTGACCTACTGCCATCGGCATACGAAGGATCTTGCGGCGATGACAAGGCAGGCGGATATACTCATCGTCGCCGCGGGCTCGCCGCGGCTCATCACCGGCGATATGGTCAAGGACGGCGTTGTCGTCATCGACGTCGCAATGAACCGAGACCCGGAGACGGGGAAATTTTTCGGCGACGTGTGCTTTGATGAGGTCGAGAAGAAGGCGAGCTTCATAACGCCTGTGCCCGGCGGCGTCGGTCCTATGACACGCGCTCAGCTTATGAAAAACATCCTCGCCGCAGCAAAGGAGCGGCAAAAGCGGGAAGACATGCGAGCCTGAAGCCGATATCGCTTTTCCGGCGCCGGGTTGCCGCAAAACCAGCGTCGTCCTCACGGGAGGCGGCAGCTCTACGGTTTAGTCGGCACCCTCGATACCGGGCTCCCGTAATAAGCATATCGGTACAGCCTAAATGCGCCACTAAAAAATAAAAAAGTGCAGGCCGATGAGGATCGGCCTGCAAAACAGGGTTGTGGGATAAAGATATGAGCCGCGGCCTTGCTTTGCAAGACCTATTGGATAAGCTGTGCTTAGATAATACAACGCAGCTGCCTCCGTGTAAAGAGCGAAGCGGCACTACTTTTGTCGAACGGAAAATTTTTCGCAAATAATCCTTTCGCGTTTGGGAATACTGAGTGGGAAAGGAGTGTTTGCAAGTGATAATCGACCGCATCGCACTTATTCTGACCATAATCGGCGGCATCAACTGGGGCAGCATCGGCCTGTTCAGGTTCGATATCGTCGCGTGGATCTGCGGCGGACAGACGGCGACAGTCAGCCGCGTGATATACACGCTCGTAGGTCTCGCGGCGCTCTGGTGCATATCTCTGCTGTTTCGCCGCGACGCGCTTCCCGACGAGGCTTGAATCATTTTGAAAAACGCCCGCGCTTCTATGCTGAAGCATGAAGGTATCGCACCTGTCGGCAAAACCCGCACAATCCCGCAAGGGAGGCGTGGCGCCTGCGGTTTGCGCCGCTGTCTCGATACCGGGCGCCGTCAGTCACCGTATAGGCACAGCGTCAATGCGCCTCTAAAAAAACCGGTGCGGAAAATGCTGCGGATTGATAACGAAGTATTGAACAAAACAGTTTATCAGGCGTGGCGAAGGCAAAGAAAATCACCGAGAGAAGACCATAATGGACTTCTCTCGGTGATTTTCTTATATTCGTACATTCGATTATGAATGATTCTCCTGCTACAATGATTTCACAAAATTATCAGGAGGACGACATAATGGAGAAATTCATTACAGACGAAAGGACAGGCTTGCGATATGAGCTTATCGGGGACTACTATTTTGTTGCCGGAGAGGATGAGTCGGAGCAAGAGTGCATTGGAATATGGGGACAGCGGCACCTGCGGTATATTCGCAGGTACAGGGCTGGGCTGTATACCGAGCTGCTGACCAGCGGTAAACTTAATGCCTACCTTGCGGATGTTGACCGGCAAGCGGAAGCAATGTTTGAACGATTGGGGTACAGCAGATGGCGGCGTCGGAGGGGATAGCCGAGCGGCTGAAAGCCGCCGACCAAGTGGGGTGGGTCAGGCGAATGAACAATGTCCGAAATCGTGCGATGGGAATTGTGAACACAGAGCTGATTTTTGTATAAAGCGTGCAGCCAAAAGGGCGGCAGAGGGAAGCATCTCTCTGCCGCCTTTTGCTATTATACAGTAATAATATAGGACGCTCAAGTAATGAACGGTATACAGGGGATAAGATGACTCGTCTTTCCTCCCGCTGATAATCAGCAAAAAGGCCTTGGCGGCAGATGCCCGGCCAAAGCCTTTTTTAAATAAGGAAGGAAGGGGGATTACGCAGAGCACTTTAAAGATAAATATCGCAATATTAATCAACAAAGAATCTACACGATGAGAGGATACCATTAAACCCAGCGCTTGTGAAATGCGTAACATACATTGAATGTTGCGTACAGCGCATCAATGCGCATTCTTGCTCGTTAAAGAGCCGAGAAAAAATTCTTTACAAGATCAATGAAAGCAGTGTCCTGTTCGCTCAATTCCCGATCCTTCCGATAAGTTAGTCCAACATCAGCGTACATTTCATCCTCAAGCTCAACATGCCGATATTTGAAAATATAGTCCTTTATATAGGCGGAGCGGGGAACAATGGCAATGCCTATCCCGGCGTTTACACACCTCGGAATAAGACTGGAGTCATTCGTTTCGACAACATAGTTTGGCTGGAATCCGTTTGATATAAAGAACTTATCCTGACTGTCGCGCGATGCAAAGCCTATTGACTGACCAACCAGCGGCTCGCCGGCGAGCTGTTCGAGCCGAACGCTGCGGTAATTTTCAAGCCAGTGCCCCTCGGGATATATAACGAGAGCCCCTTCTCGGCACAAAAACTCGGTGGTAAGATCTCTGTTTTCTATCATTGGACAACAGATAGAAAAGTCCGCACTGCCTTGAAGTAGCGAGCTTTCGCACTTGCTGCGCTTCGCAGATGTGTGAAGGAATTTAAGATCCGTACCGGAGTTGACGAGCATTTTCAAAAATGCCGGCATATACGCACTGGCGTTACTTGTAATGACTATCTTGGATTGCGCCTTTGCACTGAGCGCAAGCAGATTTTTGCGAAAAAGATCATTGTTTCTGAACTGCTGCAAAACATATTCGTAATACGCTTTCCCGCAGTCATTAAGCTTTATGCCTTTGCCGACACGGTCAAAGAATTTGACTCCGTATTGATCTTCAAGATTTGCTATAGTTCGGCTCAGCTGTGACTGCGAAATAAAAAGCTCCTGTGCCGCTTTCGTAAGATGCTCAAGCTCAGCGACCCGCTTAAAACAGAGCATACTCTTTGCGTCTTCGTTAAATTCCAAAACCGTTTTCACCTCGTTCGTTTCACCATGTGCATAAACTGTTCTTTATTACGAGTTTTACAATAACACAAAACGCTGATAAAGTAAAGTCGACTTAGATAATTTTTTGTCATTAAAGAGATGCAAAGGAGGATGACATGTATCCGTTTTTAAATGAAGACCAGAAAGATCTGCTTAAGCTTTTTAAGGAGTTTGCAGAGAACGAGGTCGCACCGATATCGAAGGAATACGACCTGAGCGGTGAATTTCCGATGGAAACATTCAAAAAAGCGGCGGAGATTGGGCTGACCATACTGCGCATTCCGGAGGAGTACGGCGGCCTTGGTCAGAGCTCAATGACCGAAATGATAATGCTCGAGGAGCTTTCCAAAGCGGACGCAGGCTTTGCGACTGCGGTCGGAGCCTGCGGACTTGCGGCAACACCGGTCATGCTCGGGGGTACCGCAGAGCAGAAGCAGAAGATCTGCGATGTGCTCGTTAACGGCGGCATATCGGCCTTTTGCCTTACCGAGGCAGAAGCCGGCTCGGATGCTGCGTCGCTTAAAACAACTGCGACCCGTGACGGTGATGAATACATCATAAACGGAGTTAAGACATGAACGAAAACCAAAAGAAGCTGTCGGCACGGATTGAACTCCGTGTAAAAGCGAGAGAGAAAGAAAAAATTCAAGCCAAAGCCCGAAAATGCGGACTGAGTACAACCGAATATGTGAAACAAAGAGCGTTGGAGTACGAGCCGAGAGCGGTTCCGCCCGACGCTCTTTTTGCTTGTCTTGAAAAGCTGGGCGAGCTTGCGGACAAAGCAAACTCACCGGAACTGGACAAAGAAATTTGTGCAGTGCTGAAGCAGATAACGGCAGAGTTTCTGCTACAGGGAAAGGGGTGATGCGCTATGGCTGTTACAGACTTCTGGCCCGTGTTCAAAAATCTCAAAGCCACGCTGGATTACGCCGACAATCCCGATAAAACCACGGCCCCGGAATATCTCGACGAAGATTTGTACGCCGCACTGCGCTACGCTGAGAACGATGACAAAACCGACAGAAAGATGTTCGTGGGAGGCATCAACTGCTCGGCACAGAACGCCTATGCCGAAATGATCGCCGTACAACGACGATTCGGTCTGCGTGGAAAAGTGGTGGGTTACCACGGTATTCAGAGTTTTCGTGAGGGCGAGGTCACGCCGGAGCAGGCGTTTGCCATCGGCAAGGAAACCGCACGGCGGATGTGGGGCGACAAATATCAGGTGCTCATCACCGTCCACCTGAACACCGACAATGTGCATTGCCACTTTGTTGTGAATCCCGTGTCCTTCAAGGACGGTGCGAAATTCAAAAACAAAATCGGCGACCATAAGGAGCTGCGTAAGATTTCAGATGAGATTTGCCGAGAACACGGGCTATCCGTCCTTGAGAACAGCGATTTCTACTCCAAGGGCAAGAAAAAGGAGTATTGGGTCCACAAAGCCGGCAAGAAAACGCACCGGGACTATCTGCGGGAAGATGTGGAATACTGCCTGTCCTTTTCGACCAGCCCAAGAGAATTTGAAAGCCAGCTTTATGCACTCGGCTATACCCTTGACCCTGTGCGCTTTTCGGTCAAGGCAAAGCATTGGGAGCGAGCCGTGCGGCTGAGTAGTATTGGTTTCTCAAAGGAGCGTGTGAATGAACAGCTACGGCAGAATGCCGAAAACCAGTATCGGCTGTTTACCTTGGAATACCGACCGCCGTACAAACCGAAGAAATTTCCATTGGAGGACGAGCTGCGAAAGTTGGATTTCTCCATTGAGCACAGTTATGATGCCGCCACCGTTTTGGTGGATACGGTGTTTTATCTTGTCATAACGGTAATCCAGATCGTAGCCGAGCTTGCCAATGTAATGCTGCTGTCGCCGGATTTGCGGGCGGCGGAAAAGGATTTGAAAGAGTTGATTGGTGATTATCACTTTTTGCAGGAACACAACATCCACACGGTTACCGACCTGCAAGCGAATATTGAGCAAACCAAGGTAGAACTTTCCGCCTTGGAGCGTGAGCGCAGCAGCATCAGCAACCGCATCCGCCGTCCCAAGTCGCCGGAGGAACAGGCAGAAAACAAGGAACACCGCAAGACGGTATCCAAGCAGATGAAGCCCGTAAGGGAGCGTCTGCACCGTGCGGAACGGATTTTAGAGAAATCTCCGCATCTGTACGAACTATTAAAACAAGAGCACGAGCTGGAGAAAAAAGCCCGTGCAAGATACAAAGAAAGAGGTAGATAAAATGAAAAATACGATGAAAAAACCGGTGGCAATTCCGGTAGAAAAATTGCACCCCTTTGACGGACACCCGTTCAAGGTTAAGGACGATGACGAAATGAATACGCTGATCGAAAGCATACAGACACAAGGCATTCTTTCGCCGTTAATCGTCCGACCGATTGAAAATACAGATGAATATGAAGTTATAAGCGGTCACCGCCGCTTACACGCCGCACAAAAGGCAGGGATCACCGAAATCCCTGCCTTGATTTATGCCCTTGACCGGGATACCGCTGCCATTGCGGTAGTGGACAGCAACCTGCACCGGGAGCATATTTTGCCATCAGAAAAGGCGTTTGCTTACAAATTAAAACGAGATGCGATGGCTCATCATGGGCGCACTTCTCCCCAACTTGGAGAGAAGTCGCTTACCGTTGAAAAGATAGGAGTGGAAACAGGAGACAGTAAAAATCAGGTTCTCCGTTATATCCGCTTAACCCACCTTATCCCCGAACTGCTTGACCTGATGGACGAGGGCAAAATTGCGCTTATGGTCGGCGAGGCCTTGTCCTATCTCGGCGACGAAGAACAATATGCCGTCTTGGAGCAATGCGAAATGAACGATTGCACACCGTCCTATGCACAAGCCGTTGAAATGAAAAAGAGGTATCAGTATGGGCAACTCACGGCTGAGAGTATTAGCGAAATTCTCTCCCGTGAAAAAGCAAATCAGAGGGAAATCATTAAAATTCCAACTGAAAAACTACGAAAATACGCACCAAACGCTGATGCGAAACAGCTTGAGGATTTTATTATCAAAGCATGCGAGCATTACCGTAAATTCTTAATCCGTCAGCGTAATCGGGACGAAAGGTAAGGTGAGAATATGGAAAACAAAACTGATGGAATCATCTTTAATCCGAATCTGATTTGGCTGCCTACGCCGCCGCAAATGGAAAGCGCCGAGGATTTTGA
>ERZ808240.4396-NODE-4396-length-12543-cov-28.440583_pt1 | contig 12543 bp, 11 predicted proteins | sample MGYA00521084_ERZ808240 | MGnify/ENA primary metagenome ERZ808240 (study PRJEB31516, sample SAMN03275571) | gut metagenome | biome: mammalia-associated habitat; material: feces | host: Papio cynocephalus | place: Kenya | collected 2012-08-06 ... | reverse complement strand
GTCTTTCATTGATGGAAATCAGCCACCGTGCTAAGGATTTCCAGCCAGTAGTTGATGAGGCTGTCTCCTTGTTCAAGGAGCTTCTTGACATTCCTGATGGTTACTCCGTAATCTTCCTTGGTGGTGGTGCGTCCTTGCAGTTTATGCAGATTCCTGCCAACTTCCTCATCAAGAAGGCTGCCTACATTAATTCTGGCACTTGGGCTAAGAAGGCTATGAAAGAGGCGAAGCATTTTGGTGAGGTCGTGGAGATCGCATCATCGTCCGACGCCAACTACACATTCTATCCTCAGGTTCCTAACCACGTGCCAGATGATGTAGATTACTTGCACTTGACAAGCAACAATACTATCTACGGCACTGAGCTTCGTGTGGATCCAGACGTAAATGTTCCATTGGTTTCAGATATGTCTTCCGATATCATGAGCCGTCCTGTAGATGTTTCTAAATATACTGCCATCTATGCTGGCGCACAGAAAAACCTCTCTATGGCAGGTGTCACCGTCATTATCGTGAAGGATGATATGCTCGGCAAGGCTCCTCGCGAGATTCCTACAATGCTCGACTATCGCACACACGTGGAGAAAGGTAGTATGTTCAATACTCCTCCTGTGGTTCCGATCTATACTTTGATGGAGAATCTCCGCTGGTTGAAGGCTCACGGTGGTGTCGAAGCTGCTGACAAGCGTGCTCACGAGCGTGCAGAGGTGCTCTATGCAGAGATTGACCGCAACAAGCTCTTCAGAGGCACCGTAGAGGAGGCATCTCGCTCACTGATGAACATCTGCTTCGTGATGAACGATGAATATAAAGAGCTTGAAAAGCCATTCCTCGATTTCGCTACCGAGCGTGGTATGGTGGGTGTCAAGGGTCACCGCTCAGTGGGTGGCTTCCGTGCTAGCTGCTATAATGCACAGACCATGGAGGGTGTTCAGGCTCTCGTCAAGGCTATGCAGGACTTCGAGGCACAACACTAATTGTTAAAGAAATAGCATCTTCTCTTCGGATATCGCCATGACTCGTTACATCCAGCTTTGGCGGTATCATTTAAAGAAGTATTAAAACTTATACGGTAATAGAATATGAAAGTATTAGTTGCAACCGAAAAGCCTTTTGCAGCAGCTGCTGTAGAGGGTATCAAAAAAGAAATTGAGGGAGCAGGCAACGAATTGGTCTTGCTCGAAAAATATACAGAGAAAGCACAGCTTCTCGATGCAGTGAAGGATGTCGATGCAATGATTATTCGCTCCGACAAGGCTGATGCCGAGGTGCTCGATGCAGCGAAGAATCTGAAGATTATCGTTCGTGCCGGTGCCGGTTACGATAATATCGACCTAGCTGCCGCTACAGCTCACCATGTGGTGGCTGAGAATACTCCAGGTCAGAACTCAAATGCCGTTGCCGAGTTGGTTTTCGGTTTGTTGGTTTTCGCCGTTCGTAATTTCTACAATGGCAAGGCTGGTTCTGAGTTGAAAGGCAAAAAGTTGGGTATTCTCGCATTTGGCAACGTGGGGCGCAATGTGGCTCGCATCGCCAAGGGATTTGGTATGGAAGTTTCTGCTTACGATGCTTTCTGCCCTGCAGATGTAATCGAGGCTGCTGGAGTACATGCTTGCAAGAGTCAAGACGAGTTGTTCCAGACCAATGACATTGTGTCTCTCCACATTCCAGCAACTCCAGAGACCATCAAGAGCATCGACTACAAGACTGTGAATCAGTTGCCAAAGGGTGGCATCCTCATTAATACAGCCCGCAAGGAAGTCATCAATGAGCCTGAGCTTCTCAAGCTGCTAGCAGACCGTGAGGACTTGAAGTTCATCACCGACATCAAGCCTGATGCCGATGCCGACTTCGCTAAGTTCGAAGGTCGTTATTTCTCTACCCCAAAGAAGATGGGCGCGCAGACTGCCGAAGCTAACATCAATGCTGGTATCGCAGCCGCTAAGCAGATTAACGCCTTCTTCAAGGACGGCTGTACCAAATTCCAGGTAAATAAGTAATCGACATAATAGTAGAAGCTCATGAAGGGTACTGGCTATAAAAGTGCTCTTCGTGAGCTTTTTTGTCTTTTGACTAATATCTTCGTCTTTAATTTTGTCCTTTAAATTCATATCATTATGGCAATAGTAAAACCCTTCAAGGGCATTCGCCCTCCCAAAGACCTCGTAGTGCAGGTGGAGTCTCGTCCTTACGACGTGCTCGATTCCGAGGAAGCTCGTGCCGAGGCAGGCGACAACGAGAAGAGCCTTTATCATATCATCAAGCCGGAAATCAACTTCGAGCCTGGTACTTCGGAATACGACCCTCGTGTCTATGAGAGTGCCGCCGAGAACTTCCAAAAGTTCCAGGACAACGGTTGGTTGAAGCAGGATGACAAGGAACAATATTACATCTATGCCCAGACCATGAACGGCAAGACGCAGTATGGTCTGGTTGTGGGTGCATACGTCAACGACTATATGACGGGTGTCATCAAGAAACATGAGCTGACCCGTCGCGACAAGGAGGAAGACCGCATGAAGCACGTGCGTGTTTGTAATGCCAATATCGAGCCTGTCTTTTTTGCTTACCCCGACAACGCTGTGCTCAATGAGATTTTGATGCGCTATGCTGCCACTGAACCTGAGTATGATTTCATCGCTCCAATCGATGGTTTCCGCCATCAGTTTTGGGTGGTGAGCGACGACAAAGACATCGATACTATCACAGCCGAGTTTGCCAAGATGCCTAGCCTCTATATCGCCGATGGTCATCATCGTTCGGCTGCGGCAGCTTTGGTGGGGGCAGAGAAAGCAAAGCAGAATCCTCACCATACCGGCAAGGAAGAGTATAATTACTTCATGGCAGTTTGTTTCCAGGCCAGCCAGCTTACCATTCTCGATTACAACCGTGTGGTGAAGGACTTGAATGGCTTGACTTCGGATCAGTTCCTCGATGCCTTGACCAAGAACTTCGAGGTCATAGAGATAGATGCCATCAATGTAAACGTGTCTGGAGATGAAGAGGGTATCCCTTGCTATGAGAAGATGTCGATAGAGGAGGCTACGGCGAAGTTCGGCTTGGATGTCTTGAAGCCTGCAGCCCTCCATTCCTTCCTTCTCTATCTCGATGGCAAGTGGTACGGTTTGTTCGCCAAGCCAGGCACTTATGATGACAGCGACCCTATCGGCGTGCTCGACGTTGACATCTCCTCTCGCTTGATACTCGACGAAATTTTGGGCATCAAGGACTTGCGCAGCGATAAGCGCATCGACTTTGTGGGAGGCTTGCGTGGTCTCGGCGAGTTGAAGCGACGTGTCGATAGTGGGGAGATGAAGATGGCGTTGGCGCTTCATCCTGTCACCATGCAGCAGATTATGGATATTGCAGACAGTGGTAAGATTATGCCGCCGAAGGCTACTTGGTTTGAACCTAAGCTGCGCAGCGGACTGATTATTCACAAATTGGATTAAATGTTTAAAAGATATAGAAAGTTGAGGTATCAACTTAAAGTATGATAGACGAGTTTAAGACTATAACCGATACAGTAGGCGAGGGATATTACACCGAGAAGCGGAGTAAGTTTCTCGCCTTTGCTCACCACGTCACGAGTGTTGACGAGGTGAAGGAGATTATTGCCGGGTATCGTAAGAAATATTACGATGCCCGACATTGTTGTTACGCCTATATGCTAGGACCTGAGCGCAAGGAGTTTCGTGCCAACGATGATGGTGAGCCTTCCTCTACGGCTGGCAAGCCCATCCTTGGACAGATAACGAAGGCGGAGCTGACCGATATTCTCATCGTGGTTATTCGATATTTCGGGGGCGTGAAATTGGGCACCAGTGGACTCATCGTAGCCTATCGAGAGGCTGCCATCGACGCACTGACTCATTGTGAGGTAGTGACTCAGCAGGTGGAGGAAATCGTAACTTACGATTTCACTTATCCGATGATGAATGACGTGATGAGGATTGTCAAGGAAATGAACCCTCGCATTATCGACCAAACTTTCGATAACACGTGCTCCATCAAGCTCTCGATTCGTAAGAGTGAGGCAGAACAGCTTCGGTCAAGGCTCAAGAAACTTTCCTTCGAATAAATATGTTCATCGGAATATAGTCGGAACTTAGACAGAATAAGTTCCGATTGTATTCGTTTTTATTTTGATTTAGTTCCGACTATATTCCGATTTAGTTCCGATGATTATTTTTCTTCCAATTCTTTTTGCAATCGGATGATTTCGTCTCTATATTGCGCTGCTTGCATAAAGTCGAGATCCTTGGCGGCTTGTTTCATCAGGGCAGTCGTGTTGGCGATACTCTTCTCCAGTTCCTCCTTGCTCATGCTGCGCACGATAGGGTCGGCAACCATGGTGGCAGTATCAGGCTCGATGTAGATTCTCTGCTTCGAGCCTTCTGCACCCTCAATGTTTCTGAAGGCAGCGCTTCCTGCCACGGCTTTTGCCTTTGTAGCACCAAGGCTTGCTGCACCCGAGGTTGATGAGTCGTCCTTGCTGGTAGGCAGTGCCGAGGTGATGGCTTTCTGTATCTGCTTAGGCGTGATGCCGTGGTCGGCGTTGTATTTCAGCTGGATGGTGCGGCGGCGAGCCGTCTCGTCGATAGTCTTCTGCATACTGTCGGTGATGTTGTCTGCATACATGATGACCTTTCCGTTTACGTTTCTTGCCGCGCGTCCTGCCGTCTGTGTCAACGAGCGATGGCTTCGAAGGAATCCCTCCTTGTCGGCATCCAGAATGGCTACCAGAGAAACCTCTGGCAGGTCTAGACCCTCACGCAGCAGGTTTACACCCACCAAGACATCATATACACCAGCTCGCAAATCGTTCATAATCTTCACTCGGTCCAGGGTTGCCACATCGCTGTGTATATAGGCAGCCTTCACGTTATGGTTGAGCAGGAACTCGGTCAGCTCCTCAGCCATTCGTTTCGTCAGCGTGGTGATGAGTACTCGCTCGTTGCGGTGGGTACGGGTCAGAATCTCGTCGAGGAGGTCGTCTATTTGGTTCTCGCTTGGGCGAACCTCTATCTCTGGGTCGAGCAAACCGGTAGGGCGAATCAGCTGCTCCACCACTACGCCCTCGGCTTCTTTCAGTTCGTAGTCGGCAGGGGTGGCACTCACGTATATCGCCTGGTGAATCAGTTGATGGAATTCCTCGAATTTCAGAGGGCGGTTGTCGAATGCGGCGGGCAGTCGGAAGCCGTATTCCACCAAGTTTTGCTTGCGTGCCCGGTCGCCACCATACATGGCACCTATCTGCGGAATGCTCACATGGCTCTCATCTACTACCAGCAGGAAGTCTTTCGGGAAGAAGTCGAGCAAGCAGTATGGTCGTTCCCCTTCGTGTCGGCCATCGAAATATCTCGAATAGTTCTCGATGCCCGAGCAGTGACCCAGTTCCTTGATCATCTCCATGTCGTACTCCACACGTTCCTTGATGCGTTGCGCCTTGATGCCATCGCCGATGCTCTTGAAGTATTCCACTTGCTTCACGAGGTCGTCCTGTATCATTCTGATGGCATGCTCCTGCTGCTCTTTCGTGGTGACGAAGAGGTTGGCAGGGTAAATCTCGTAATCCTCGAAGGCGGCGAGGCGATGATAGGTGAGTGAATCCACTTCCTCGATGCAGTCTATCTCGTCGTCCCACCAAGTTACTCGCAGCACATTGTCGCTGTATGCCATGAATATATCCACAGTCTCACCCTTCACTCTGAAGTTGCCACGTTGCGGTGCGATGTCGTTGCGCACATAGAGGGCATCCACCAGTTTGCGCAAGAACTCGTTGCGGTCTATGTTTTGTCCCCGGCGAATCTTGATGATGTTCTCCTGCATCGCCACCGGTCCGCCCATGCCATAGATGCACGACACGGAAGATACCACGATGACATCCTTCCTGCCGGAGAGTAGGGCAGATACGGCGCCCAGTCGGAGCTTGTCTATCTCTTCGTTGATGGCGAGGTCTTTCTCGATGTATGTGTCTGTGGTCGGGAGGTAAGCTTCGGGCTGATAGTAGTCATAGTAAGAGACATAATACTCCACCGCGTTCTCCGGGAAGAATCCCTTCATCTCCTGGTAGAGCTGTGCGGCGAGCGTCTTGTTGTGGCTCAGGATGAGGGTGGGTTTTCCTACGTTTGCGATGACGTTGGCCACCGTGAAAGTCTTACCCGAGCCAGTCACTCCGAGCAACACTTGGGCTGGGTCACCCGCAAGCACGCCCTCAGTGAGTTGCTTGATGGCTTGTGGCTGATCGCCCGTTGGTTTGTATTGTGATGTGATTTTGAATTCCATATTTACTATTTTTGGTGCAAAAATACAAAAAAAATGGCAGTAATCGTTATAAAGATTAATTATTTGCGAAAAAATGTATTTTTTCTTTTGATAATAAGCAAATTATCCGTAACTTTGCATCCACAAAAGTAAAAATATGAAGAAATCAACACTAATCGCAGCTTGTGCGGCACTCTTGCTGTCCAGCTGTGCAAGCGAATATAATCAGGTCTATAAGTCGGCAACACCTACTTATAAATACGAGTATGCCAAGCAGTGTTTTGCTCAGGGCAAGTATTCTCGTGCCATTCCTTTGTTGCAGGAGGTAGTGACCATGAAGAAGGGTTCCACCGAGGGCGAGGAGTGTCTCTATATGTTGGCGATGGCAGAATATGGTCTGAAAGACTATGAGACTGCGTCGGAATATTTCAAGAAGTATTTCACCACTTACCCTAAGGGACAGTATGCCGAAATGGCAAAGTACTTCGTGGGCGAGAGTCTCTATCAGAATGCTCCCGAGCCTCGTCTCGACCAGAGCACGACCTACACCGCCATCTCTTCTTTCCAGGAGTTCCTGGACCTTTATCCAGATGCTCGCCTCAAGGCGCAGGCCACCAATCGTCTGTTTACCTTGCAAGACATCTTGGTGGAAAAGGAGTATAAGAGCGCACGTTTGTATTACGACATGGGCACTTACTTCGGTAATTGCACCAATGGCGGAAACAACTACGAGGCTTGCATCGTGACGGCTCAGAACGCCCTCAAGGACTATCCTTACAGCAACAAGCGCGAGGAGTTCGCCACACTCATCATGAAGAGCAAGTTCGAGCTCGCCAAGATGAGTGTCGAGAGCAAGCAGCTGGAGCGTTTCCAGGATGCAGAGGATGAGTGCTATGGATTCATCAATGAGTATCCAGACTCCAAGGAGCGTGCCACCGCAGAAAAATACATCGAGAAATGCAAGGCTTTCGAGAAGGCGCATCCAGAGGATACCTTGGACAAGCTGGCAGGACAGAACTAAATCGCACTGCCTGTGCTGAACCATAGGCGGGAATAAAGAATAATAAGGTAAATATATATTATATAGTACTATAAATTATGGATTACAAGAAATCAAAAGCACCAGTTAACACAGTTACTCGTAACATCATGGATCTCTGTGATGAAACGCATAACATTTATGAAAGTGTTGCCATCATCGCCAAGCGAGCTAACCAGATTTCGCTTGAGATAAAGCAAGACTTGAGCAAGAAACTCGCTGAGTTTGCTTCTTACAACGATTCTTTGGAGGAGGTATTCGAGAACCGTGAGCAGATTGAGATCTCTCGCTTCTACGAGAAGTTGCCAAAGCCAACTTTGATCGCTACAGAGGAATTTATCGAGAAGAGCATCTACTGGCGTGACCCTAGCGTTACCGCTCAGCCTACAGATGATGATGACCTCTAAAAAAATACACATACACATATACTAATTCTGTAAGCGTATGATACAGCGTAAACAAAGCTTGTTTTTGCTCTTGGCTGTCGTGGCCTATGCGCTTTGTCTCTTCCTTCCCATAGCTGGAGTAACTCCAGCGGGTATGGGAGCCGAGAGCTTGGTGTATAATTTAGGTATGGTGGATGGAGACAAGGGACTTCAGTTCATGGAAGTATGCTTGCCATTGTTCCTCCTCCTGGCTCTTTCTACAGTGATTTCGCTGGCTACGATATTCCTATACAAGAATCGCAAGCTGCAGATGAACTTATGTTCCATCGCTTCCTTGTTCACAGGGTTGTGGTGTGTGGATTATGCCTTGATGCTCTTTGGTGTAGTGCCGTTGACCGACCATGGCGAGATGGGAGTTAAGTTTGCAGCCTGTCTTCCTGTGGTTTCCCTCATCCTTGTGTTGATGGCAAGAAAGGGCGTGTCTGACGACGAGAAACTCGTCAAGGCAGCCGATCGCATTCGATAAGAAGGTGACTGGTAAATAAGGCAATAGGTAGAAAAAAACTTGCATTCGATAAAAAAGCTTAAAAATCAGCAAGATATTTGTGGGTTCGGATAAATATTCGTACCTTTGCAGCCGCTGTCACGAGATGGCAGCATAAAATTCAAACCTCATAATAATTATAAAATTAAGATTAAAAAATGGCAACAAAAATCAGATTGCAGCGCGGCGGTCGTAAGAGCTATGCTTTCTATAGCATCGTAATCGCTGACGTTAGAGCACCACGTGATGGTAAATTTACTGAGAAGATTGGTACTTTCAACCCTAACACCAATCCTGCTACTGTAGATTTGAATTTCGAGCGCGCACTCTACTGGGTAGAGACAGGTGCACAGCCAACAGACACAGTTCGCAACATCCTCAAGGGCGAGGGCGTTTACTTGATGAAGCACCTCAAGGGTGGCGTTAAGAAGGGCGCATTCGACGAGGCTGAGGCTCAGAAGCGTTTCGACGCTTGGAAGAATGGCAAGGACGCTAAGGCTACTGCTGTTCGCGAGGGCGACGCTAAGGCTAAGAAGGAAGCTGCTGCTAAGGAGCTTGAGGCTGAGAAGAAGATGAACGAGGCAATCGCTAAGAAGGTAGCTGACAAGAAGGCTGCTGCTGCCGCTGCTGCTGCAGAGGCTGCTGCTCAGACTGAGGCTACAGAGGAGGCTCCTGCTGAGGCTTAATCTTCCATCAGAATCTTCTTTGGAGATTGAAAAGTATAAGGTCGATTACTCTTTGTCGAGAGTTTTCGACCTTTTATCGTTTTTGAAAGTGCGCGACTTTTTTAGTTTACAACCTTTCTTATTTTTTGGGAGTGCACGACTTTTTTTTAGTTCTCATCCTTTATTTTTTTGTGTTAGTGGCGAGATTTTTGTAATTTTTTTTCGTATATTTTCTTTTTGTCTCGCCTTGTAGCCTATGGCGCTAGCGGAGGAAAAGATTTCTCCCTGCCGTAGTTTTTTATTTTTCCTGGCGTGGTTTTTATTTTTTCCTGGCGTAGTAATTTCCCAAAGTGGGTAGGCGGTCTGTTTATGGGATATAGAACCATTTCTACTCGGTTGGTCGAATAGTTTTTTCTTGTAATGATTTTATCCTTAGATAATATTCTCATCATTTTCTCGTTTTATAGTTATGGAGAAATTGAAGAAAGACGAAAATTATAGGCACATACTCAGATATACTGGCATTTTTGGCAGTGTACAGGGACTGAACATTCTCGTGGGCATCGTGCGCAATAAGTTTACCGCTCTCTTTTTGGGACCTTCAGGCATGGGATTGCTTTCGCTTTTCAATTCCACTTCCAGTTTTCTAGTTTCTGCCTGCAATCTGGGTATTCCTACGAGTGGCGTGAAGATGGTAGCCGATAGTATGAGTGCTCAGGCAAATAAGGAAAGTTTGAAGAATGATGACAAACCTCTTTCGGCATCTAGAGACATGGCTGTTTGCTTGGTTCGCTCATTCAGTTTCTTGGCGGCGTTGTTGGGTTTGTTGGTTTGTATCATCCTTGGTCCTTTGATTAATCTCTTTTCCTTCTCCTGGGGCAACCATACGCTACATTTCATACTTTTGGCACCTACAGTCTTCTTCACTATTTTAGCTGGTGGAGAGATGGCTGTCCTGAAAGCCTTGGGCGAGTTGAAAGCTTTGGCGATGCAATCCCTTTGGCTTGTAGTACTTTCCTTGCTATTCTCTGTTCCAATATATGGTTGGTTTGGGGAGAGCGGAATTTTGGCAGTCTTGTTCCTGCTTGCTTTTTCCCAATGGGCTTTGAATTTTCGATATTCTCGGAGAGCGGCAAGCTTTCGTCTGAATTTCTCCAAAATGGAGCTTCTTAAGGGAATTCCGCTGTTGCGCCTTGGCTTGTCATTTGTTTTGGCTGGTATGGCCAATTCTGGAGCAGAGTTCTTGGTGAGAGCTTTTCTCAATATGCAAGGTGATTTAGAGGTAGTCGGTCTCTTCAATGCTGGTGTGTCCATTGTCATTGTTTATGCCGGAATGGTGTTTTCAGTCATGGAATCGGATTATTATCCTCGTTTGTCCACCATTGTGGGGAATCGTCTCGAAGCCGATGTGGTGACGAAGAGAAACCTGACGGTCAATCAGCAATTGGAGACTAATGTATTGTTGATGGGTCCCATCGTTGCCGTGATGATTTTGGCATTGCCCGTTGGAATTCCGATTTTGTATGATTCCCATTTCATGGGTATGCTGGGTATGGCTCAGGTAGCTTCTATCAGTATGCTTTTCAAGGCTCTCTATCTGCCCGTCGAGTATTTGCCGTTGTCACGAGGTGAGTCTAAGGTCTTTTTGGTTCAAGAGACACTTTGCGTTCTCTTGCTAGTTGTTTCCGAGATAGTGGGCTATCTGCTGGGTGGTCTCTATGGACTGGGTGTGGGAATCGCCATTGCTTATGGCATCGAGGCCATTGCCATACTGGTGTTCAGCCGTTTGTATTATGGCTATCGTTTATCAACTCTTGGTGGTAGGGCAGTAGTGGTGCATCTTTTGCTTGGTTTGTTTACCTTGGGTATCACCGCCATCGACTATCATCGTCTTGTCTATTGGGGATTGGGTGTATTGGGTGTATTGGCAAGTTCTTACTATAGTTTTCGATTGATATCAAGAAACTTAAAGAACTCATAAGGGTAAAGAAACCTTGTATGGAAGCACGACACGAAGAAGTTTTTATAAAGAAAAAAAAGAAGCCCTGAAAGTTTCTTTCGAAGCTTTCAGGGCTATATTTTGCCTAAAACATTTTCATCTTAAGCTTGCTTGAAATCGAGAATTACTTCTTTAAAGATAATTTTAAAGAAATTACTTCTTGTTCAAAGCGAGGTCGATGGCTACGGCGATAGCTACAGTAGCACCTACCATAGGGTTGTTACCCATACCGAGGAAGCCCATCATCTCTACGTGAGCAGGAACTGAAGAAGAACCTGCGAACTGAGCGTCAGAGTGCATACGACCCATAGTATCGGTCATACCGTAAGAAGCAGGACCAGCAGCCATGTTATCTGGGTGCAATGTACGACCAGTACCACCACCAGAAGCTACTGAGAAGTATGGCTTACCTGCAGCCAAACGCTCCTTCTTGTATGTACCAGCCACTGGGTGCTGGAAACGAGTAGGGTTGGTAGAGTTACCAGTGATTGATACATCTACGTTCTCCTTCCAGAGGATGGCAACACCCTCACGTACATCGTCAGCGCCATAGCACTTAACCTTAGCACGAGGACCGTCAGAGTAAGCGATTTCACGAACAACCTTCAACTCGCTTGTGTAGTAGTCGAACTTGGTCTGTACGTATGTGAAACCGTTGATACGGCTGATGATCTGAGCAGCATCCTTGCCAAGACCGTTCAAGATAACGCGCAAAGGCTTTACACGTACCTTGTTTGCCATCTCGGCAATCTTGATAGCACCCTCGGCAGCAGCGAATGACTCGTGACCTGCCAAGAAAGCGAAGCACTCTGTCTCCTCGCGGAGCAAACGAGCAGCCAAGTTACCGTGGCCAAGACCTACCTTACGGTCGTCGGCTACAGAACCAGGGATACAGAAGCTCTGAAGACCGATACCGATAGCCTCGGCAGCGTCAGCAGCACTCTTTACCCCCTTCTTGATAGCGATGGCAGCACCAGCTACATACGCCCACTTAGCGTTCTCGAAGCAGATACGCTGAGTGTCTTCACACATCTGATAAGGATCAACACCTGCGTCCTCGCAGATTTGATTAGCCTCTTCCAAGCTCTTGATACCGTTAGCATTAAGAGCAGCAAGAACTTGCTTCTCGCGACGTTCCTGACTTTCGTAACTTACTTTTCTAATCATATCTGTATCTCCTTATTATTCTTTACGTGGATCAATTGATTTAACAGCACCCTGCTCGGCAGTTGTACGACCGTAGCAACCTGTGAACTTCTTGACAGCCTCGTTGGCGTCCATACCGTTCTTGATTGCCTCCATCATCTTGCCGAGGTGAACATACTCATAACCACAAACCTGGTTGTCCTTATCCAAGAACTGCTTTGTGATGTAACCCTCTGTCAACTCGAGGTAACGTGTACCCTTAGCTACAGTACCATAGAGAGTACCAGTCTGTGAACGAAGACCCTTACCGAGATCCTCAAGACCAGCGCCGATAACAAGACCGCCCTCAGAGAAAGCGCTCTGGCTACGACCGTAAACAATCTGGAGGAAGAGCTCGCGCATAGCTGTGTTGATAGCATCGCATACGAGGTCAGTGTTCAAAGCCTCAAGGATAGTCTTGCCTGGGAGAATCTCAGAAGCCATGGCAGCTGAGTGAG
>ERZ808240.4395-NODE-4395-length-12545-cov-6.537070_pt1 | contig 12545 bp, 10 predicted proteins | sample MGYA00521084_ERZ808240 | MGnify/ENA primary metagenome ERZ808240 (study PRJEB31516, sample SAMN03275571) | gut metagenome | biome: mammalia-associated habitat; material: feces | host: Papio cynocephalus | place: Kenya | collected 2012-08-06 ... | reverse complement strand
TCGAAAATTACGGATACGAGGTTATCGATTTGGGCAAGGACGTAAGCGCAGAGTCCGTAGTCGACGCGGTCATAAAAAATCACGCACCGATAGCGGGACTAAGCGCCCTGATGACGACTACCCTGCCGTCGATGGAGCAGACGGTAAAGCTCATAAAGAAAAAAGCTCCGTGGTGCAAAACCGTCGTCGGCGGAGCGGTGCTTACAAAGGAGTACGCAGAGAGCATAGGCGCGGACAAGTATTCATCCGACGCGATGGAAACGGTAAGATATGCGGAAAAAGTGCTGAATAATTAATTTATCATTCTGAAGAGCAAACATTCTTTATGTAGGGGAAGATATCATCTTCCCGCATGAGACTGACGTGTCTATGAATAATAACAATGCGTCAGCAATATGAAATCTTCGGTTTTCCGTCGGCAAAATCATATTTTAAAATCCCTGCCTTTACCCCGGGAAGACAATGTCTTCCCCTACAAAATAATGTTTACGCTTTGGAATATAAATTATTGTTTTCTATTGACAAAAAATGTTGTCTACGATAAAATTAAAATCGGAGGTTGATACTTATGAACTTAAAGCTCAAATCAGCGCTTATTTCCGTTACCGCGGTTATCGCGGTTTTCCTGAGCGTCGGCGCATACGCCGCTGAGGGCGCGGAGAACAAGGACGTCACTGCCGGCGGAACGCTTATCGCCGAGGACGTATCCGGAATAACGGACGAGGACGACTTAACTAAAAGATTTAACGAAATTACCGTTCCCGCCGAGAACAATACTAAAAAACGCGAAGATCCGCCCATTATCAAACACAACGTTATAATGGGCGATACAAATAAGGACGGCAAAGTTACCGCGGCGGACGCAAGACTTGCGTTAAGAGCTGCCGCAAATCTTGAGGAACTCGATATATTCTCGACAATCGCCGCAGACATAGGCAACGACAGAGTTGTTACGGCTGTTGAGGCAAGAGAAATTCTCCGCGTTGCGGCAAGACTTTCGACATTTGACAATATGCACAAGCATTCGGTAGAGGAGTCGCCCGAAGTTCCCGCGACATGCACCGAGAACGGAAAGACTTCAACTATCTACTGCTCGACATGTTCAATGATATTCAAAGAGCATGAGATTATCCCCGCCGGTCACAAAGTCGTACGCACCGAGGTTCCCCCCACCTGCACAGAGCCCGGATATACGTATGTCGACAAGTGCGAGAGATGCGGTGAGATTATCGCTAAGGGCGACGAAATTCCCGCCAAGGGTCATACTCCCGCAGACGACGGCGCACACTGCAAGGATTGCGGAGAGCTTTATAATCCCAGTAAAGCAATTACCGATTTTGCAAACGGCGATTTCGAGTTAAAAGGCAAAGAATATACCCGCACCGCCGAAAAGGATGAAAAAGAGATTAAGGCACAGCCTGCCGATAAATCCGTAACTAAAATAGCGTTTAAAGACGAGAACATGAAAATGACGGTCGATACGGGAAGTGTAAACTTCGGTATTACCGCTATGAAAACTCCGTACAGCTACAGAAGCTATCTTTACTCGGACACCCTCGGTCTTTCCACAAGATACGGCGAAACTCTTATCCGTCTTTTTAAGGCTCATCCCAATCTTCAGATGATTCTCTTAAACGAAGACAACGAAAATGACGATTACACTGTTACAAAAACAGTATTCAACGGCAAAAATGTTACCGCGTACAAATCTGTTTCGGAAACCGGAGCCGTTGATATCATCTACGTCGACGGCGATAAACTCGTTGCTTTCGAGGGTTCGACCGCGTCAAATCCCGACGTTTTCAACGGATATATTGTCGATGAATTCAAAACCGGTGCGAGCGATATAACTTATAATTCCGACGATTATAAGGAGGTAGGAAACAGAACGTTCCTGCTCGCGCTGTCCGGATATATTGATTACGAATATTTAGACATCATCGATTTTCTTGAGAAAATGCTGTAATTAAGCTATTTACCGACCGCCCCGCGACGGAGTCAGACTACCCCGTCGGGGCGGTTTTTATATGAATTTCTTAACGGAGTAAAATAATGGAACATTTAAAAAAACCTAATTTAAAGGACGTAACCGTCACCGGCGGTATGTGGGAGCAAAAGGACAGACTTAACCGCGAAACGAGCATTTACAGCGTGTACGACAGATTTTCGGACACAGGCAGATTCTCCGCGATTATAAACGGCTGGCACGAAGGCATGGAGCATAAACCTCACATCTACTGGGATTCCGACATTGCAAAATGGCTCGAGGGCGCGGCGTATATCATAGCGAAGCACCCGGATAAAAAACTCGAAGCGATGTGCGACGAGACGATAGAAGCCATTGCGAAAAGACAGGACGCGGACGGATATTTCAACTCGTACTTTCAGCAGTGCGAACCCGAGGCAAAGTTCACGCGCAGAGTCGACCACGAAATGTACTGCTGCGGTCACTTTATCGAGGCTGCTGTCGCATATGCAGAGGCAACGGGCAAAACTCTTCTGCTCGACGTTGTAAAAAAATACGTCGATTTAATCGAAAAAGTATTTATAAAAGAAAAATCGGCGCCGTTCTTTACCCCCGGACACGAGGAAATAGAGTTGGCGCTCGTAAGACTTTACGAATATACAAACGATAAAAAATATCTCGAAATGTCAAAATATTTTATCGACGAGAGAGGCAGAAACAAAGAGGACAACTACGAGTGGAACACCGAGTACGCGCTGCAGGACTACGCACCCGTCAGGGAAATGACAACGGCGGAGGGTCACAGCGTAAGAGCGTGTTATTTATACTCGGCAATGACCGACGAAGCGCGCGAATATTCCGACGGCGAAATGCTCTCTGCGTGCGAAAAAATATTTGACAACATAATTTATAAAAGAATGTACATAACGGGCGGAATCGGCTCTACATATCAGTCCGAGGCTTTTACTTTGGACTACGACCTGCCCGACAAGACGGCGTACACGGAGACGTGCGCGGCAATATCGCTTGCATTCTTTTCGGAGCGAATGAGCCGTACTATTCTTAATTCAAAATACGCCGATACATTCGAGCGTGCGCTGTATAACGGTATACTCTCGGGCGTTTCGCTCGACGGAAAAAGATTTTTCTACTGCAATCCCTTAAAGGTCATCCCCCGGCTTCACTACAGAAACAAGTGCATGACGAAGCCCCACCGCGAGTTTCAGCCGTACGAGAGAGTCGAGGTTTTCGACTGCTCGTGCTGTCCGCCGAACATCAACAGATTCATTTCGTCGCTCGGCAAGTACATTTACGCTTACGACGAGACTAAAGTCGTGCTGAATCAGTTTATCGAAAACGAGGGTGAATTCGACGGCGTTAAAATAAGCGTAAAAACCGACTATCCGACATCGGGGGCAATAAAAATAAACGCTTCGGGCATGGGGGATAAAAAACTCCTTGTAAGAATTCCCGCATGGTGCGAAACGTTTAACGTAAATAAAAATTATGAATTAAAGGACGGCTACGCGTATTTTACCCCCGATAACGGTGAAATTGAACTCAATATAACGTTCGATATGCCCGTAACGTTCGTTGAAGCCGACCCGAGAGTCGAGGAGTGCGCCGGCAGAATTGCCGTCTGCCGAGGTCCCGTCGTATACTGCGCGGAATCGTGCGATAACGGCGAGAATTTATCCGCGCTCGGACTCGATACAAATAATCCGCAGTTCGACATTGAGAATAACGACGAATTCGAAAATACGATAACCGTAAACGGATTCAGGAACACACATGATGAAAATATGCTCTATTCAAAACTCGGTTCCGGCGAAAAAACGAGCGTCAGAATTAAAATGATACCGTTCCATGCGTTCGCAAACAGGGGCGAAAGCGAAATGTTCGTGTGGATGAACAAACAATAATTTATTGCCCCAAACACAAACATTCTTTATGTAGTACTCTGTAACGCCTAAAAGTTTACATCTGATTGCAAGTATGGCTGTGTTTAACAAGGATGAAAACGCAGGCAGGCTGGCGCCTGTCAAGTTTGAAGACGCAGTTAAACGCTGTCATACGCCGTAATGCTTGTAAAGTTTTAGGTGGTACAGAGTAGTAGGGGAAGACATTGTCTTCCCGGGGTAAAGGCAGAAAATTTTTAAATATGATTTTTGCCTTCGGAAACCCGGGAATTTCATATTGCTGACGCAGATTTATTATTTATAAAACCGTAAGTCTCATGCGGGAAGACAATGTCTTCCCCTACATATATTGTTAAATTCCGACAAATAAATCTTTGCGATAATCATTATAAAACCGCGCGAGTGTCAACAAAATCGGCACTCACGCGGTTTTTCTGTCATTTCAGCATTGCAATCGCGTCGGAAATCGTCTTTTCAAGCGCTTCCTTGCCGTAATCGTCAACCTGTTTTTTATTCTTTTCACCGTGGGTCAGGCATCCCGCGCCGCCGATACATCCGCCGGTGCACGCCATACCCTCGATAAAGTTTGCGTCGAGGATATTTTTGCTCTTTTTAAGAAGCGCGACACGGCAGTTCTCGATTCCGTCGCACGAAAACGGCTTTAATTCAAAGTCCGTTACGCCGTGCTCCTTGATACCCTCCGCGACCGCGTCGGAAAGTCCTCCGCAGCGGGCGAATATTCTGCCGAAATACGAGGCGTTGTCAAGTACGCCCTCCTCGAGCGAGGTTATGTCGATATCCCTTGAATCGAACAAAGCCTGCAGTTCCTCAAACGTCATTGCGACATCAACCCACGGCTTGACCTCGTCCTTCTGAACCTCCATTTTCTTTGCCGTGCAGGGTCCAATAAATACGACCTTGCAGGGAGCCTCATGCTCCTTGATATACTTCGCGATAGTCGCCATGGGCGAAAGATTATGCGAAACGAACGGCTTTATCGTCGGGAATGATTTTTCGATATAGCTTACAAATGCCGGACAGCACGAGCTTGTAAGGAATCCCTTTTCTACAAGCTCCCTTGACTCCGCGTCGGCGACCATGTCCGCGCCGAGAGCCGCCTCGACGACGGTATAGAATCCGAGTTCTTTAAGTCCGGTTACTACCTGACCGAGTTTTGCGTAGGTAAACTGGCTCGAAATCGACGGAGCAACGACCGCGTAAACCTTGAAATTCTTATTGTTATCGCTCTTTTTGATAAGATCGATAACGTCGAGAATATACGACTTATCGGTTATCGCGCCGAACGGGCACTGGTAAACGCATGCTCCGCAGGAGATGCATTTGTTATTGTCAATCGCCGCCGCCTTGTCCTCGTTCATGTGTATGGCTTTTATCTTGCACGCGTTCTCACACGGACGTTTACGGCTGATAATCGCGGTGTAGGGACAGACCTTTGCGCATGAACCGCACTCCTTGCATTTCGTCTTGTCGATATGTGCGACGTGGTTACGGTCAAATGTTATCGCGCCGAAACGGCACGCGTCCTCACAGCGGTGCGCAAGACAACCTCTGCATGCGTTGGTAACTTCGTATCCGCCCATGGGGCACTCGTCGCACGCCGTTTCGATAACCTCGATAACGTTCGGATTTTCCTTATGCCCGCCCATTGCAAGCTTAACGCGTTCCTCGACTATGGCGCGCTCTTTGTAAATACAGCATCTCATTGTCGGCTCCTTACCGGGAACTATCGTCTTAGGAATTTCGTACAGATTCTCGAGCAGTTCGTCGTTCCACGCAAGGCGCGAAACCTCGCGGAGAACCTTATACTTCAAATACTGTACCTTTGTGTCAAATTTTCTCATTTTATTTCTCTCACCCTTAAAAATAGCTAACCTTAATCCTCTTGCCCATCTGTTTAAGACAAGCGGAAAGCTCCTCTACAAGATTCATTTTTATATTAAAGTTAATAGGCAAATCGGGGTTCTGATGCGCGGGATTTACCGCCCTGCCGACGTAGAAATTGATATCCGTCGCCTCTTCGAAAAGCATACGGCATATCATCGACGCGCCGTCGCGTCCAACGCTCCAGACGGAGTAAAGCTCGTTTTTGTCAAGCGTGTCCTTAGCGTACTCTATAACTTTATTTATCGTAATAACTCCCTCGGTAACGAGGTCGACCCCCTCTATTTCGGCGGTCGGGGGAACGTCGCTTTTTACAAAATTCAAAGACGCTTTAAGCGGTTTGTGAAGATATTTCGCGGCAATCGACGACGTGGTTCCCCCGCAGACGATATGCTTGCCCTCTTTCGAGAAGAACAGCGACATCATCCTGCCGCAGTCGTCGGGATGTCTCGGCGGACCGAAAAGAATGTTCATCGGCTCGCGTTTTCTGATTCTTACAACGCACGCCGTCGCGTCGTCTCCGGGTTTGAATCCGTACTGCTTGTCGCACTCGTCGACAAGGAGCGTCGACAGCGTTTTCGCCGTATATCCGACGGGCGCGAACGTCTCCATAAACTCGATTATATCCTCGCGTTTCCAGCCGAAATTATACGCAAGTCCTATGCCCGCGTGCGGACAGCCGTCGCTCATTGCAATGAAAATATCGTTTTCCTGCAATTTTATAACCGACTTGTAAATCTTTTTGCCGTCGATATTAAGCTCGCTTTTCGGATAGTCGTAATTTACGCAGTCACGAAGCAGTATAACGAGCGGATTGTCGTACTGAATAAGTTCGGCGGTGTCGTTATTTATAATATGAATTATCGTAAACGTCGAATACGCGACTCCCCTGACGGAGCATATCGGAAGCGTGGCGGCAATCGTCGAAACGCACTCCTCGAGCGGAAGCCCCTCCGCCATCATGGTCGATATTATTTTCGAGGTAAGCGTAGACAAAATACTCGCCTTGACTCCGCTGCCGAGTCCGTCCGCGAGAACTATCACCGACGAATTATCGTTCTGCTCGATAATCTCGACATGATCTCCGCACAGCTGTTCACCGTCGTGATTTATGCTTTTGTAACCGATATCGGCGCACAGATTATTCATCGGTTATCGACTCCTTTAATTTATAAAGCGCGATTTTCGTCTCCGCCGCGGTCTCGCCCAGAAGCGAAGCTATATCCTGAACTATACGCATCTGCTTGTCTACGACTCTGTCGGCAATTTCAACGGTCTGACGGCTTATACGTTCTTTCTTTTCGCGCTGAGTCTCCTCCTCTGTCACGTCTCTCAATATGCATACAAGAAGTCTGTACTCCCTGTCGTAAACTATGGTTTCCTCGACGTACTTTTCGTATTCGGCAAGGTAAATCCGCTTGCCCTCTATGCGCGAACCGGATTCAAGCACAGTGTAAAAATCCGCCGTGTCCATAATTCTGATAACGTTATCGCCGAGAATATCGGCGGCATAGCGCAGGTTCATAATTTTAAGAGCCGCCTTGTTAATCTGCTGAACCTCTAATTTTTCATTCAATACTATAAGACCGTTGGGCGTGTTTCTGACTATCGTGTCGGAAAAGCTCTCCGCCTTGTCTTTAAGATACGGCAGACACATCGAAATTTCCGCCTTGCCCTGGAATATTGCAACCGCCTTTTCCCGGCATGTGTTATATCCGCACGATCCGCAGTTTAATTCGTCCTCGGGCTTCATCTTGCCCATCTGGCGTAAGATTTCGCGGATTTCGCTCTCCGACGGGGGCTGTAAACGGCGTTCAATCGCGGTAAAAGTTTTTCTCAATTCTTTTTCTTCGGGCTGATTGACGTTAAAATCCTTTTTGCCCGCGTACTGAGCGACAGCCATATAATCCTTAACGGGCGCACGGTTGAACTTCTCCATAACGGGACCGCCGATACAGCTTCCCGCGCAGGCGTTCATCTCGATAACGCACCTGTGAATTTTGCCGTCCTCTATATCCTTTAACGCGGCGATACAGTTGTCCGTTCCGTCTATCGCCATGTATGTATAATTCGGATTCTCTTTTGATAAAGTTTTGAGAACACCGCCCGCCGTGGGGAATATTCTCGCCCGGCTCTCCTCGTCGGAGTCCTGAATATTCTCTATCTCGATATTTTCCTCTTTAAGCCACGCGGTAAGCTCGTCGAACGTAAGAACCGCGTCAACCATTCCCTCATAATACTGCGCCTCGTCCTTTTTCGCAACACACGGACCGATAAACACTGTTTTTGCGCCGGGAATTCGTCTCTTAATATCCTTGCAGTGCGCCTGCATCGGAGAGAGAACGTCGGCAAGGTACTGTAAAACGTCGGGGTGGTATTTCTGTATAAGTAAATTTACCGAATGACAGCACGAGGTTATAATGATATCCCTGTTCTCCTCGTCTATCATGCGTTCGTATTCTTTTTTTACGATAGTCGCGCCGACAGCCGTTTCCTCCGCGTCGGTAAATCCGAGTTTTTTAAGAGCGGGGCGCATGGCGTTTATGCCCGCGCCGTGATAATTCGCAATAAACGACGGCGCAAGACTCGCGATAACCGGTTCGCCGGACTGTAAGAGCACTTTTACTTTCTCCGTCTCGTCGACTATCTGTTTTGCGTCCTGGGGACATACGACGAAGCAGTGCCCGCACATTATACATTCGTTTCCGATTATGTACGCCTGATTGCCCGAAAATCTGATCGACTTGACAGGACAGTGGCGTATGCATTTATAACAGTTTTTACAGTTCGATTTTTTAAGAGTAAGACATTCCATAGATTATTTTCCCTCAAATCGGCTTAAAACGTTGTTTTTGAAAAACTCGTCAAAGTTTTCGGGCGTAACGCCCGTGAATATTTCGTCGTCAATTGTAACCGTAACGCCAACGCGGTTGCATTTGCCGGTGCAGAAGCTTCCCGCAAGCGTAATATCGTCGGAGAGCTTATACTTTTCTATCGCGCTCTGAAAAAGCCCGACAAGAGCCTCGGTTCCTTTAAGGTGGCAGGAAGAACCTACGCATATCTGTATTATCATAGCCGATATCAAACCTTTTTAAGTATATTTTCGTTAAAGAATTCATCTACGCCGTCGGGCGATACGGAGAAAAATTCCCCGTCGACCGTCACGCAGACCCCCTCGCGGCATTTGCCCATACAGAACGTTCCGGCAAGCTCCGCCTTGTCTCCGATACCGTTATCATGTATTAGCTGCTGAAGACGCTCTACGACTGCGCGCGAGCCTCGGATGTGACATGAAGAGCCGATACATACGGTTATTTTCATTGTGACGTTCCCCCTTATTCTTCGTGATCTCTGACGTCTATTTTCTGCTTTAAAAACTCTCTCTGTTCTTCGTTTCCGCGGACGGTCTCCGCGGCGACGATAATCGGCGTCCATTTTTGAACGTAATCTATATCCGTATTTGATTTTTCACAATATTTTTTAATGTACATTTCGGCGACGGCAAGTCCCCAGTTCATTCTCAGCGACAGATATGTTCTGACGGCGTCGGCCGAAGCGTTGCCCTGCGCCGCGTGCGACCAGTCGATGATAAACGGCGTGCCGTCCTCGGTTATTACGACGTTGGACGGGTGAAAATCGCCGTGGCAGAGCTTAAAATGCGCGGGCATTGCCGTGAGTCTGTCGTAAAGGTCGTATCTGTCCGTAGCCGAGAGGTCGGATTTTTTTATGTATCTTTTAAGCTTATCCTTGAGCATTACGAGTCCCGGACATGTTTTCGAGTGAACCTCGACCTGAAGAGAGGTAAACATTTCAAGATATTCGTCCGTATTTTCGGGATGCTCCTGCATCATTTTCGATATCGTCGTGCCGTTTATATAGTCGGTGACGAGAGTCCATTTGCCATCGTGCTTTGCTACTTCTATTACCTTGGGAACGTTTAATCCCGTCTCCTCAATTCTCGCCTGATTCAGCGCCTCGTTGAAGATGTCGGCTTTAGAATAGTCGTCGTTAAAAACTTTTAATTTCAAATTTCCGTCACGGTAGACGGTTTTGCTGTTTCTTACAGCTATCATTCTGTCCTGCGTCATTTTATTTCCCCCGATGTATCATTCATTGATACGATATTCGTTTTTAATATTATTGTCAAGGTCTTTGAACGAAAAAACGCCGTTTTCCAGTATTATATATCCGCGGTGCGAATTCTCTTTGGGAATCGAGACCGAGCCGGGATTTAAGTATGTGTAATTTTCATGTTTAACGATTTTCGGAACATGCGTGTGCCCGTGCAGAAGTATATCGCCGTTTTGAATGGGAGGCAGATTGTTTTCGTTGAATTTATGACCGTGCGTCATGTATATAAGCCTGCCCTGTTCGCAGAGAATCGCATAGTCCGCAAGTATCGGAAATTCAAGCACCATCTGGTCAACCTCCGTGTCGCAGTTGCCCCGAACGCAGAGTATCTCGTTCTTTAATTCGTTAAGCATAGGGATAACCTTTTTCGGCGCGTAGCCCTCGGGCAGATCGTTCCTCGGTCCGTGATAGAGAATGTCGCCGAGCAAAATAAGCCTGTCCGCATTTTCTTTTTTATAACAGTCAATAAGCTTCCCGCAGTAATACGCGCTTCCGTGAATGTCGGAAGCTATCATGTATTTCATTTTCAATCGTCCCCTATCTATCCTACCTATCCATGATATAGTATAGCACATAATTTCACGTTTGTCTCGAAATTATCAATTTTTTTTATTATTCAATATATTACTCAAAAGCATAATCCTATATAAATTGTATATTAATAATATTATACAATTTTTATACGTATTTTTGGGAGGAATCTTTATGTGCGGAATAGTCGGCTTCGCTATGGAGGAAAACGTTACCGAACATTTAATAAAAGGGCTCGAAAAACTTGAATACAGAGGCTACGATTCGGCAGGAATCGCGGTCGAAATTAACGGAAAAATAAACGCGGTCAAAACGGCGGGCAGGATAAGCGCGCTTAAAGAGAAATTAAAATACGAAAACGTTAATTCGCCCGTCGGAATCGCGCATACGCGCTGGGCGACGCACGGTGAGCCGAACGATAGAAACGCTCATCCGATATTGAGCGAGAACAAAAAAATCGCCGTCGTTCACAACGGAATAATCGAAAACGCGGACGAAATAAAAAAAGAACTTATATCAAAGGGAATCGAATTCGAAACAGATACCGACACGGAGGTAATTTCACAGCTTCTGATGATAAATTACGACGGCAGTCTGCTTTCGGCTGTTATAAAAACCGTTAAGAAGTTAAAAGGCGCGTTCGCGTTCGCCGCCGTATGCCCGGACTCCCCCGGCGAAATCGTCGCGGCGAGATATTTAAGCCCGCTGACAGCGGTCAAATTCGATTCGGGCGCAGGGGTAGCCTCGGATATTTCGGCTTTGGGCGAATATTCGGACGAATTTATATACCTTGACGACTCCGAAATCGCGGTTATAAATCGAAATGACGTTAAAATCTATTCATTCACCGGCGAAGAAAAAGAAAAAACGCCCCAAAAGGCGGACGCGGATCTGAATTCGGACGGCATTGACGGGTACGAGCATTTTATGTTAAAGGAAATATACGAACAGCCCGAAGCCGTCAGAAAAACGATTGACGCGTATTGTGAAAACGGGGAAATAAACTTCGGATTCGGCGGCGAATTCATAGAAAAGCTTAAAAATACCGACAGAATTTATTTCACTGCATGCGGGTCTGCTTACCACGCAGGCAGAACGGCGGAATTATTCTTTGAGAAAATACTGAAAATACCGTGCCGTGCGGTAATCGCAAGCGAGATGAGATATTCGTTCACACCCTTAGACAAAAAAACGCTCGTCATAGCGATAAGCCAGTCGGGCGAGACGGCCGACACGCTCGCTTCGCTTAAAAAGGCAAGGGAATCGGGCGCGGTCACGCTTTCAATCGTAAACGTAAAGGACAGCTACATCGCAAAAACAGGCGAGAGCGTAATTTACACACGCGCGGGGCGTGAAATCGCCGTAGCCACTACAAAAGGCTACACAACTCAGCTGACCGCGCTTTATATGCTGGGGATTTATCTTGCAAAAATCAAAAACAGCGCACCGGACAACGAGCTTGATGAATATAAATACGAGCTTTTCTCGCTTGCCGATAAAATTAAAAACGCCGTCTCTCTGTCGGGGTATATAAGCCGGCGCGCGCCGTTCACCGCGTTCGAAAAAGACGTGTTCTTTATAGGCAGAGGCGTTGATTTTACGTGCGCTCTCGAGGGGTCGCTTAAATTAAAGGAGATAACGTATATACACTCCGAGTGTCTGCCCGCGGGCGAATTAAAGCACGGTACAATCTCGCTTATCGAGCGCGGAACAAAGGTTTTTGCAGTCGCAGTAAACGAACGTCTTGCAGACAAAACGGCTAATAATATAAACGAAATAAAGGCGCGCGGAGCATACGTTATATGCTTTACGACGGAGAAATTAAGGGATAAATTTTCCCTCGCGGACGAGGTTGTAATACTCGGCGAAACGAACGAATTTTTCACCCCCGCCGTCACAGTCCCCGCGTTACAGTTCTGGGCGTATTACTCGGCGAGAACAAAAGGGTGCGACATCGACAAACCGAAAAATTTAGCAAAATCCGTAACCGTGGAGTAAAAAAAATTATGTTCAAATTTCGATGATAATCGAATTTAAATTATTGTAAAAATTTGGATTAAGACGTAGGGGAAGACATTGTCTTCCCGGGGTAAAGG
>ERZ808240.4394-NODE-4394-length-12547-cov-10.996318_pt1 | contig 12547 bp, 12 predicted proteins | sample MGYA00521084_ERZ808240 | MGnify/ENA primary metagenome ERZ808240 (study PRJEB31516, sample SAMN03275571) | gut metagenome | biome: mammalia-associated habitat; material: feces | host: Papio cynocephalus | place: Kenya | collected 2012-08-06 ... | reverse complement strand
CACAACGATTGTTCCCCACAACATTGGAAACTTTCGTTGTGAGATTTTTTTTGCAGTTAGCAAGAGCATCCTTTGACAGATAGGAAGCCGCTGATTTCCCTCGTAAATAATGTATCCCGACCTTATGAGCAATGCATCTCTGAACTTCGTCATTATCATGCTTAAACGAAGGTTCTCCCGTTTGTTTCTGAAGGAATAACCATCGTACACCGCCCGGTGGCAGCATTGCCACCGCCCAGTGGCAGCATTGCCACCGCCCGGTGGCAGCACTGCCACCGCCCGGTGAACGACGAGCAGATGCTCATTCGCAAACGGTAAGATGCTTATTTGCAAACGACAAGAAGCTCATTTGCAAACGACAAGACGATTATAAAGCACTAAGAATGCCATAAGATGAAATCAACGCATTGTAGTAGTATCGAAGTATAAAACAGCCTGTTTTCAAAACATTAGATGACAAAATGCTACTTATTATCTCAAACTTTACTAAAGAAGTAGGATCTTCTGACATAATATTTGCATGAAACAGAGATTGTCCCTAACTTTGCACACGTAATCAGATGAGGGAATCCACAAGACGACCAATAACGAAACTCTGTGAAGAGTGATGCTGATTACGGTATTAGTCTATGTCTACTTTCGAATAGAAAGCGACAAAGGTAAAAGATTAGTTTTATAGGTAACTACCTGAAAAGATTAGGTAAAAAGATTTGTAGAAAGGTAACTGTTAGATGGATGGCTCGAAAGAGCCTGTGGGCATGACAACAATGGTCATGTACCACAAATGATGAGAAAGGGCGAGAGCCCTTTTTTTTATGCTCTTAACTGAGTGGACATAGGCAGCGTTTACTATTGAAACATTTTATATCGTATCTTCAAAGAATACCCGCAAATAAGTATTCTGCATCTAAAACAAGTAGTGTAACTTTGCATTTGTAAAGCATCTACATGTTAGGCGCTGAAATAGCGATAGTTAGATCGTGAATATATTTATCTAAAAAGGAAACGTATATCTTATGAAAAATCTGATAGAAATTCTGCGCAACGAACCGAAACCTAAAGTATCGGGGGCTTTGGATATTATCAAGAGCATTGGACCAGGACTCTTGGTAACAGTAGGCTTTATAGACCCAGGTAATTGGGCAAGCAACTTTGCTGCAGGTTCGGGCTATGGATATGCGCTATTGTGGGTGGTAACACTCTCTACAATTATGCTTATAGCCTTGCAACATAATGTAGCACATTTAGGTATCGTAACAGGACTCTGTCTGAGCGAAGCTACGGAGAAATATGTGCCTCACTGGATTGGACGTCCTATTCTTGCCTCTGCTTTTGCAGCAAGCATTAGCACTTCATTAGCTGAAATATTGGGAGCAGCAATTGCCCTTCAAATGTTATTTGGGGTGCCCATCATATGGGGAGCTTTGCTATCTGCAATAGCCGTAATGGTGATGCTACTGACCAATTCTTACAAACGTATAGAAAGGCTTATTATCACCTTTGTATCGATGATAGGTCTTTCGTTTATTTACGAATTGTTCCTTGTCAAGATAGATTGGCCTGCTGCTGTGCATGGGTGGGTCGTACCGAGCGTAGAACAAGGTAGTTTGCTCATTATAATGTCGGTATTAGGCGCTGTGGTCATGCCTCACAATCTGTTTTTGCATTCAGAATTGGTGCAAAGCCGAGCGATTAATCAGCGAGATAAAAAAAGCATAGAACATGCACTCAAGTATGAGTTTTTCGATACATTATTCTCAATGATAGTAGGCTGGGCCATCAATAGTGCCATGATTCTCTTGGCTGCCACCACGTTTTACCAACATCATGCAGTAGTGGACGATTTGTCACAAGCACAAGCCTTGCTTACGCCTCTCTTAGGAGATAATGCAGCCAACATATTTGCTATGGCTCTACTCCTTGCAGGTATATCAAGCACTATTACGAGTGGTATGGCTGCAGGATGTATATTTTCTGGCATGTTTAGTGAAGTATACCATCCACGTGACGCTCACTCAATCGTAGGTATTAGTCTGTCATTGGGGCTCGCTGTATTAGCCATTTTCTGCATTGGCGATCCCTTTAAAGGACTTATTTACTCTCAGATGCTGTTGAGCATACAGTTGCCATTCACCATGTTTCTACAAATTAGTCTGACTTCGTCAAGACGCGTTATGGGAAAATATGCCAATCGTACTCTTAACAAATGGTTTCTTTATACATTAGCTGTGATCGTGTCGTTACTCAATGTGTGGCTTGTCGTTGAGGCCTTTCAATGAGTAGTGCTGCCGTCATGTTTCTTTGTTTTTAACACAACAAAGCCGAATGCAGAGATTGAATTTAATCTTCTCTGCACCCGGCTTTATCTAATTCATAAAGATTGTGCTAACGTAAAATGTCATCTTGCATTCTACGAGGTATGCTCATGAGACGGCTTTCATCAAAATCGCACTTACGCATTATTCTTGCACTCAATCCTGCGATTTTTCTTGCGATTCTTCCCAAGCATTCCATTCCTTCAACGCTTGTTGCCAATCAGTCTGTTCGTTGGCAGGAGCATCTGCTTGTTCTTGTCTGCGCTTCTCTTCATCGCGTGCACGATCTCTTGCTCGCTTCTCTTTCATCGCAGCAATAGTCTTGTCGTCAAGGATGATGATGGCTTTGCGCTTGATAGCCTGCTCGAGTTCTTCAGGTCCAAAGGCTTTCCCTTGTTCATTGAAATCAGAAATATTAAACTCGTACTTCGTTCTCAAGTCGTGTCGAATGAGTTTCTGACCAGCTCTGTTTGCGGCATTCTTTAGTGCGAGCAAACGGCTTATTTCATTGATTTCAGTCTGCGAGAATTTATTTCGTCCCATAATGGCGTTAGAAGAGGAAGTTTCTAAAGTCGTTGAATATGGCAAAAGCCATGAGAAGCAATAAGAGCGTCATGCCCACCATCTGAGCTCGTTCCATAAACTTATCACTGGGCTTACGTCGTGTGATAACTTCCACTAAGAGGAAGAACACATGGCCACCATCCAAAGCTGGAATAGGCAGAATATTCATAAAGGCAAGCATCAACGAGATGAAAGCCGTGAGTTCCCAGAATCTGCACCAATCCCACGAAGTTGGGAAGAGGCTACCAATAGCACCAAAAGAGCCAACACTCTTAGCCCCATCTGCCGTGAAAAGATATTTCAAGTCGTCTACATAGCCTGCTAAGACTTTCCATCCATGAGAGAAACCTGCGGGAATACTCTCAAAGAAACCAAACGTGCGCGTTACTTCCTTATATTCACTCTTGAAAGGATTGTACCAAGCCACGCCAAGCATATAATCCTTATCAAGTTGCACCTTTACGGTATCTATAATGCCAGTCTTAGCATGCTGCACAATGAGTGTAGCATTTCTCAAGCGCAAGCTATCTGCATGAGAGCACGACGCCAACACGTCATCGAGCGTGCCGCGTGCTTGATTGAAATCATTTACGGTATTGAAAGTTTTTCCATTAAAACCTATAATCTCATCTCCTGGCAGGATTCCCGCTTTTGCTGCGGCACTCTTGGGGACCACGCTATCAACCTTAGAGGGAACCAACACATCGATGAAGCGGGGTTGTTGCTTAATCATCTCAAGCATATTGAGATTACCAGGCATCGCAATTGTCACCTCTTTGCCTTGGCGAAGCACTGTGGCAGAATGCGCTTCGCTTAAATCACGAAAGACGTTTCCGTCAAACTGAGTAAAGATCTGCTTGTCAGTCTTCAACAAGATATCTCCATCACGAAAGCCCAACTGTTGAGCCTGCTGACTAAACTTGAAGCCGTGCGTAATATTGCGCATGGGCACGTAAGTCTCTCCCCATGTAAAGAGTACCGCTGAATAGATTACAAAGGCTACAATAAAATTGACCAATACGCCGCCCACCATGATAAAGAGGCGTTGCCATGCTGGCTTGGCGCGAAATTCCCATGGCTTCACTGGCTGCTTCATCTGTTCCTTATCCATCGACTCGTCTATCATACCAGATATCTTGACGTAGCCTCCTAAAGGTAGCCAGCCCAGGCAATAAGTTGTGTCACTCTTCTTGGGTTTAAACTTGAAAAGCGTAAGCCAAGGATCAAAGAAAAGGCAGAATTTTTCTACACGAACTTTGAATAACTTGGCAAAGAAGAAATGTCCTCCTTCATGTAAGATAATAAGGAGAGAGAAACAAAGGATGAGCTGCAAAGCTCTAATGAAAAATACTTCCACTTTGTATGATTGTTCAGTTAATGTTTAATGATTGCTTATAGCGTATATGAGCCGACTCTACTAAAAGCTATAATTACATCGTCGTATACTTTTCTCTTAGAAATGAGAATGAAGCAACATGCAGCATAACTTTTATGATCTCCATGCTCAAGTTACCTAATTTCTTGGATAGCCTTATCTGTGAGTTTACGCACTTGAGCGTCAGTAGCAAACAAGTCGTCAAGTGTGGGATTCTTTATAAAGTCGGCCTCACGCATGATACGCTCAGTCACATCGGCTATATCTGTAAACCCAATGCGAGCTTGGCGGAAAGCAAGGTTGCTGATCTCACCTGCTGCATTCATGATGCAAGGCATATTTCCTCCTTGCTCAATAGCCTCGTAAGCAAGGCGCAAACAAGGGAATCGCTCCATATCGGGCTTTTCAAAATGAAGGCTACCCAACTTAAACAAGTCAAGGCGTTCTGATTGTAAAGGCAAACGTTTCGGAAAACTGAATGCATACTGTATGGGGAGTCGCATATCGGCAGTGCCCATCTGAGCGATAACTGCGCCATCGTCAAACTCTACTGCCGAATGGACAATGCTCTCGGGATGTACCACCACTTGGATATCCTTAGGTGCTACTCCGTATAGCCAATGAGCTTCAATCATTTCAAAGCCCTTATTCATCATCGTAGCGGAGTCTATCGTAATCTTAGCCCCCATCTTCCAATTAGGATGCTTTAGGGCTTGCTCTGCTGTGACATGGCGCAAATCTTCTACAGAGTAACGGCGGAATGGTCCACCTGAAGCAGTGAGCAATATCTTGTGAATATGATTATTGCCTTCTCCGTTGAGACATTGAAAGATAGCAGCATGCTCACTATCGACTGGCAGAATAGCCACTTTATGCCTTAAGCAAAGTCCTCGGATGATTCCACCAGCTACTACCAGTGTTTCCTTATTGGCCAAAGCCAAAGTCTTCCCTGCTTCAATGGCAGCTATTGTAGGACGCAAGCCAGCAAAGCCCACCATCGCTGTGAGAACCATGTCGACCTCATCATTCGTTACCACCTGAGAAATGGCATCACCTCCTGCATAAACTTTTATAGGAAGATCAGCAAGAGCATCCTTTACTTGGTCATATTTTGCTTCATTGGCAATGACGACAATATCTGGACTAAACTCCCGCGCTTGCTTTATGAGCAAATCTGAATTATTTCCGGCTGTAAGTACACGCGCTTCGAACTGATCGGGATGCTGCTTTATAACATCCAACGCTTGTGTGCCAATCGAGCCTGTCGAGCCTAATATGGCAATATTCTTCATTTCTATTTATAGTCTTGACTAAAGAATCTATTGATTGAGTTCCATAAGTCCTTCTGGTATCTCAAGCTGTATTGTGCGTTCTCTCAAATCATAATTGAGCAAAAAGTCATTATGGAAGGGCAACATAAACTCCTCACCATCTTCATTCTCTATTGTGAGCAGAATATTGGTCGAAGAGTCGTCAACGTGAGCAATCGTGCCAATCGGCTTATTTTCCTGATTACTAACGCTGAAACCAGTCAAAGCTTTATATGAAGAAAGGACTCCATCCTCTTCATCGTCGGGCTCTGGCAAATGGCATTTAGGATAGTACACACCATGTCCTACCAATCGGCGTGAATGCTCCTCATCATCAATGTCTGCAAACTTGACAATCGCGGTATCGTCATTCTTGAATCGATATTCTTCCCAAAAGAAAGGCACAAGAATGCCGTCCATATCAAGCACCAAATATTCGGCTGTACCACGGTCGAAGCAATCGTCGGTGAACGAAAGTTCCACTTCTCCGCGCAGCCCGCGACACTTACTGATAAATCCTATTTTGAAAACTTCGTCGTTGCGAATCATTATTCTGGAGTTTAGGCAGAGGATTAATAGGTTCTATAATTTCCATTGAATATCAACATCTCTGAGCAACATTTAGGCATTGCGATGAAATGCCATAATTCTCATCGAAAAGAAACCTATGCTCAATCTATGCGCTTGATATTAGCACCCAGTTTGTTAAGGCGTTCTTCTATGCATTCATATCCTCTATCAATCTGCTCTACATTGTCAATCTGACTCGTACCATCGGCACTCAATGCGGCAATTAACAGAGCAATACCCGCACGAATATCAGGAGAAACCATTCTGCGTCCGCGAAGGCGAATTTTATGGTCATGTCCCACTACAACTGCACGGTGAGGATCGCACAAGATGATTTGGGCTCCCATCTCAATGAGTTTATCCACGAAGAAAAGTCTACTCTCAAACATTTTCTGATGGAACAAGACCGTACCTCGAGCTTGAGTAGCCACGACAATGAGTACGCTTAACAAGTCTGGAGTAAGTCCAGGCCAAGGCGCATCGGCCAACGTCATAAATGAGCCATCGATAAACGACTCTATCTGATAATGCTTCTGTGTGGGGATGAGTATATCGTCGCCTTTTATATAAAGCTTGATGCCTAAACGGCGGAATGCTTCTGGTATGATGCCCAGTTGCTTCACACCTGCCTGGCGTATAATCAGTCCATCGCCCACCATGGCACCCATACCGATAAACGAACCGATTTCAATCATATCGGGCAATATACGATGAGTGGCCTTACCGAGTTCTTTGACGCCGACGATTGTAATTAAATTCGATCCGATGCCGGAGATTTGCGCCCCCATCTGATTGAGCATGTGACAGAGTTGCTGTATGTAAGGTTCACATGCCGCATTGTAAATGGTCGTAGTACCCTTAGCAAACACTGCAGCCATGATGATATTAGCCGTTCCAGTGATAGAAGCCTCATCGAGCAACATATAAGTACCCTTCAGTTTTGGGGCTTCTATGTGATAGGTTCCCGCTTCTTCATCGTAAAAGAATCGAGCGCCAAGTTTCTGAAGTCCATAGAAGTGAGTGTCAAGTCGGCGTCTGCCTATCTTATCTCCTCCGGGCTTAGCGATGGTTGCAGTACCAAAACGAGCTGTGAGTGGACCTATCAGCAAGACAGAACCACGCAGGCGTGAGCAACGTTCCAGGAATTCAGTACTTCTCAAATAATCGAGATTGATATTGTCAGCTCGGAAGGTGCAGTCTCCCACGCCGTTCCAAGTAGTGGTTACTCCCATTTGTTCGAGCAGGGCAATAAGATTGTTCACATCCAAAATATTGGGAATATTCTGAATGCGTACATCTTCTGCCGTAAGCAAAGTAGCACAGATTACCTGTAGAGCTTCGTTCTTGGCTCCTTGTGGGGTGATTTCTCCTTTTAGGCGGTGTCCGCCTTCTATAACAAACGTACTCATAAGAACCTTGGGATGAGTTTAATGAGTGAATATATGCAGGATTAAGTTAATGCTAATGATTATTACGCGTTTTTCCGACTCACAGCACAAAATGAGATAGACTGTCATAGACTGAAGTCAGATAGGAAATACGCCTCACACTTATAGCAGTCCCTTATTTCTTCTCGTTCTGAATCTATTCTCGCTGATTTGCATCAGTTGCTGACCAGGCTCTTCAAAGTCAGGACATACTTTTCCCTCAGTATAAAAGCTTATGTCGCGTGCCACCTTTGAGTCCTCCACACCATCACCTTTCCAATCAGCCAAATTGCGTTTCATACGATTGGCAATAAGCCGAGTAAGTTCATCGCGCTCAGCGCCATCGGGCATGGTGCGAAGTTCTTCCATCGCGCGTTCTACCAATCTTCCATAATGGCGCAAACGTATATAGCCTTTCGGATACGAAAGTTTCTCGGGCTTCTTCATACCGTTGCGATGCTCTGTGATCTCAAAAGGATAGTCTATATCGAGCTTGTAGTCGGCCATATAGGCTAAGTGGTCCCATATCTTATGCTGATAGTCAGCCACGTCTTTCATTTTCGGATTCAGTCCTATCATAACGGATACAATCGCTTCAGCATAGTGCTGACGTTCTTCTCGATCAGTAAGCGTTAATGCATAGTCCACCATATCCTGCACCAAGCGTCCGTATTCTGGGAGACGAAGATTTTTGCGTGTAGAATTATAGTCAATGGACATTCCCTCCTTGGGGTGAGGAAGTTTTATTTCAAATTCGTTGTTGTCAGACATTATTTGTCTTGTATGGTAAGAGTGAAACAAACATACTCCTATATTTAATAAGGAGCAACGCACCTTTTATAAGAAGGCACAAGTCAGAGTCTTAAGAATCGAGGCCCTTGTACAGTCAGGACTAAAGCAGCTTTTTACTCTTTGTTGCAACGAACTCCTTCAAATAGAAAGGTTCGAAATAAGCCACATCTTCATAGCTTTCTGTTGCCATAGCTTTCTCGGCCAAGGGTATCATATTATGAGCCTTAGGCACAATTCCTTTTACAAAATGAGCATTGGGATGCTTAATCACATCGGCGCATTTGTCGGCACCATTTCCCATAAAGTATACAGGGCGCTGATCCAATACTTCTTTAAAGGAATCAGCATCAATCACGAGAGCCTGAGTGGGCTGTTTTTCCCTAAGAGCACGATCGTAGAGAGCGCAATAGACCTCCATACGGCGTGCATCAATCATGGGGCAGAGCCATGCATCTTCTGGAAGTTCTTCTTTCCCTAAGAGCACGGGCACGGTGAGTAGCTTCAATGTTTCAACAGAAAGGAGTTTCGCATCTCTTCCGTATGCCACGCCCTTAGCTTCAGACACACCGATGCGTAATCCCGTGTAAGAACCTGGGCCCTTGCTAACAGCCACCGCATCAATAGGTATGGCATGACTATCGGCAAACGACACTGCACTTTCTACATAGCCTGCAAGCACTTGTGCATGTGAAGGTCCCTTCTCGTCTATTTCTTCGTACAGACATACGCCATTCTCCGACAATGCTACAGAGCATACTTGCGTAGAGGTCTCAATATTTAGTATACAGGACATTTTCTTTATCGTATTTTAGTATGCAAACTTACACAAAAACATTGAGACAAACGAAAGAATAAGAAAGAACATACCTTTTCGCACCTTATATTATTATTACTTTACTGATTGCAAACCCGTACTTTAGGCAAAAACGAGCATTCAGCCAAAGTATAGGTATTGTCCACTACCCTATTTACAGGGTAAGATATACGATAAAAATGATGGAAGCAAAAGAGCATGCACGGTGTCTATAAGCAATTAGTAATGTCTTCTGTAAAGGATACTTCCATCATTCGTGCAATAAAATGAAATACCGCAACAACATCTTAAAAGAAGATGAAGTTGCGGTAATTTTTCATTACGACGAACGACGTTTGTCCACAAGCTGACTTATCACTTATTCTTATGTCGGTTGGCTCTGCGCTGACGTATCTCTGCTTTTTTCTTAGCAGAACCAGAACCATGCAACCCTGTGATGTAAGTCTTCTTTTTTGCCTTTGTCTTGACTTTCGTAGTATCAGCTGGCTTTTTCAGCTTTGCCCCTTTGAAAGTAATGCCCACGGTCATGGCCTGTGTGATTTCATCATCGGATGCTTGGCGGGTTGTAGTCATAATCTTTTATATGAATCGTTTGTAAAAGATAAGCGTGCAATAATTCTGCACGGAATATCTCGTTATCAATGGTGGAACAGACGAATACCTGTGAAGGCCATTGCCATATTGTACTTATTGCAAGTGGCAATCACATGATCATCGCGTACACTACCACCAGCTTGTGCTACATATTGCACACCGCTCTTATGAGCACGCTCTATGTTGTCACCGAAGGGGAAGAATGCGTCTGATCCAAGAGCCACATTCGTGTTCTGAGCTATCCATGCTTTCTTTTCTTCCATTGTAAGTACTTCGGGCTTCTCAGTAAAGAACTGTTGCCATGCTCCATCAGCCAATACATCATCGTGATCTTCCGAGATATAGATATCTATTGTATTGTCACGATCGGCACGACGTATCTTTTCCACCCAAGGCAAGTTCATCACCTTCGGATGCTGACGCAGCCACCAAATGTCGGCCTTATTGCCAGCCAAACGCGTACAATGGATTCGACTTTGCTGACCTGCCCCGATACCAATAGCTTGGCCATCCTTTACATAGCATACAGAGTTCGACTGCGTATACTTCAATGTAATGAGCGCAATCTTAAGATCACGCTTTGCTTCTTCTGTAAAGGTCTTATTGTCTGTGGGGATATTATCAAAGAGGGTGTCGCTTGAGAGGTCAATCTCATTTCTTCCCTGTTCGAAGGTGATGCCAAACACTTGCTTATGTTCTATTGGAGCAGGACGATAGTTGACGTCCATCTTGAGGATAACATAAGTGCCCTTACGCTTTGAACGCAAGATTTCAAGTGCTTCAGGCGTATAGTCAGGAGCAATAATTCCATCGCTCACCTCGCGCTTAATGAGCAAGGCTGTAGCCTTATCACAAGTGTCGGACAGAGAGATGAAATCGCCATACGACGACATTCGATCCGCACCACGAGCACGCGCATACGCTGTGGCAATGGGCGAGAGAGGTTCCTCTATATCGTCGACAAAATAAATTTTGCGAAGTGTGTCGCTCATGGGAATGCCAATGGCTGCACCTGCTGGAGATACGTGCTTAAAGGAAGCCGCTGCTGGCACGCCTGTGGCGGCACGAAGTTCGCGAACGAGTTGCCAACCGTTGAGTGCGTCAAGAAAGTTGATATAACCAGGACGTCCGCCCAATACTTCTATAGGAAGTTCACCTTCTTCGGCGTAGATACGAGCTGGCTTTTGGTTGGGATTACAACCGTACTTAAGAGAAAGCTCTTTCATTGTGTTAAGATGGTATGATGTATATGAATGTTTGACGAATTACTCTGAGATGGTTACTAACGAATACTTGGAGAATAATGACTTGGGAGTCTTAGCTATCTAATCCAAGAAGAAGAATCGGCAAACAGATAGGCTATTGAATCCTCATCTTTGACCATTCTATCATTCCTTGGCTTAGTTCACTACTCAACAATTCCGCATTCAGTCCACTGCTGAACAACGTTTTCAGCATCAGCCAGTGCTGTATCGGGGTTCACCTCATAGGCTTCGCACAAGAGGTCGGCCAAACGTTGAGCATCAAACTCATCTTGGCCTACAGCTTGCCACAAATAAGCAGCGGTTTCGTTGAGCGAAATCATTTGATTGAAGTCTACGTTTTCTATACCCGTAGCGAGAATCACCTTCTCACCACAAATATCGCGTAGTTCGAATCCTTGTTTTACTTTCATAAGCTTCTGTTTATGGGTTCTTTAGAATAAGTCGGCGATAAATGCCCAATAGTATACGACGCATAGGAGTAAGCGCAAGCCATACAGACGAATAAAGCTTCCACTTGCGTTCTGTTACGAGATCAGGAGTCTTACGTCCTTTGCGATAAAAGGCTGTAGCTATGCCTATCACTTGCGTGTCTATACAATGTTCTACACCTTTTACATTGCCATCGCCCTTAAGCGTGAGCTGATTGTCAGTACGGCTTATTACGCGATGAAGTACATACTGCTTAGGCTCTATTTCTGCTAACACGACATCGCGCACGCTAATAGCTTCAGGGGTGATATGCTCTATCTTTACAATATCACGATTGTTGTCAAGAAAAGGACGCATGCTGTATCCTTTCACTCGAAATGTAGCAGTTTTACCCTGTTCTATCGCACGCTTAATTTCGGAGATGAGTATATCGTTGGGTACTTCTATCTTGCGCGTTTCCATGATGGATTGCTTACTTATGAGAGATGGTGCGGTAGCTCAATTGCGCAGCTTCCTCGTCTGGACGGCATTTTAGGTAAAAAGCAGGCACACGCTGTACCACCATCTCTACGGTATGTGTGATATGATTGTATGAAGGTTTATCCCATATCATGGTAGAACATGATGAAAGGATTGATGCAAATGCGCGGAGGGGCGCTTCGCGACTGATTTCATTGTTTGGACTTTGTTCTAATCGCAAGAAAGCACCTACGGGCATTTTTAGATTGCGATAACAAGGAGTCTTACCACTCCATGGAGTTCCGTAGACGAGTGCTTGACCATCTGCCGGTATGCGAACAGCAGGGTTATCGTCATTGAGTAAGTCAGAACCAGGGATAAACTTGCGCCAAAGCGTAGAGTGTGTACTCTTGCCAGTTCCGCTTTTTCCAAGAAACAGATAGCCATATCCTTTATTCATCGTAACAGATGCATGCATCAATATTGTATCATAATAGGATGCTGAAAAGGCAAAAGCTATCATCATGGCATTGCCCAGGCCAAAGCTATGGTCGCATTCTTCGCCCAACAGCGCGATGTCGCAATGACTAAAGTCGGCATTCGTCTTCATAGCACATGCCAAGCGCCCCTCAA
>ERZ808240.4393-NODE-4393-length-12555-cov-12.351040_pt1 | contig 12555 bp, 9 predicted proteins | sample MGYA00521084_ERZ808240 | MGnify/ENA primary metagenome ERZ808240 (study PRJEB31516, sample SAMN03275571) | gut metagenome | biome: mammalia-associated habitat; material: feces | host: Papio cynocephalus | place: Kenya | collected 2012-08-06 ... | reverse complement strand
CAGGTGCTTGGCTGCGTCGGGAATGACGTGCAGGGTGTCCGGGGTCCATGCGCCCGCTGCGTCCACGACCACGTCGAAGTCGGCGAGGTCGGCCGCGGTCAGGTCGAAGAGATCCTTGATGATGGCGTGCTGCGCTTCGGACTTGTTCTCGTCGCGCACCACGGCGGTCACGTCATGGTCGCGCTTGACGGCCTCCTTGACGACGAGCTGGCCTTCCTTGCCGTTGGCTGCCACTACTGCGATCTTCATGTTCGTTCCTTTCGTAGGCTTCTCAAGGTTTTGGCGGACGGATTTCCGTTGTTTCCCGCTGTCGTTATGAACATTATTTCCATACCGCCCAAAACGGAAGAAGGCACAATAAAGTGCTATAGTTACCAAAAGGGAACTTTTGTTGATTCTATTGCGATTGGTGAAGGAGAGATTTTTCCGATGGAACGTGAATTACCGGCGTGTCCCGTGGAGACGACGTTGTTGATGATCTCCGATAAATGGAAGGTGCTGATCTTGCGTGATCTTTTGGATGGCACCAAACGATTCAGCGAACTGCGCCGTTCGGTCGGCAATGTGTCGCAGAAGGTGCTGACGGCGAACCTGCGTCAGATGGAACGTGACGGGTTGGTGCATCGCGAGGTGTATCCGGAGGTGCCGCCGCGCGTGGAGTATTCGCTGACGGAAACCGGGCGGACGCTGCAGCCGATCATCGAGGCGATGAAGGACTGGGGCACGCAGTACAAGGCCGAGCACGCCGTCTGATGTGGTCTCTTCGTGCTCGTCCGCCAATCGCGACACGCCGATTTGTTACTTGGGGTGAAGAGGTGTAAATTAGTCGATTGTCTGCGAGCGTGGCGGAATGGTAGACGCGCTGTCTTCAGGTGGCAGTGAGTGTATGCTCGTGGGGGTTCAACTCCCCCCGCTCGCACGGGAATGGAAACCCCGGAACGTTGGAATACCAAGGTTCCGGGGTTTCTCGTATGCGGCACAACGAAGAAATATAACGGAAAATATAAGAAACGTCTGGCGATTGACGGCAAATCGGCCGAATACGCCGATATCGCCCCGCCATATCCGCTATACCCGCCGTATTCCGAAGCTTCCAAGCCTCATACGCCTGCCAAATCCATTGAAAATAGCCAAGGTGGTAACATCGTTCGCATCGCGCCGTCATCGCATTTCACTGCGAGCATAATTCCGGAATGAGTGCCGCGCGGAATAGTTGGGTGAAGTGAAAGGTCGAGGTCAGGAGCCCGGGAGGGTTCCGGATGCGGCAACGAACCCGGTCGCCGGTGTCGCTGGATGGTGACGCCGTAGCGATAATCGCACGGCCGGCTGCCAAGCCGCATTACTCCGCGCGCAGAACGCGCATTTGCTTAAGGAGTACCGATTATGGCAATGTTTCCGGCTTTGATGAATGACACGATGTTCTCCGATCTGTTCGATGATCCGTTCTTCGAGGGTTGGCGCAACATGGATCGCGCGGCATGCGATGCGAATATGTCGACGGGCATGATGAGCACCGACGTCCGCGAGACCGACAAGGGCTACATGGTCGACATCGACATGCCTGGTTTCAAGAAGGATGACATCTCGCTGGATCTGCAGAACGGCTATCTGACCGTTTCCGCGCATCGCGATAGCTCTCACGAGGACAAGGACGACAACGGTCACTGGCTGCGTCGCGAACGCTACGCCGGCTCTTGCTCTCGTAGCTTTTACGTTGGCGAGGATGTGAAGGATTCCGATATTCACGCCAGCTACAAGGACGGCACCCTGTGCCTGGAAATGCCGAAGCCTGAGGCGCAACAGCAGGTCGAGGCCAAGCACCAGATTGCCATCGAAGGCTGATTTCACGGCCTCCGCAAGCCGTGAATCGCGGTAATCACTAAGCAAACAATGCCGGGCGCCCGTGCAAGGTGCCCGGCATTTTCGTTTTCTGAATGTTCAACGAATGTCCGATTCTCCAGAATCGGACAAATATGCATCCCGAACATGACTCTGCGTGTCCGATTCTGCAGAAACGGACACGCAGGGTGCTGAATATAGGGCGTGTTTGTCCGATTCTGCGGAATCGGACAAACAGGGTGAGTGAGACAGAGTGATCCGGAAGAGGTGCAGTGGCTATGCGGCCAGATAATCCAATCGATATGCGATCAGGCATTTCGATGAACTCGCCGGCGTGATAACCGTCGTGCTGTTCACGGTGCCGGTATCTGCTATGTCCGCGTCGAGGTTCACCGATGTCTGGTTGACGGATTCCGTCAGGCATTGCATGGTTTGCTGTCTGGTCTTCGTGCCGATGGAAAAATCAATGCTGAGGTTCCCTTTGCCGAGGCAGAATACCGTCAGCTGGTATGTGCCGCTGTTGTGCAGCTCCTCGACGCTTCGGGTGGATTGTACGTTGAGCGTGCCGTCCGATTCAACGACATAGCTTGGATGTGCTTTGGCAAGGCTTACGGAATTGCCATCCGTACTGCCCGCTGCTTTGTTGAATTCGGCGATGTCGGCAGAGCTGAAATCGGCTTTGGCCTGTGAAGAGGACTGCGTTGTCGACGGACCGTCGGGGTGGGCATTGCCGTGGAACATATCGTGGAACATGTTGGGAAACATAAAATATAGGCAGACACAGATCGCGCAAATCGCAGACAGTGCTATGCAGACAATTGCTGTCCGGTGGTGCCTAACGGATGCGCAAGAAAGCAGTTTTTTGTTTCGCATAGCCATCACAATCCCCCTTGATTGATGTTAAATGCTTGCCGAATATTCTAGCATTAGAAGATTGCAGACCAAAGCAACATCTGTTGATGTGCGTCTGATTGTGATGTTCTGAATTGTGTGAGTCGGGGAATCGGACATCCGACTCACACAATTCGACAAAACCGGGAGGGCCGGTTGAAGCGCAACGCTCCAGTCGGTGCGAATCAGCCCCTCGAACCGTTCTCATAGAACTTCGCAAGTGTCTCGTCGCGGAATTCGTTGAAATAGCCGCCGTCGATCGATTCGCGGATGTCGTCGAGCAGCTTCACGAAGAAGTGCTCGTTGTGGATCGTGGCCAGCGTGAAACCGTTGAATTCGCGGGCGCGCAGCGCATGGTCCACGTATGCGCGCGAATAGTGCGTGCAGGTGTAGCAATCGCAACCCTCTTCAAGCGGACCGAAATCGTGCTTGAACTGCGCGCGCTTGATGTTGTAGCGTCCGTGACGCGTGAAGATCGCGCCGTTGCGGCCGCAACGTGCCGGCGCCACGCAATCGAACGTGTCACCGCCGTTCTCCACGCAGGCGAAGATGTCGTCGACCGCGGCGATGCCGAGCACGTGGCGCGGACGGCTTTCCGGCATCGCATCGCAGATCCAGGCGCACGTGTCGCCGATGATGCGCTTTTCGATCGCGCCGCCGATGCCGACGCCGTCGAAATCAAGCGAGGCGATCTGCTCGGCCGCATGCCTGCGCAGATCCTCGTAATTCGCGCCCTGCACCACGCCGTACAGCGCCTGGTACGGCTTGCCGAGACGCTCTTCGGTGAGCCGCTTGTGCTCGGCCACGCAGCGCTGCGCCCAACGGTAGGTGCGTTCCACGGAACGTTCCTGGTATCCGCGGGTGTTCATCAGCGTGGTCAGCTCGTCGAAGGCGAACATGATGTCGGCGCCGATCTTGTGCTGGATTCCCATCGAGATTTCAGCGGAGAAACGGTGCAGTGAGCCGTTGAGCGGCGATTTGAACGTCACGCCGTCCTCATCCACGAACGCGAGTCGCTCCTTGCCTTCCGCGATCACGTCATCCGATTTCATGCCGGTCACATCCATGGCGAGCGTCTTCTTGAAGCCCGCGCCGAGTGAAAGCACCTGGAATCCGCCGGAATCGGTGAAGGTCGGTCCGTTCCAGTTCATGAACTTCGCCAGTCCGCCGGCCTCGTCGAGCACCTGTTCGCCGGGGCGTTCGTACAGGTGGAACGCGTTGGACAGCAGGCACTGCGCGCCGAGGTCCCGCATGGTTTCCGGCAGCACGGCCTTCATCGCGGCCTGGGTGGCCACCGGCACGAACGCCGGGGTGTGGATGTCGCCGTGCGGGGTGTGGATGATGCCGGTGCGGCCGTAGCGTGCGCCGCCACGGCCCTTGCCGTCGGCGGCGTTCGGCAACCGGGTTTTCTGCTCAAAGTAAAACGCGTCGCGACGGCCTGGCTTGCCGGGCTCTGCTCCACGCGGATGCTCGATAAGGTCCTCGGTGGGCGTGATTGCGCTGGTCTTCGTAGCGGCTGGCGTTTCCGATGCGCTGGCTTGTGAGTCGTTCATGCTTGTCATGTTTCCAACTGTATGCGATAGCGCCGATTGCGACAGTGGCCGCTTCATGCGTTCTAATGTGGGTTGATTTTCGTTATATGTGGCAGGCTTACCCTGCTGGAGAATGTGATTTTCGCTATATGTGGCAGTTCTCTACGAGCACAAGGACATTAGGGGGTATCTGTGCGGCTTTTTTGAGGCTTTTCGTCTCGAGAAGTGCCACATATAGCGCAAACGAGTTTTTGCATGACCTTACTTCTGCCGCATATAGCGCAAATGAGTTGCAAGGGGTTGTCGGATTGTCTTTGGGGGATGGGTGCTGCCTTTGGGACAGGTTGCTGAATTGTTCTTGGAAATGGGCTTGCTCTAGGGAGGTGCTGCCGAATTGTTCTCAGGAGTGGATTGCGGCAGACTTATATCTAGTTCGCGAATTCATACGATCGTGGATTTTGCGGAGGGGCCTGACGAACGATTCGAGTGTTCTTTTCAATAAACATTCAGGAAACTTCCAGAGCGGTTATCTTTACTCGTAGATAGCAGTTCGAGCGGCACGATTGCTGACCATGTGGAATGCCGCGAGACGAATAAGGAGCAACAATGGCTGAAGAGAACAGCGATCAGAATATCGCGCAGCCGCAGAACGACGCGCAGCAGATTGCGCCGCAGACGCCGGAACAGCCCGTCGCCGACGAAACGCAGACTTCCATCACCGAACCGATCGAGGTGCGGGATTCGGGCGAACGCCCCACCACCACCATCCCCGCCGTGGACGCGCCGGACGATGCACCCGATTACGCTTCCGCCGCCGGCGAAAGCACAGTGGCCGGCACTTCGCCGCAGTCGGCGCCGACCGAACAGTATCGTCCGGCACCGGAATACGGTGCGTACGGTCCCGTGCCCACGCAGCAGCCGGCGAACGGTGCTCCAAATCAAACCGCGGGCAATCCCGTGCAGCCGCAGCAGGGCCGACCGTTCTTCGGCAATTTCGGCAATCCATATATGAACGGTAATCGCCAAAACCAGCCCAACGGCAATCCGTTCGCCGCCCCCGCCGCGCAGAACGGCCCGCAATCGCAGAACGGCGGCCAGCCGCAGTACGGCGCGAACGTTCCGCCGGCAGGCAACGGCAATCCGTTCGGAACGCCGGGCCAAGGATTGCCGAACCAGCCGGCCTCGCCCGTCGTGACGAAGCAGAAGTCCGGCACGGCCAGCCATGTGGTCACCGCCGTCGTGGCGGCGCTCGTATCCGGCGCGCTCTGCCTTGGCGTCGGCTTCACCGCGATTTCCAACGGCTGGGTGCATGTGCCGTCCTCCAGCTCGCTGTCCGACGTCAAATCCAACACGTCCGGCTCCGGCTCCGCCAAAGTGAAGTCCGGCCAAGCGGTCGATTGGAGCGCGGTGGCCAAGGAAGTGTCCGACTCCGTGGTGGCCATCGACGTGACGACCAGCGACGGTGAGGCCAAGGGATCCGGTGTGGTGATCAGCGACAAGGGCTACATCGCCACCAACAACCACGTGATCTCCGGCGGACAGCAGATTCAAGTGACGCTTGCCAGCGGCGCCATGTATTCCGCCCAGGTGGTCGGTACGGACACCACCACCGATCTGGCGGTCATCAAACTCGACAATCCGCCGACTGACCTGAAAGTCGCGGAATTCGCCGATTCCGATGATCTGGCCGTCGGCGAATCCGTCATGGCCATCGGCAACCCGCTCGGCTACGACGACACCGTCACCACCGGAATCGTGTCCGCGCTCAACCGTCCGGTGACCGTGACCGATGACGACAACAACGCCATCGTCACCAACGCCGTGCAGATCGACGCGGCCATCAATCCGGGCAATTCCGGCGGCCCGACCTTCAACGCGGCCGGCCAGGTGATCGGCATCAACTCGTCCATCGCCTCCACCGCAAGCTCGTCCGGCACCGCCGGCTCCATCGGCATCGGATTCGCCATCCCGTCGAACCTCGTCAAGCGCGTGACCAACGAAATCATCGACAACGGTACCGTGAAGCACGTGGTCCTCGGCATCACCATCAAGAGCTCCACGGTCGAAGCCGACGGCGTGACCCGCGGCTGCGCCCAGGTGCAGGCCGTGACCGACGGCGGCCCGGCAGCCAAGGCCGGCGTGAAGACGGGCGATTCCATCGTGGCGTTCAACGGCAAGGCCGTGAACAACAACTACTCGCTGCTCGGCTACGTCCGCGCCTCCGCCATGGATGACAAGGTAAAGCTGACCGTGGTCCGCGGCGGCAACACCATGGACCTCGAGGTGACGCTCGACCAGGAGGAGAGCAAGACGAGCTCCTCCAACAAGCAGGAACAGAACCAGCGGAACAACAACGGCAACAACGACAACGACGACAACAGCAACGGAGACAACGGCTTAGGCAACAACAATAACAACAACGGCAACGGTGACGGCGGCGGCCTGTTCGATCCGTTCGGTATGTGGTAAAGCCGACGCGACGCGTGACGCCGGACGCGCGACGGGTGGACGCCACCCGATAGGCTGACGGCGAAGCGCGAACGTGGACCGTGCCGGCCGCGTAATCGCAAAAACGTTGGAAAACGTTGGAAAGCCAACGAAAATAAAGGGCTGTGTGAGCAATCGCACAGCCCTTTTCGTATGCCTGCCGTGTGTTCGGTGCACGGCAATCGCAATGCTCTGTTATGCTGAAAACATCTTTTTACGCCGTGTATCGATGGTCCGCGCAAGCGGGACGCCGATGGGTTAACAAGGCGTCTGAACCGAGCGTAAGGAGATTCTCATGCGTAGAATCATTGCTTTATGTAAAGAAGTCCCGCTGCTTCCGATCACCATTCTCGCCGCGATTCCATTGGCGTTGCTGGGCGCGTGGAAGCCATGGGAGACGGCGGGCGTCTCGTTGGTCTTCGGTCCGTTCAATCCGGGTGTCGGGCAGTGGATTGTGATCGCATTGGTCGTGTACACGATCGTGGTGACGGTGATCGGCATGATCGATGATCTGCGGCACGGCCACGTGGGCGTGGATCTGCTAGCCGTCATCGCGATCGCGTCGACGGTGTCGGTGCAGGAATACTGGGCCGCGTGGGCCGTGGTGCTGATGATCTCGTCCGGCGAGGCAATCGAGGAATTCGCGCAGTCGAAGGCGGAAAGCAATCTGACCGCGCTGGTCGACGCGGCGCCGCGCACGGCCCATGTGGTGACGTTGCCGGGGCTGCGCGGACACGTGCATGCCTCTGGCGGCGAGCACGATGCGGACGTGACAGTCGACGGATTCCGCAAGGTGGCTGGTGCCGGTGGTGGTGCTGTGGCTGCTGACGTGAGCACGAACGTAGGCGGTAGCGCTGGCGCGGCGGTCCCCAATGCGAATATGTCCGATTCTGGTGAATCGGACATTCACGATGGCAAACAGGGCGCCCACGTGTCCGTTTCTGCAGAATCGGACATTCACGGTGGCGGAAAGACGTTCGACGCGGCCGGAGAGCATTTCGACACCGTTCCGGTCGACCAGGTCAAGCTCGGAGACGTGATTCTCGTGCTGCCGGGCGAGACGGTGCCGGTCGACGGCGAGCTGCTGTCGGGCGTGGCCACCTTGGACCTGAGCAACATCAATGGCGAGCCGGTGCCGCGCGAAGTGTACGCGGGGGCGCGTGTGCTGTCGGGCGCGGTCAACGGGTCCACCGCTTTGACGATGCGCGCCACGCAGCTGGCGCAGGATTCGCAGTACCAGAAGATTCTCGAACTGGTGTCGTCGGCGCAGGAGTCGCGTCCGACCGTTGTCAAGACAGCCGACGTGCTGGCCGTGCCGTTCACCATACTTTCTTTGGCGATCGCAGGCATCGCATGGGCCGTCGCCGGCACGCCGTTGCGATTCGCGCAGGTGCTGGTATTGGCCACTCCCTGCCCGCTGCTCATCGCGGCGCCTGTGGCATACGTGGCCGGCACCGGTCGCCTTGCCAAAGCGGGCATCCTCATCAAAGCGCAGGATGTGCTGGAAAACCTGGGTCGCGTATCGCGCATCTTCTTCGACAAAACCGGCACGCTCACCGTCAAACAGCCCCAGGTGGTGCGCGTGGAGAAGCCGTTCGAGAACAGTTCGCCGTACGACGAGGACCACATCCTCATGATGGCCGGCGTGGTGGAAGGCTATTCCGTGCATATCCTGTCCAAAGGCATCGCTGCGGCCGGACAGCAGGCCATGCAAAAGCTGTACGCGCGGTATGCGGACGGTCAGCGGCTGTGCGCCGAACGGAATCTGCCCGGACATGGCCGCGATTATCCGGTCGTGAAGCACATCAAGGAGGAGTCGGGCAAGGGCGTCTCCGGCGAGGTGAACGGGCATCGGGTGCGCGTGGGACGGTTCGCGTATGCGACGGCCGATGAGACCGGATTCACGCATGTGCTGGGCGGAGGCGCGCCCGGTTCCGCCGCCCAGCCCGCTTCCGTTGCCCACGTGTCCGATTCTGGTGAATCGGACACTCAGCGTGGGTGGAATGCATCCCAGATGTCCGATTCTGCAGAATCGGACACTCAGGCTGCCGAATTGGGCGCCGCACCACGGAAACCTGAGGTCAACTCGCTGTTCGCCCCGCTCGAACCGGACGAAATGGCCGCCTACGTGTCGATCGACGGCAAGCTGGCCGCCCGCATCGTGCTACGTGACGTGCCGCGCGCGAACGCGAAGGAATCCCTCGACAAGCTCCACCAGCTCGGCGTGCGCGAACTGTCCATGCTCACCGGCGACAAGGAGGCCTCTGCGCGCATCATCGCAGGCGAGGTCGGCATCGACGACGTGCAGTCCGAACTGTTCCCCGAAGGTAAGGTGGCGGCCGTCAAGAACGCCACTGAGGATGCGCATCAGCATCAGCCCGCGTGGGACAAGGTCGTGCAGCGCGTGGTCGGCGAATCCATGACCCGCCAAGTGACCATGATGGTCGGCGATGGCGTGAACGATGCCCCCGTATTGGCGGTCGCCGACATCGGCATGGCCATGACCGACGGCACGTCCACGGCGGCGTCCGAATCGGCGCAGGTGGTCATCATGAATGACGCCATCGCCTCCGTGCCGCGCGCCATCGCCATCGCCCGCCGTACGAAGCGCGTGATGCTGCAGGCTGTGTTGGTCGGCCTCGGACTGGCCGTCATCGGCATGGTCGCGGCCGCGTTCAACCTGATTCCGGTGGTCGTCGGCGCGTTCATGCAGGAGGCGATTGACGTGGTGAGCATCCTGTGGGCGCTCACCGCCCTGCTCGACCGCGAGTGAACGTTGCGTGCGACCGCAGGACGTTTCCCACGTCCTGCCGCGTCACAGCGAGCTGGGTGAGATCTCTCCGGCGATGGAACGCGTCATCCACGTGCCGAAATCGGCCGCGTCCACGCCTTGCGACAGCAGAAACATGATTTTCGCATACGTGGCTTCCAGCGTCATATCGCCCGAGCCGATCGCTCCGGCGCGTGCGATCGCATCACCCGTTTCGTAATGGCCGAGCAGCACTTCCGCCTGCTGGCATTGCGATGCGATGACGACCGGCACGCCGTCGTGCAGCACGTCGGCGATGACGTCGGTCAGCCCCGGCTCGTCGCTGGGCACGTTGCCGACGCCGTACGCGCGCAGCAGCACCGCTTCCGGACGCGGCTCGAGCATCGCGCCCAACCGTGCGGCGGAGATGCCGGGCGCCATGTCGATCACGGCGACGTCATGCCGGGTGTACGGCTTCGGCGACGCCCATCCCTCGCCTTGCAACGCGCTGCCGGCATACCAATGCCACGGCGTGCCGGTGCGGGCCAGCGGGCCCGTGGACGGCGCGGAGAAACCCTCGAACGCCCAGCTCGACGACTTGCTCACACGGTTGCCGGCGAACAGGTGATGCCCGAAGAACAGGCCAACCCCATGGAACCGTCCGCTCATCGCGGCGTTCAACGCGCCCGTGACGTTCGCGGTGGCGTCCGACTCGATTTTGCCGAGCGGATGTTGTGATCCCGTGAAAATCACCGGCTTGCCGAAATCGGCCAGTGCGTAAGACAGCGCGGCGCTCGAATAGCTCATCGTGTCGGTGCCGTGCAGCACCACGAATGCGTCGGCCTCGTCGCGGTGCGAACGCAGGTCGTCGATCATCGTCTGCCAATTGTCCGGCGTCGCGTTCGACGAATCGATGAGCGGATCAAGTTCGGTGAACGAGAACAGGTCCGGATCCAAATGCGCGTCCGTGATCAGCCTATGCAGCCAACCGCGCATGTCGGCGCCCGGAACCAAGCCGTTCGGCGACTCGATCATGCCGATGGTGCCGCCAGTGTACGTGATGTGAATGCGCATATTGCCACCTTGTATGACGAGGGCCCTCGCTCGATGAGGGCCCGGTTATCCGTATTGCGATTGTACGTTCGCCCGGCGCCGAAAGCATGCCGGAGCATCGGCGATCGCCGTCGGCGCGGGCTTGCGATGACGTGCCTACTGGCCCGGCTTTTCCGTGGTCTCCAGCACGTCGGGCACGTCGTTGCCGTTGTCGTCGAGCATCTCGTCCATCAGATCGCCGTTGATGCGGCCACGCACATAGAACCAGCCGGCGATCATGGCCACGACGACTACCGCGAACATGGCCAGCGTCCAACGGCCGGACGCGCTGGTGAGATTCGACAGCACGACCACGGCGAAGAACACCAGCGAAATGTAGTTCGTGTACGGAGCTCCCGGCATGCGATACGCGGGGCGCGTCTCCTCGCCTGCCTTGACTTTTCTGAGGAACGCCAGATGCGTGACCAGGATGGCGGCCCACGTTCCGGCGATGCCGATGCCGGCCAGATTCATGACGATTTCGAACGCGTCGGACGGTAGCACGGCGTTCAGCACCACGCCGATCAGACCCAGCGCGGACGTGATGATGATGCCGCCATACGGCACGTGGTGCTTGTTCATGCGGGCGGCGAACTTCGGACCGGAACCGGCCACGGCAAGCGAACGCAGGGTGCGGCCGGTGGAATACAGTCCGGCGTTCAGGGAGGACAGCGCGGCGGTGAGCACGACCACCTGGATCACGTCTCCGGCGTGCGGAATACCGATGCCGGAGAAGAACGTGACGAACGGCGATTCGTTGGAAGAATAAGCGGTGTACGGCAGCACAAGCGCCATCAGCACCACGGAGCCCACATAGAACACGAAAATGCGGATGATCATGGAATTGATGGCCTTCGGCAGCACCTTCTCGGCATCCTTGGCCTCACCTGCGGCCACACCCACCATTTCGGTGCCGCCGAACGCGAACACCACGCCCAACGTCAGAGCGAAAACGGTGGGGATGCCCTTCGGGAACAGACCGCCATTATCAGTGATATTGGCCACGCCGGCATGGGAGCCACCCACTGGAGCGCCGGTGACGATGGCCCAGATGGCGATGACCATGAACGCGATGATCGTGGCCACCTTGATGGCGGCGAACCAGAACTCCGCCTCGCCGAACATCTTCACGCTCAGCAGATTCAGTACGAACACCAACGCCAGGGCGATCAGCGCCAGCAGCCACTGCGGCACGCCCTGGAACGCCTTCCAATAATGGAAATACACGGCCACGGCGGTGATGTCGGCCATCACGGTGACCGACCAGTCCAGGAAGAACAGCCAACCGGTGATGTACGCGCCCTTCTCGCCAAGGAACTCGCGGGCGTAGGAGACGAACGCGCCGGACGACGGGCGTCGAATCGCCAGTTCGCCCAAGGCGCGCACCATCAGAAACGCGAAAACGCCGCAGACGGCGTATGCGATCGCCAAACCGGCGCCGCCCTGTGCGAGACGACCGCCCGCGCCGAGGAACAGGCCGGTGCCGATGGAACCGCCGATGGCGATCATCTGGATATGACGGGGCTTCAGATCCTTCGCATAGCCGGCGTCGCTCTTGTCGAGTCTGCGCGCGCCGCCCTGCGTCGACGCCTTGGATCGCGCCGAATTGTTGGAGTCGCTCATGATTTTTCTTCTTCGTTGTATGGTTGCTTCGTTGTACGATGTGCCGCAGCCGTATTTTTCCCGCCAAAACGCGATGCGATGGCCGTGTCAATCGATTGACGGCACGTAAGGTCGCAAACAGTATACGGATTGCTCGTTACCTGTGATGGCGCTCGCCGGCACTCACCGGCGATATGTTCCCCCTGCCGGCTCGCCGCGTGTGCGTGGGGAAGTCGCAAGAAAATGCCCGTACGCCCCTATCGCAAATGCAGGGAATATATTAGGCTAGAGCGCGTGACTGAAACTCAAGAACTTCGTATTGCTGTGATCGGCGCCGGCCCCGCAGGCGTCTACTCTTCCGAC
>ERZ808240.4390-NODE-4390-length-12562-cov-3.113377_pt1 | contig 12562 bp, 8 predicted proteins | sample MGYA00521084_ERZ808240 | MGnify/ENA primary metagenome ERZ808240 (study PRJEB31516, sample SAMN03275571) | gut metagenome | biome: mammalia-associated habitat; material: feces | host: Papio cynocephalus | place: Kenya | collected 2012-08-06 ... | reverse complement strand
GCTATCCTGCCGCCCTGCGTTTTCCAAAAGCGCATGAAAAGCTTCAAAAGCGTTGATTTTCCCGAACCGCTTCTGCCTATGATACCTGTTATCTTGCCCTTTTCGATTTCAAGGCTCAGCCCGTCAAGTATCTTCTCCTCGCCGTATGAGAAGGTCACGTTCTCTGCCTTTGCTCCGCTGAATGTGATATCTCTGCCCTTTGTTATCTCCTCAGTAACAGGGCTTTCGTCAAGGATATCAAGCACTCTGCCGCCTGATGCAAGGGTATTCTGCAATGTTGTGCCGAGATTTGCTAGCGCAACAACGGGTCCAAAGCTTGACATAAGTGCAACGAGAGGTATTATAACGCCCTCAAGACCCACAGTGCCGTTTCTGTAGAGTGATACAGAAGTCACGAGCATTATAATGTCAAAAATAAGTATCACAGAATTTGTGATAGCCGTATTAAAACCCACGTTTACGCTCATTTTCTCCTGCTTCAAGGACAATGAATCTGTGCGGAGCTTAAGATCGTCAAGGCGTTTTTCGCCGTAGGAATACTGTATCTCCTCGTCAAGTCCTCTGAGACTTTCAAGAACATAGCCAGAAAGCTGTCCCGATTGTCTGCGGAAGTCCTCGCCGAGCGTGCCGCTTTTCTTTGATATCATCACAGGCACGAAAACGCCCACCGCAATGTAAGCCAATGCCGCTATCACACCAAGCACGCCGCTAAAGCTGCCGATAAAAATGCTCATTATCAGCGACATTATAAATGCAATGCACACAGGGGAAATGGTATGGGCATAAAAGACTTCCAAAAGCTCGATATCCGAGGTTATAACTGAAATAAGGTCGCCTTTATCTCTGCCCTCAAGCTTTGCAGGACAAAGCTTTCTAAGCGCCTTGAAAACGTGATCTCTTATTATGGCAAGAAGCTTGAACGCAATAAAATGGTTGCAGGATTGCTCGCCGTATTTAAGCACCGCTCTCAGCACCGCAAGCACAAGCACAAGTGCAAATATCGCCGAAATGCTCATACCAGCGTGCAGTTTAAGCACGTCAAGCATTGCATAGCCGCCAAGTATGGTTATAAACTGCGCACACAAAAAGCCTGCCACGCCCATTGCCACAGCCGCCGTCATGTAGCCTGCCAGCGGCTTCACAAGTGTTATGAGCCTTAGCATTATAGATAGATTACTGCGCTTTTTCACTGACAGACACCTCCGTTTCTTACAGCTTCAAGGCTTTGCTGAGCGTTCCACAGTTTTGCATACAGTCCGTTTTTCTGTACTAATTCATCATGTGTGCCGCACTCTCTGACCTCGCCTTTTTCCATTGCGTATATCATATCTGCTTTCGCAGTGTTTGCAAGCCTGTGAGAAATAACGATAACAGTTTTAGTTTTTGCAAGCTCAAATATCTGCTCCATGATGTCGTTTTCGCTGTCAGCGTCGATGTTGCTTGTGGCTTCGTCAAAAATATATACCGCAGAATCGTGGAGAAGCGCTCTTGCAAGGGCAAGCCTCTGCTTCTGTCCACCTGAGAGATTTGCGGCATTTTCCGCAAGAAGCGTATCAAGCCCCGTTTCTCTCCTAAGGAAATCAGCAAGCTTCGTCTTTTCAAGCACCTGCCAAAGCTCTGCGTCCTCGGCGTCAGGCTTTGCCATAAGAAGATTTTCCCTAACTGTACCCTTAAAAAGCACACTGCTGTGAGAAATGTATGTGATATTTCTCATAAGGCTTTCTTCTGATATGTCGCAAAGCTCGGTATTTCCTATCTTTACAGAACCTTTGTAGCCCTTGTTCCTGCCCATTAGAATAGCCGCAATGGTAGATTTTCCACAGCCCGACTCTCCGCAGACAGCCGTAAGACAGCCTGCCTTGAACTCGATATCTGCGCCGTGTATCACCTCTCTGTCAGGGGTATAAGAAAAGCTCATATCAGTACATTTTATCGTACAGTTATCTCTATCCACCACGCCTGACTTTTTCTCAGGCTCAGGCAGGTCAAGGATAGCGAACATCTTGTCGCTTGCCGCCATGCCGTTCATTGCAACATGGAAAAAGCTGCCCAATCTTCTCATCGGTATGAAAAAATCAGCCGAGAGCATTATTATCACAAAACAGCCTGCAAGTCCGATAACGCCTTGTCTGAACTGCCCTGCTGCCAAGATAACGCCAAGAGCCGCTCCGCCGTATGCGATAAGATCCATTATGGTGACGGAATTGAGCTGCATAGTGAGAACTTTCATTGTTATTTTTCTGAACTTTTCCGACTCCTCGTTCATCTGCTGATTTTTGTATTCGTCAGCCTGATAGATTTTCAGAGTGGTTAGTCCCTGCAAGTTTTCAAGGAACGTGTCACCAAGCTTTGTATACTGTCCCCAATATTTGTTCAGAAGCTTTTTTGCTATCTTCTGCACCGCAACTATAGCCGCCGGGATAAGAGGCACGCAGATAAGAAGCACCAACGCCGACTTGAAGCTCACAAATGAAAGCATAACAAACAGCGTCACAGGGGCGAGCATTGCATAGAAAAACTGTGGGAGATACTGACCAAAATAAGTTTCAAGCTGGTCAACGCCCTCAACGGACACTTGAACCACTTCTGATGTTGACACCTTCTCACGATATCCGCTCCCAAGGCGCAGAAGCTTTGAGAATATCATTTCTCTAAGCCGTTTTTTCACCGACTTTGAAGCAAGGTAGCTGAACTTTTCCTGTAAAAATGAACAGACCGCCCTTACTATCAGGGATATCACCGCCGCAGTAACAGCCGCTCCTACCCCTGCGGACTTGTTTTCCACAAGCTTTTGAAGCAGCGAGCCAAGTGAAAATATCATCACCGCATTTGAAAGCATACCCACCCACTGCGCCGCAACATTGCCTGCAATATATTTTTTACTGTCGCCAAGCTCGGCGATAAGTCTCTTTTTTATCATTCATTTTCTCCTATAATTTCAGACAGGAAGCACGAAAGGCTTTCCGTTCACCGCAGATATCCCAAGCTCCACGTCATAAACGTTCTTGATAAGCTCCGAGGTTATTATCTCCTCCGGCTTGCCCTGAGCGGTTATCCTGCCGTCTTTCATTGCCACTATCTCGTCGGAATAATACAGCGATTGGTTTATATCGTGAAGCACCATTATCACCGTCATGCCGTATTCTTCATTCAGCTTTCTCACAAGCTTCAATATCTGAAGCTGATAGCGTATATCAAGATAAGTGGTAGGCTCGTCAAGAAAAAGTATCTTTGTGTCCTGCGCCAGCGCCATTGCTATCCACACACGCTGTTTCTGTCCGCCTGAAAGCTGAGCCACAGCCTTGTCTTTCAGCTTTTCTGTATTGGTTATCTCAAGGGCACGCTTTATCTTCTCCTCGTCCTCCTCAGAGTTTGAAAGGCTTCCAAAGCCGTGATAAGGTGTTCTTCCGAATGCCACCAGCTTTTCAACTGAGATATCCGCAGGGGCGGTGTTATACTGATGAACGATAGCCACCTGACGTGCAAAATCTTTCAGCTTCACCTGTGAGATATCCTTGCCCTCCAAGCGTATCTCACCGCTCTGAGGTCTGAGATTTTTCGTGATAAGATTAAAAAGCGTTGACTTTCCACAGCCGTTCGCACCGATAAGAGTGGTAACTTTACCCTGCTTTATGGAAAGGTCAAGCCCCTTTATGACTTCGTTGGTGCCGTATGAAAAGGTCAGACCCTTTATATCAAAAACATTATCCATGACGCTTGTCCGACCTCCTCAGAAGTATGATAAAGAACGGTCCGCCTATAACGGACATTATAACGCTTGCGGATATCTCATAAGGAGATGCGATAGTTCTGCCTATGGTGTCGGCAAGCAGGAACACGAATGCGCCAAGTATCATTGAATATGGTATCAGCCTTTTGTGGTCTGAGCCAACAAGAAGTCTTGCGATATGAGGCACGATAAGACCGAGAAAGCTAATCGGTCCAATAACAGCAGTTGAGATAGAAGCAAGCAAAACTGCAATGCCTGATATCATTAGCCTTGTGCCGTTTACGTTCACGCCGAGAGAACGTGCAGTCTTATCTTCAAGTGCAAGAAGATTGCATTTTGAACAGACAAGGAGAGAAAGCACAAGACCTACAGCGGAATATATTGCAAGTGTCTGAAAATCGTCCCATGTTTTCATTGTGATGTTTGCATTGACAATGCTTGCCGCACCTGAGTATGTAGAGCCTGTGCCGCTGTTGAATGCCGACATAAGTCCCGTGAACATTGCGTTCACTGCCACACCCACAAGGATTATCCTCAGCGGACTAAGTCCTCCACGCCACGAAAGTGAATACACAAGCAGACAAGCTACCACGCCGCCGATAAAAGCAAAAAGCGGAGTGAAGAAATAAAGTGTCGGGAAAAACGCTGTTATAAGCACCGCCGTGAAGCTTGCGCCTGAGCTTATGCCTATGATACCGGGGTCGGCGAGAGGATTTTTCATGACAGCCTGCAAAAGCACGCCTGAAACAGCCATTGCCGCTCCGCCTATCATTGCGATAAAAATTCTAGGGAAACGCAGGTCATAGATAGTTGCGACGGTCTTGTTATACTTTATAAAAAGCCCGTCAAAAAGCTCTTTTGGCGTTATTTTCAAGCTTCCCGTATTCACCGCCACAAGAAACAGTGCAAACAGCAATACCGCCGTTATGATATAGGATAATACTACCTTTTTCTTTTTTATCATCATTCATCACCATACAAAATAGGCTGTAATTCGTCAAGCGCCTGCGGATAGTCAAAGCCTGCGCTCATGCCGAAATATTCGTAAGACAGGTCATAGACCTTGCCCTCCTGCACCGCTCTGAAATGCTTCCAGATATCGTTTGTAGCGAACTCCTCATTGAACATTTCCACAACTTCGTCAGGGAGAGCGTGTGCACAGCGAACGATTATATCAGGATCTTTTGTTTCCATATCCTCAGTGTTTGCATTGAGAAATTCCTGTCCGCCGCCGTCGCCGTAAACGTTAGTGCCGCCTGCAAGTTTTACAAGCGAGCCTACATAGCTGTTGTCCGTGGCAACGATATAAGACCCAGGCAGACCCATAAGCACAAGCACCTTTGGACTTTCCTTGCCCTTGTTCTTATTCTTGTATTCGTCCATGAAGCTTGTATACTCGTCCACAAGCTTCTGAGCCTGCTCCTGCCTGTCAAACATTTCTCCAAGCTCCTCTATAGACTTGTACATACCCTCAACGCTTTTCAAGTTAAGAAAAGCCGATTTTGTCTTTATTGCCGCATACTTAGGCTGCAGATCGCTTTCAAGGCTCGAAGGGCTGAGTATCCAATCAAGGTCAAGAGAAGCGAGTATCTCCGTGTCAGGATTCATTGCCGTGCCGAGTTGTGTTGCATCTTTGTATCTGTCAGGTATAGTGCTTACAGTGGAGGAGCAAACACCCACAAGGTCGATATCAAGCTTATCGCATATATCCGCTACGGCAGGCGAGGTCGCCGCTATCCTAAGATCGTCTGCGCTTGTTACGTTGCCGCTTTCAGCCTTTGAGTTTTCCTCAGGGTGCTGGTCTACACAGCCGCAAAGTGCCGCCGTCATCAAAGCCGCTGTAAGAACAGCCGCTATTCTCAGCTTTTTCATTTCTTACAGCCTCCTTTTCTTCCACACAACAAAGCCTGCTCCGCCTGCGATAACGACCACTGCCGCCGCTATTGCAACAGGCACGACGACGTTTCCGCTCTTGCCACTGTCCCCTGACTTTTCGCTCTCTGAGGAGCTGTCCTTTTCTATAGGGTCGCCGTTCTCGTCAAAAAGCTCAAGACCTTTCACTCCTGACGTGTCGTCGCTGTCGGCAACAGGCAAAGTAACAGTAGTTGTGGTAGTAGTCACAGCAGATGAGCTGTCTGCCAAAGATGAGCTTTCCTCTGATTTTTTAGTTGTAGTTGTGGTTTTCGCTGTTGTTTCGGCAGGCTTTGTAGTAGTCTGAGCCGTGGTGGTCTGAGCAGGCTGTTCGTTGTTTTGGTCAGGCTGTTCATTGCCGCCGTTGTTGTCATTATTATCGTTATGTCTTACCTCAACGCTTGTAACAAAGTCGCCGCTTCCCTCTCTGATATTGTCAAAATCTATGTAGAAAACAACATCTCTGCCCATTGCAACAACATAGAAAGTACATCTCACAATGGCGTTTTCGTTTGGTATCTCAAAGCGGAAATCGCTTTCGTTTGCGTCATAATTTTCTTTCATAAGGTCTGCGGAAACATCATAGAAATCGCTGTAGCCGTCTTTTTGCACCTTGAACTGCGGATTTTCGATATTATCCATAAGTCCAAGCCTTATGGTGGCATACATTCTTCCCTCAGGGTCAACTTCGATAAGAGACTCTGTTTTCAGCGCACCCTCTGTCATGGATTGTCCCAGCACCTCCGAGCCGTCTCCGCCACTGTCCTCGATGACCCCTGTAACAGGGTGTCTGTAGTGTGGGTGAGCGTCTGCAAGATAAATGTTGTTATCAAGTGCATATGCAGAAATAGCAGTAATGCCTGCCATATAGACAAGCATTACTATTACTGTACTGCAAAGCAAGCGCATTGAATGCTTTACAGAAATATTCAAGTTTTATCTTTCCTTTCTCTTTTTAGTAACAACTGCGAAGGCTGCGCCGATAGCTGCGAGCAGACCTGTCTTTGCGGCTGCGCCTGTTGACGGGTTAGCTGAGCCTGCGGTGTTCGTTGTCTTGTTGTCAGTTGTTTTATTATCCGTCTTGCTGTCAGCGGACTTCTTATCTTCGATAAGATACTGACCTGCTTCCTTTGCAGAGAATGTAAACATTCCGTCTGCCTTTGTGCCTGAGATAAGAGTCTTTTTGCCGTCTGCTATTCTGTATACTACAGGGTTTGCGTAATCTGACGGGATAGGCAGTGAAATAGTGAACTTGCCGTTTGGCTGAGCGTCCTTGCCGTCCTCGCCCTTGAATGATACGTCATAAAGGTGGAACTTATCAGCTTCGGCTGAGATAAGCTTCTTTGCGCTATCGTAATCATCGCCGCTTGTTATCTCATTAACAACGGCTGTTGTACCCTCGGCGAAAACGCCCTTATCTGCATGGATCTTTACTCCTGTTGCGCTGTCGGTATAGTCAAGAACTGGTGACTGTGCGTCAGGTTCTTCGATATCGATATCTGCGTCTGTGGCTTTGAGGGTAGTCCAATCAAGCTGCATAAGAACGTCCTGTGTGCCTGTGCCGTCGGCGATCGCCTCCATGATAGGTACGAACACCTGAAGAGGAACATACTTCTCACTTGCCTTGTCAACAAGCTTGAATTTCAGAAGCTGTGGATAAAGGTTGTCCTTATCGTTATAGCGGTCAACTATGTCATACTGTGTAAGGACTTCCGCCGGAATAACTTTACCCTGTGGGATACCATAATCATTGTATGTATAGCCCTTGTCATAGTATGAAAGCTTCTGAAGATAACCAAACTGATTGTATATTGCAAGTCCCTTGAACTGAACTGTGAGATAATACTCGCCGTCCTTGACTTCAAGCTGAACTGTGTGGTTGATACCCTCGTTTGACATTGAGAAGCTCTCACGGTCGGTCTTTATCATCTGAGCATAGAGCTGATATTTGCCGTCAGGAAGGTTATTGATGTCGAAAGTAACGTCCTTTTTCTCCTCCAAAGCGTCGATAGCTGTCTGAAGCTCCTTGGCTGCACTGTCTACCTCCTCCTGAGTTGCTCTGCTGTTGGCAAGAACTGTCTTTGCACTTGCAAGGGCGTTTCTCATTGTGGTGTAGGTGGAAGAAGTGTAATCATCTTCCTTGTACTGCTCTGCCTTTGCAACAAGGTCAGTGAGTGCTTTCATATCAGCAGGCTCGAAATCAGGATCTTCGATAGGGTCTGGGTCTGGGGTTTCGTCGGATATCTTCTTGGCTTGGTCGTAATAGATAGTGAAGATAGCTTCTCTTGTAGCGTCACCATTATCGCCCATTACAGCGTCCATTGCAGATACTCTGAACTTTGTAAGAAACTGTGGGTCATCAGTTGGCAGTACAAAATAGCCTGTCTTTGGATAGAAATTATTAGTACCCTTGTTAAGGTCATCTGTGAAGTATGAGCCGTCCTCATTCTTATAGTATGAAGTGTACTTTACCTCTTCCCAATCACCGCTTGTCTGCTGTTTCCACATCTGAATAAGATATCCCTGCATATCACCGATATCAACAGGATTGAAGTTGAGTTCAATTCTCTTTACGCCGTCCTTAACGACAAGCTTTGCTGTGCCGTCAAAGCACTTTGCTGACATTGAAGTCTGTCCGGGCTGGTCTTGATTGAATGTTGTAATAGGAACTTCATATGTTCCGTCTTCAAGAGTTGAGCCGTCAGAAGAAGACAATACTTCATCATAAATGCACCAGTTGCCGTCAAAATAACGCTGGTCAAGCAAAATCGAATAATAATCATCATGTGCAACTATCTTATCATTAAACCAACCAAATGCAAAATCTCTATATTCGGTATCATACGCATTAAGGAACAATCTGAGTGCTTTTTCATTAAGTCCGCTTACCTTTGGCACTTCAATAGAAACACCGCCGTTAAAGTCAGTTACTGTTTTTCCGTTATCTGTAACTTCAATGCTAAAGAAATATTCCTTGTTATACTTAGGAAGATGTGTCTGAGCATTTGCCCAAGGGTCAGTTTTTGTATTTGTGCTACCTGTATCTTTTATCAGCTTAACGCTAAGCTTTGCATTTTCTGAAACATACTTAGTTGAAGTATGAAGCTTAATTCCTGTTGTTTTATCTGTAAGAGTAACAGGTTTTATAGAAAGGTCAGGTGTCAATGTTTTTGTTGTGTGATATATTGTTGCACCTCTGAATGTGTCGATAGCCTGTGAATAAACATTCAAGTCCTTGCCTGAAATGAGTTCATCAATGCTGTCGTAAACAAGAGTTACTTTTCCGTTTGATACATCAAGTTCTTTTCCGTTATCATCATAGAATTTTTCACTCTGAATATGTTCATTAGAGTTTATATCTGCCGCAACATCAACATTATATGTAGCATATATTTTTCCGTTTTTAGTTTCGACTTTAACATCATACTGTCTAAACAGGTCTTTGTCTGACGGGTCAAAAGCATAAGTGCCGTTTATTTCTTTTTCATCATCAGGTAATTTTACAATACCATTGTTTGGAATCTTGAAACTGCCGTGCAATGTATACTGTACATCAGATGTACTCTTATCATACTTATGATTTACATATCCATAAACGCCATTGAAATAGAACAGGTCATTCAAATCATCAGTTTCAAAAGTAAGTGCCTTTGTGCCGTCTTCAAGAGTGCTGTATTTTGAATCAAGGAACTTTTCATTATTATCAGATGTTATGCCCTGCTTTACTGTATCTGTCAAAGCGCTGTTCTTTACATCAAAGTTATCAGCAACGTTCTTTGCAGCAAACTGATAGTCTAGCTTTTCAGCCTGTGCTTCTTCAAGATATTCAGGCTTAACTATCTCTAAAACAGGATATATCCATTCTGACTTATATCTGCTCTGATACTGTACATTACTTTTAAGACTGCCCTCGTAATCCCAATAATCACTAGCCCTAGTATACAAAGTAACACTATACTTCTTATCCTTTGCAACTATTTTAACATATGGAGAAAGATAGCTTGAAAAGTAACCGCTCTGAACATCAGCCTTTACCATATATGTTCCGTCTTCAAGAGAAATACCCTCGTCAGGCTTTACTACCAAAGCGTTTATAGCCTTTTCAAGGTCATTAAGAAGCTTTGTTGCAAGCTTTTCTGTGATATTATCAGAAGAAACAGGTCTGTCAACAGAATCAATTATATCCTGAACAGCCGCCCAGCTTTCTGCGGTATAATCACCAGAATTAAGAGCCTCGGCTTCTTTAAGCTTGTCCTCAAGCTTTTCATAAACTGTCTTTACACTTGAAATTGGAACAAGAGCGTCCTTAAGATTTGTGAGATTAGTTATCATTAAATTAGCAACAAAATCAGGCATTCCCTCTTCAGTCTCTTCATCATAAGGCTTAACAGGTCTGTTTACTGTATCAGCCTGCTCTTTAAGCTCATTCCAGCTTTCTTCTGTATAGTCACTTGGGTTGAGAGCGTAAATTTCATCAAGAAGTGCTTCAAGCTTTTCCTGTGGTGTCAGGTTCTTAACAAGAGCATCTTTAAGATTTGTAAGATTGGTTATCATCACATTAGCAACCCAATCAGGCATTCCGTCGCCTGTTTCCTCATCATAAGGCGTAACAGGTCTGTTTACTGTATCAGCCTGCTCTTTAAGCTCGTTCCAGCTTTCTTCTGTATAGTCACTTGGATCGAGAGCATATATCTCATCGAGAAGTGCTTCAAGCTTTTCCTGTGGTGTCTGATTGCTCTGCTCAACAGAAGACCCACCATTATCCGCTGCAAAAACCGCTGCGTTAGCCGCACCAACGCTTGCGACCATTGCAAGGGCAAGGCAGGCGGCAGCAATTTTCTTTGACTTATTGTTCATAAAAATACCTCCTACAAGTTAGATTTAGCTAACTTTGCTTCAAATATATTCGGCAAGGTCACTGCAGCCTGCCGTTTGTTGGTTAGTATTAAATAACTAAGTAGAGTATAACATAAACATTTTTTTGTGTCAACGGCATTTTTGTTGCAGCATTTGCAACAAACGCCCTCTTTTGACCCCATTTCACCTATCAAACCACGCAGATACGTTGGTTGCAACTTTGCAACAAATTTCAAAAAATTCAGCGTTTTGTACAATATCCAAGCCATTAAAATACGCTTGATTGTGCGGTTTTCACATAGAATTTAATGTACAAAAATGGTAAAAATAGCAGTGCTTTCTGGCATATGCACCTGACCCACACTACAGCACATTTTCAAGCAGATACTTCCGTGCAAAATTCTGTTAAGGCTGTCGCTGCCAATACTCTGAAATTGAAAGAAATCAAGTGGAATCTGAATAAACTCGCCGTTTATGGCGGCTTCAACGAATTGCTTTCCAGTCTAAAACTTCAAGTGCTGAACACTGCCTTTCATTTTTATACCGCTGAAGCCCGATATCTCGTCCATATCCACCGCTCTGAGCAGTACAAATCCGCCGCCCTCGCCCACGATCACCTCGCAAGGGTGAGCAAAGCCCTTGTTCGCCATGGAGATATTGTTGCCCTTTTTCACCTTTTCACGGTAGATAATAAAAGGAAAAGTGTAGTGTCCGTCATTTATTTTCTCGCTGAACTCCCTGCCTGAAAATGACGGAACGTCGGCGAAGATCTCTTTCATGCGCAGTGTTTCCTCCATGCGCTGGATATTCTCGAAAGTCTTGTCGCCGCAATAAAGGGTGAGCATCATTGCGTCATGCCTAGCTTCTTCCTTTGGCACACCCTCGTAGATAAGATGATTTTGCGCAAGCTCCATTCGCCTTGCATAGCCCTCCGCAAGCTTCCTGCCCTTATCAGTGAGCTTTGGTCTGCGAGGGTCGCTCCTGTCCACATAGCCCTCTTTTTCAAGCTGTGCCACCTGTCTGCTCATCTCATATTTTTCCACACCAAGTGCCTGCGCCATTTTGGTTATCCTGCGGTTCTCCTCAGAAAATTTGAGAAAACACATGAATATTTTCAGCCTGAGTTCTTCATTTACCGCCATATAGTCACTCCTAACCGTATCATATAGTTACACACCGCAAAACCTGCGATATGTATTTTCACGTTTCACATTTTACCACACCACGCAGATTAAGTCAACAGCAGAGCGAAAAAAGTTCAAAAAAACAAGCCCGTCAGACCTACACCCAACAGGCTTGCAAAAACTTTTTATCTTATTTCAGTGCATTTCCGTCGCTGAATGCCTGACCTACCTTTTCGCCTACTACATAATATCCATGGTTTACAGGCTCATATGTTATAGGTCTAAACTTTGTGAGGTCGATGTTGCCCTTGTCATCAAGAACGCTTTCATCTGCGGCAATGTTTACTATTCTGCCAAGGACGTTGCCTTCCTCGGTAAATCTTACAAACTCACATTCCAGAACAACAGGAAGCTCGTTGATAACAGGTGCGTCAACAAAGCGGCTCTTTTCTGTTGTAAGACCTGACTTTGCCATTTTGTCAGCAGTGCTGTTTGCGGAAACTATACCAACATAGTCGCAAGCTTTCAGGTTTGCAACATCAGCAAAGCTTACTGTGAAAGCCTTTTTCTCTTTGATGTTCTTTGTGGTCTTGTGGCTCTCGCTAAGGCAAAGCTCGACCATGTCTGCACCATAAAGTCCGCCCCATGCGGCGTTCATAGCGTCTGCGTTATCGTCCTTGTCATATGTGCCTACTATAAGAACAGGCAGTGGATAAAACCAAGGGTTCTTACCAAAATCTTTTTTCATTGTGTATTCCTCCTAAAAATTTATTTCTTCTCGTCAAGCAGAACAACGTTCTGCGGCGGGTTTTTGTCTATTGCTCCAACTGTGTAGTGTGGAACATAAAGCTCCTCCAAATAGGCTATATCCTCATTTGTGAGTTTCACATCAAATGCACCTGCGGCGTCATCAAGATATCTCGTTTTTGTCGCACCTATT
>ERZ808240.4389-NODE-4389-length-12562-cov-6.187975_pt1 | contig 12562 bp, 10 predicted proteins | sample MGYA00521084_ERZ808240 | MGnify/ENA primary metagenome ERZ808240 (study PRJEB31516, sample SAMN03275571) | gut metagenome | biome: mammalia-associated habitat; material: feces | host: Papio cynocephalus | place: Kenya | collected 2012-08-06 ... | reverse complement strand
TTGTCCACGCTTTTCTTAACGTCGTCTCTATTGTAATACGGTGCGAGCGCGGTAATGACCATAGCCGTAACGTCGACATCCGCTCCGCGTTTCGGGTCAAGATTCCATCCGCCGGTTTCGATTTCGTTTTTTAACATATCGTCAATGAGTTTTTCTCGTATATCCGCTTCGGGCAGATAATTTTTGCAGTCGAGCGCGATAAGCGCGTACGCGTCGGCGTTGACCCCCTGTGAGGAGACAAAATTTATATCCGTTAACGGCGATACGAGATTTACTCCGTTAAAATCCGAAGCGTTCCTGCCCGAAGCCGACAGCGCGAGAATCAGGCGCGAATTATCCGTCGATGCCCTGTCGTTGAGAATTCCGTCATGCTCGTTCTCGTTTACGTATTGCGTGATTTTCGAAATATAATTCGTTATATATTCGTCATTAAAAGTTACGTTTCCGCTTCTCAGCTGTGCGATTATCGACCACTCGCCCCCGACTGACGAGAATTCGGGTTCCTCGACGGTCGTTTTTAAATATCCGCACGCGTCGTAAAGCCCCGTTTCGGCTGATGCCGTTATGTTAATTGATAAAATACATGCGGTAATTAAAATTAATGCGGTAATTTTTCTTTTCATTATATTAATGCTCCTTATTTAGATTTATTATAGTTAATTTGCATTGTAATGTCAAATAAGCGTTTGATAATATGTTAAAATGTATAAAATTGCAATATACTGTTGACTTATGCAGAAATATGCGTATAATTATCAATATATTTGAATTAAAATTAGGGGGGCTTTAACATGTCGCTTAAAAACAAGAGCTTTTTAAAACTGCTCGATTTAACAAGTGAGGAAATAGATTATCTTCTCACTCTCGCCGCCGATTTAAAGGCGAAGAAAAAAAACGGCGTTCCTCACAGATACTGCGAGGGTAAAAATATTGCGCTTATATTCGAGAAAACGAGCACGAGAACGCGCTGTTCGTTCGAGGTCGCCGCCGCAGACCTCGGTATGCACCCCGTTTATCTCGACCCGAAAAGCTCGCAGATAGGCAAAAAGGAGAGTATACCCGATACCGCGCGCGTGCTGGGCAGAATGTTCGACGCGATAGAGTACAGGGGTTACGGACAGGAGATTGTCGAGGCTCTCGCGGAGTATTCGGGAGTTCCCGTATTCAACGGACTTACTAACGAATTTCACCCGACGCAGATTCTTGCCGATTTTCTTACGATAAAGGAGCATTTCGGCAGATTAAAGGGCATTAAATTCGTATACATGGGCGACGCGAGGTATAATATGGGCAATTCGCTCATGGTCGGATGCGCGAAAATGGGGCTTGACTTCACCGCGTGCGCGCCGAAAAAATATTTCCCCGACGAAAAGCTCGTTAAAATCTGTGAGGATATCGCAAAGAAGACGGGCGCGAAGATAACGCTGTCCGAGGATCCCGAAACCGCTGTTAAGGGGGCGGACGTTATTTATACGGACGTGTGGGTCTCAATGGGCGAACCTGCCGAGGTGTGGAAAGAGCGTATAGACGATCTTATCAAATACAGGGTCGACGATAAACTTATGAATACCGCGGGCGAGCAGTGCCGTTTCATGCATTGTCTGCCGGCGTTCCACGATTTGAAAACAGAGACGGGCAGGAAAATTTACGATAAATTCGGACTCGACTGTATGGAGGTAACCGATTCCGTATTCGAGGGCGAAAAGTCAATCGTATTTGATGAGGCGGAGAACCGTATGCATACGATAAAAGCCGTAATCGCAGCTTCGCTCGGCGAATTTTGATTATTTAATGCGTTTATGGTGTAAAAACCGACAAAAAAGCGTATATACTTTGCCGTCGAATAAGCAAATCCTACAAAATAGTGAATTATTATAAAAAACACTTGAATTTTTATGCACAACGGCATATACTTTATCTGAAAAACAGGGGATTTGTTCCCCGCATTATAAAAGGAGATAATTGAAAATGAAAAAGCTTACTAAAGTTGCTGCTATTCTTATGGCGCTTGCACTTATCGTAACATCGTTTGCGGCTTGCTCGGGCAGCAAGGATACTGAGACTTCCACCACTCCCGATTCTTCCGCATCGAGCGACACCCTTATCATGGCTACAAACGCTAACTTTCCTCCCTATGAGTATAAGGACGGAGACAAAATCGTCGGTATCGACCCTGAAGTTGCTCAGCTCATCGCTGATAAACTCGGCAAGAAGCTCGTAATCGAGGACGTTGAGTTCGGCTCGATCATCGCGGGCGTTCAGACCGGCAAGTTTGATATGGGCATGGCAGGTATGACTGTTACTCCCGACAGAGAAAAGAGTGTAAACTTCACTGATTCTTATGCAACCGGTATTCAGTCGGTTATCGTTACCGCCGATTCCGCTATTAAGTCTCTTGACGACCTCAAGGGCGACGGAAGCATGAAGTTCGGCGTTCAGCAGGATACCACAGGTGATATCTACGCTTCGGATACCGCAGATAACGGCGGTTACGGCGAGGAGAATGTCGTTCGTTACAAGAACGGTGCTGACGCCGTACAGGCTCTTAAAGCAGGCAAGATTGACGCTGTTATCATAGATAACGAGCCCGCAAAGAGCTTCGTAGCGGCTAACGACGGACTTAAGATTCTTGACGGTGCATGGGTTGAGGAACATTACGCAATCTGCGTATCAAAGGACAACACCGCTCTTCTTAACGACGTTAATGCAGCTCTTAAAGAGCTTATCGCCGACGGTTCCGTTCAGAAGGTTGTTGACAAGTACATTCCCGCTGACGCAGAGGGAGCCACTGCAAAATAACTGTTTACAGAAGTTTAGAGGGCGGCTGTACGGTCGCCCTTTATGTTTATAATAACCTCACGAAACACAATCCAAATCAGAGATTTGGTGTGTTTCTCAGAACATTGAATCATACCGCTTAGGCACAACGCGCCTTCGCGATATGGTATAATGTATAATTTTTCGGGAGGTGTGTGAATTGGCAAAATGGTTTGCGGAAGTTGCCGATACGTTTTCACGCTGTTTCTTGGAGAACGGATACTGGAAATGGATCGTCGACGGATTCAAAACATCTATTATCATAACGGTTTTCGCCGTACTGCTCGGATTTGTTTTAGGTATAATTCTCGCGACGATACGCTGTTCATATGACAAAAACGAGGAAGCTCTCAAAATGAGAAAGAGCTTCGGCTATTATATTCTCAAATTTATAAACGGTATATGCAAACTGTACATAACGGTAATCAGAGGCGTTCCCGTCGTTGTTCAGCTGATGATTTGGTATTTCGTAATACTTGTTTCGCAGAATAATTCGACGATTGTCGCTATTGTTGCGTTCGGATGCAATTCTGCGGCGTACGTTGCCGAGATATTCAGAGGCGGTATAATGAGCGTCGATGCCGGTCAGCTTGAAGCGGGCAGAAGTCTCGGATTTAATTATGTTCAGACCATGTACCATATCGTTATCCCCCAGGCGATAAAGACGGTTCTTCCCACACTTTTAAACGAGGTTATCGCGCTGTTAAAGGAGACTTCCGTTGCGGGTTATGTCGGAATTACCGACCTTACCAAGGCGGGCGACCAGATAAGAGGCCGCACGTTTGAGGCGTTTATGCCCCTGCTTATCGTCGCGGTTATCTACCTTATAACGGTTGTAATTCTTACAAAGGTATTCGGCGTTGTCGAAAGGAGGCTGCGTAAGAGTGAAAGATAATAATTCGGACGTTATAATCAGCGTCAGAGATTTGAAAAAGCACTACTTAGGCGGTAAGGTCAAGGCGTTAAACGGCGTAAATCTTGACGTTCACAAGGGCGAGGTCGTCGTTATCATAGGACCGTCGGGAAGCGGTAAGTCAACGCTTCTTCGCTCATTGAACCTGCTCGAAATGCCTACTTCGGGAACGATTACGTTTGACGGAGTAAACATTACCGACCCTAAGAACGACATAAATCTTCACCGTCGTAAGATGGGAATGGTTTTTCAGCATTTTAACCTTTTTCCGCACATGACGATTATGAAGAATATGACGATAGCTCCGATAAAGCTTCTTAAAAAGAGCAAGGCGGATGCCGAGAAAGACGCACTTGAGCTTCTCGAGAGAGTCGGACTCGCAGACAGAGCGAACGACTATCCCGCTCAGCTGTCGGGCGGACAGAAGCAGAGAGTTGCGATCGTCCGCGCTCTTGCAATGAACCCGGACGTTATGCTTTTTGACGAGCCGACGAGCGCACTCGACCCCGAAATGGTCGGCGAGGTTCTTGACGTTATGAAAGGGCTTGCAGAAAAGGGCATGACTATGGTCGTCGTAACACATGAGATGGGATTTGCCCGCGAGGTTGCGGACAGAGTCGTTTTCATAGACGAGGGCGTTATCATGGAACAGGGCGCACCCGCGGAGATTTTCGACTCGCCCAAAACGGAGAGAGCAAAATCATTCCTGTCAAAGGTTCTGTAATTTAATAATTATAAATTTCAAACAGGGATTGCTTTTATAAGCGGTCCCTGTTCGGCAAGGTGTAAAAAATTATGATAACGGTAAGAGAATTTAATAAAAACGATATCCCCGCCATGGCCGAAATCTGGAACTCCGTCGTAGAGGACGGAATAGCTTTTCCGCAGACGGAAACCATGAGCGAGCATGAGGCGGAAGAATTTTTCGATTCGCAGACGAAGTCGGCTGTCGCGGTCGATGAAAACGGCGAAATTTTTGGATTGTATATTCTTCATCCCAATAACATCGGCAGATGTTCGCATATTGCGAACGCAAGCTACGCCGTCAGAAAAGACGCGCGCGGACTTCATATAGGCGAAAAACTCGTTAAGGACTGTATGAAAAGCGGAGCCGAAGCGGGATATAAGATTCTCCAGTTCAATGCCGTAGTACAGTCGAATATTCATGCAAGACATCTGTATGAGCGTCTCGGATTCGTACTGCTCGGAACCGTTCCGGGAGGATTCAGACACGATAACGGCGAGTACGAGGACATCTGTCTTTACTATACAGAATTATGAAAACAAGCCGGTATTTTACTTTTACATTAAGTTCAAATATTTTTTTGTTTTAACTATTGCAATATTGTAAATAATAGTGTATAATGTAGGTCGTCGGTTAGCTGGTGTGGCTCAATGGCAGAGCAGCTCATTCGTAATGAGCAGGTTGTCAGTTCGATTCTGACCACCAGCTCCACATTCCGCGGAAGTTATTTCCGCGTTTTTTTTGTTTTAAAATTCGAATGAAAATCCCGCGTCTCGGTTCAGCCCGGCGCGGGATTTCTGTGTATATATATTTTAAAATGTGTATGTCCCCGCGCGTGCTTTTTGTTTTCTTCCGTCCGGGAGGATTATATCCGCCGTGCAGTTCGGCGGGATTACGATATCGAATTTATATTTTCCGTTTTCTTTTTTCCAGCCCGATTTTACCGTGCCGAATACGCTTTTATATTCCGCTCTCGCAAAAGTAAAATGACCGCCCGGAATCGGTTTAATCATAAAATGATTTTCCCCGTCGACGTTGATTCCGCACATTGAGGAAAACAGCCATTCGCACACCGCGCCCTTTGAATAATGATTTAACGAGCCGATTCCGTCCTGCGCTTTGTCGCCTTCCCATGACTCCCACACGGTTGTCGCACCGGATTTACTCATAAAAAGCCAGCCGGGCATTTCCTCGTTTTCGAGGAGTCTGTACGCGTAATCTGCATCTATATCCGCGAGAACTCCAAGGATAAGAGGCGTTGACAGAAATCCCGTTCCGACTCTCCATGAATAATTATTAAGAGCTTTTATAAGGCGTTTCTGCGCGTATGCTTTTTGTGAATCGGATAATAAATTAAACGCGAGAGGGCGTACGAGCTTTGACTGCCTGTCTGTGTCGAGCGAATATTTTTTAGTTTCGACGAGTTTTGAATAGCCGATTCTAGCTTTGTCCGCATACTTTTTAAATCTGCGCGCGTCGCCGTGCCTGTTCAGAACTTCTGCAATTTCCGTCATGCATTCGAGCATGTAAACTATATATGCCGTGGTTTCCTCCGGGTGAGGCGATATGAAATCCGATACGGCAAACGCTTTGACGTCGGCGGGTTCCGCCCATTCGCCGTAGGACTGACCGAAATTCGAAATATATCTGCGGTATTTTAAATTTATGCCCGTGGGAACGGCGGTCGGGTAGATTTTGCCGAGCGTTTTTATTTTATAATCCGCGTAACGCTTCATGTTTTCATAAAAATGTTCAAGCGCCCTTATATCGTCGTATTTTTTATAAATTCTGTACGGAATCAGCACGCCCGCGTCGCTCCAGCCGGGGGAGCCGTCCATTGCGTTCATGTAAAAATCCACTCCGCCTTTGGGTGCAATTTGCCTGAAACATCCGTTTCTTCTCTGTTCATCGCACAGATCGCGTTCGAATTTCAGCGCAAACGGCGCGTATGAGAAAAGGTAACTCGCCGTGTTTATAAAAATCTGCGCGTCGCCCGTCCAGCCGTGGCGTTCCCTTGTCGGGCAGTCGGTCGGCAGGTCGGTACTGTTGCTCTTTGCCGACTGTTTTGTCGCTTCGAAAAATTTGTTCAGAAGTTCGTTCGAGCTTTCGAAAAAACCCGTTTCCTCCATGTCGGAATAGACTGCGATTGCAGTGAAATCGTCGGATGTGAATTCGACATCCGTTTCGATTAACGCGTATCTGAATCCGAAAATCGCAAACCGCGTTTTGTATTCGTTTACGCCGTCTTTGCATGTATACTCGATTTTTTGAAGCGGAGTCGTTATTTTTTTATTTGAGCACTGAATGTTTTTAAGCGTCAGCTCTCCGTCTTTATCAAGTAATTCGCCTAGAGTTATTTTTATTTTTTGACCCTTTTTGGCATTTAATTTAAACGATATAAAGCCCGCGAGATTCTGTTTGAAGTCGATTATTTTTTTACCCGATTTTGAAATAATAATTTCGCCGCTGTACCGCTCTTTCTCCGCTATGGGAACGTTATTTGACGCGCTCGGCGTGACCGGGTGAGACGTAATTCTCGCGCGAAAACGGTATGACGGCTTTCTGTTCGCGTCGATTATTTCGCCGTCCTTATTGTCGGCAAAACGAATGTCGGAATCGTTTGACCAACTCCAGGTTTCGTCCGTCGAAACTCTCAGATTTGTTCCGTCTTTATACTTAATATCGACCTGCGCGATTATTTTTGTCTCGGTTCCGTATTGGTTTTTAAGTCCCCACGCTCCGCACGAACCGCGGTACCACCCGTCTGCAAGACAGAGCGTAATTTCGTTATTTTCTTTAATAAATTCGGTTATGTCGTACGTCTGATACTGCACGCGTTTGTTATAATCCGTAATGCCGGGAGCGAGCGGAGACGAGACTCTTGTCCCGTTTATTTCAGCTGTATAAATACCGCACGCGCTCGCATAGAGTCTTGCCGAGCGAATTTCGCCGTCGGTTTTAAATTCCTTTTTAAAGCAGTCCGGGGGATAACGCCTTTTTTTGTCGGCAAGATAATTGCCCGTTATCCATTTTGCGTTAAAATTCTTTATACCGTATTCGAAAAACGCTTCTTCGCTCGGTTTTCCTTCGGTATCATTTTCGTCCCAGAGCGTTATATTAAATTTTACCCGTTTTCCGTCTGAAAATTTTATCGGAAGGGTACATCTCATTGAACCTGATTTTACTTTTCCGCTGTCGAAACCGTCGGCGGTGATTCTGTATGCCGTCTGTTTTATTCCGCCCTCGCAGTTCCACATTACTCGGGGATAATCAATGTCGATTCCGAGCGGATTTTTTAAGTATTGAGTTCTTATATTAATTGCTTTCATTGCCTGATTCCTTTTCTTTTCTTCTCTTTATTTCAGCCTGTTCTTTATCGATATATTTCTCGACGTTTAAAAATGCGAGAATTATTATAAGTATTACGCCCGTAATCGTTTCGAGTCCGACGAATGAGAATGTTATCGCGTTCTTTGCCGAGACGGACTGAACGGCGGCGACCGTTTCTCCGTTTATAATCGTCGGCGCGATATATCCGCTCTTTGATAAAAGCGCGTTGAAAAGTCCCGTGACTATTCCGACGCTCGTGACGGCTATTATGTTGTAAACCGACATGGCTATTCCGTCGCAGCGGAAACCGTGCTTGTATTCGAGATGGTCGAGAACGTCCGCGAACAGAGCCATGAATACGTACGAGCAGGGAAGTCCGCCGATATTTTTTATAAACTGCCCCGTCAGCACGACCGCCGTATTCGTCGGATTTATCCAACATATCGCGCTGCCGAGAGCGTAGAGTACAAAGCCCGCCATTGTTAAGTTTCGTTTGCCGAATTTTTTTGCAAGAGGCCAGACGATAAATATACCCAGTCCCATTGGGATTCCGCCTATTACCGAGAGCATGGTCTGCGTTTTGCCGTCGTTATACGTGCCGAGAACGTAGTTCGAAAAATAGACGAGTCCGAGATTTTTAAACTGCGCTCCGACGGTGAAAATTAAGAAGTAAAGAAGAATGAGAACAGTGTATTTATCTGCAAATATCGCCTTTAAAAGTTTTTTATAAGGTACTTTTTCTTCGTCTTTTCTGTTTATATCCTCGAGAGTTACGCGCTCCTTCGTATAATAATACTCTAAAAGAGTCAGCGGAAGCGCAAGACAGGATAGTATCGACATTGTGATTATCCATTTTGATTTATCGACTCCGAGCGCGGGCATTATCAGCATCGGAAAAATAAGCGCGACGATGATTCCGCTCATCATTATGGTCGAAATCTGATTGAAAACAGAGAGTGAGCCGCGCTGTTTCGTGTCCCTCGTCGAGAGCGGAACCATCAGATTGTGGCTCATATTATATATTGTATATGCAAACGAATAGAAAAGATTATATGAGAGCATTATCCATATTACCTGAACCGTCTCGCTTTGCTGAGGCACCGTAAAAAGGAGTATTCCGCTCACGGCGACGAGGGGAGCCGACAGCAGAAGCCACGGACGTGCCTTGCCCTGCGCGGTTTTTGTGCGGTCGATTATCATTCCCATTAAAACGTTCGTCGCCGCGTCGATAATTTTCGATACTATCGGGAATACGGTAAGGAACGCTCCGCCCCGGACGGCGGTCAGATTCAGAACGTCGGTATAGTAAACGTTTAAGTATGTTGCGAGAACTGCATTTAATAAAAGAGCGCCCGAGGGACCTATAAGATATCCGAGCCATTTTTCGCTCCTTGTGACATCTTTATTTTTTATTCTGCTTTCAAAAAACGGTGAATTAAGTTTTAGGGTCATAATCAACTCTCCTATTGACATCGGTAATTGTTTATGATTTAATTATACCGACACCGTGTCTGTTTTACAATCAGCAGTTTATATAAAGACGGCTGTAAAACAGACATTTTTACATGAAAGCGACGTGATAATGTGAATAAAAAGGATAATCAGCGTACGCGTCTTTCGAAACTTCTGTTCAGAAACGCGCTTACGGACCTTATAAAAGAAAAAGGGAACATATCTAAAATTTCCGTACGTGAATTGTGCGAACGCGCAGAACTTAACCGTTCGACATTCTACGCGCATTACTCGGAGCCCAAGGATATACTTGATGAGATAGAGTCTGAAATCCTCGCTGAAACAGAGGAACATTTAAAAAAGATAGGCGGGGAAAACGACGCGGGCGCGCATAAATATATCGTATCGTTTCTTAAATTTATAAGACAGAACGACAAAACGTTCCGTGTTCTTTTAATCGACAGTGCCGTTCCCGAATTCAGAGCGCGGTTTATGAACCGGTCGATAGTTCAGTTTATGCTCAATTTGCGCGTCGAACTGTCCGAACGGCTTGAACAGTATGTTTTTTCGTATATTCTAAACGGCAGTACGGGAGTTATAATACAGTGGATACGCTCCGATTATTCGATTGATGAAAACGAAACGGCGGATTTGCTGTTTAAAATAAATCAAAGCGCCCTTAAGAATCTCGGCTGAAAATTCTGAAATAAATCAATATTGACATTATACAAATAAAAAAGTACAATTAAATAAAATAAATAAACGGAGGCTTTATTTATGCGGTTACATATACGCAGATTTTTTTCGCTGATTCTTTCGGTATGTATTATACTGTCCGCTTTTTCATTCGCTGCCGGAGCCGAAGGGACAGTTCCGGAAATTGTAATGGAGAGCGAAATCGATTATTCGTCAAAAACGATAACTCTCAGCGTTTCGATAGATAAAATAAAGGGATTTTCCTCCGCCGCGGTATTTATCGGGTATTCTCCGGATGAGGTTAAGTTCGTTAGCGCGTCTGACCCCGAGGGCGGAATGTCGTGTGCGAGCGAGGTTTATACCGATGACTGCGTAGTTTCGGCGGCTCTCATGTCGACGAACGTTTTCGATACCGATACCGAGGAGCTCGGCAAGTACGTTTTTTCTGTGCTCGACGGCGTTACGTCCGTTACGTTTAAGGTTCTTACCGAAAAACCGTATCTTACGCGCGCGTTTGACAAGGACGAAAATCAGATTCTTATTAAAGGATATGAAAAAAATGCGTTTTCGGGATGTTTTCATTTTGAACGCGAAACTGTTCCGGGGTATGCTCCGACATGCGTGAAGGCGGGTCTGACCGACGGCGAAAAATGCAAAAAATGCGGTGAGATAACCGTTAAACAAAAGGAGATCCCCGCCCTCGGACATAAAGAGGAGAACGGCGTCTGCACCGTCTGCGGGGAGAGGCTTGTCACGCTGAAACCCACCGTAAAGGACGGATGCGGTTACGCTGCCGACTATGATAAGAAAACCGTAACTCTTTTCCCGAAATCAACTTCTGCGCTGTCGGTGTACGAATTTCGCTCGAATTTTAATGAGGAGCTGACGTTTGCGCCCGACGCGGTTACGATAAAGAACGCTCTTAAATTTACATGCGGTGACGAATATACTATAATATTAAAGGGCGATGTGAATGCTGACGGCAGTATAACCGCCTCCGACGCGAGGGCTGTTCTGCGTATATCCGCAAAGCTCGAAAATCCCGAGGATATTAAGAAATCTGCCGCCGATATCAATTCCGACGGAAAAATAACTTCGTCGGAGGCGAGAGCCGTGCTGAGATTTTCGGCGAGACTGACCGGCACACTGCAAAACGAAAAATAATTTGTTGATTTTTTCCGCCGGATTCGTTTCGGCGGGGCAGTTATTCTCCTTTGCTAAATATTTTTTTTGACAGGTCAAATTATTGTTGACAAAACCGAAAGTTTGTTTTATAATGAAACTGTGTTATTATAAAGGTGGAGTATACCCGCCGGGAACAGGAGGTTTTTCTTTATGAAAAAAGTAATTTCCGTAGTTTTATCAGTCATTATGATGCTTTCGGTTTTATCAGTTCTTGCTTTTGCCGCCGACACATATACCGTAACTTTTACGGATATGGACTATGCGGTTAAGTACAGAGACGACCAGATCGGCAGACGCGGTTTCACTCTGGGCAAGGATTATTATTTCACATATAAAGATTCTTCGGGCAAGACCGTTGAGGTAAAGAAGGACGGCACGCAGGTTAAGGTACCTGCGGGCAGAGCATTCTCATGCTTTGTAGTTCTTGCCGATTATATCGAGCCTACCACTCTCCGTGTTATGGCTTATCCTACGAGTTCGCCCGCTGCGAGCCTTTACGACCCGATTGACGGTGCTCCGTATGGCAAGTACAGCGTTGACAAGAGTTCCGACTCCTCCTTCGGCATTATTGTTAAGGAAGACATGACGTTATCAGTTTCCGAATATCATCTTTATAACGACGGTTTCCTTTATACTCTTAAGGGAAATAAGTATTTTGACGTTACGAGACTTAACGACAACGGCAAGGGAACTATCGGAGATAAGAATTATGAGCCCGTTTTAAACGAGAGAATTATTTACTGGCATCAGGATCTTTACTTCATGGTAACTCTCCCCGCTCCCGAGACGGATACAAAGCATACGTATAACTACGATACCTATACCGTAACCTATACTCAGAAGCTCAAGGGCGAGGTTGTTAAGAAGGAAGTCCTCACTCCCATATGGACGAGCGATGACGGATTACAGAAAATTTACTGCGCTAAGGACTGCTATAACGATATTTCTATCTCGATTAACGGTGTTGTCGACTTCACATTTGATATGATAAAGGAAGTCCTTGACGACCTTAAGAACGAGGATATCGATATCGAAAATATCGGTTCGTTAAACTTCGGCGCATTTGACCTTACCTCGCTTATCGCGTGGATAAACAGTCTTATTAAGCTTATTAAGAACATCCTTGTCGGCTTCGGCGTAGGAAAATAACATTGTCCGGATATGAATTAACGTACTTCGGATGATGATAACCGTACCGATTTATTTAAGCGGGTTAACGCGTATTTTGCGTACGGTTTATAAATCAGCTTTCATCGTTCTTTGCAAGACATATCCCATAAAACAAAGAGAGTCGGGCGGCAACCCGACTCTCTTTGTTTTATTTGCGGTCAGCGGATAATATTATGTAACTTTCACCCGCTGCACGCTGTAAACAATAATTTATTAAAGGGATAAACATTCTTTTGTAGGGGAAGACATTGTCT
>ERZ808240.4388-NODE-4388-length-12565-cov-5.964988_pt1 | contig 12565 bp, 8 predicted proteins | sample MGYA00521084_ERZ808240 | MGnify/ENA primary metagenome ERZ808240 (study PRJEB31516, sample SAMN03275571) | gut metagenome | biome: mammalia-associated habitat; material: feces | host: Papio cynocephalus | place: Kenya | collected 2012-08-06 ... | reverse complement strand
TCATGGGACTTCTCGGCCGGCACACCGTACGTCTTGGCGATATGGATGCTCGCGCCATGGATGCGGATGTGCGTCTCGCTCGATCGAGCCAGCAGCGGCCCTGAGCAACTCGCCAGCGTGCCCGCCGGCAGATCGGGCCAAACATGGAACCCAAAGATGCGCTCGACGCCATAACGCTCGAACACACCGGATTCGCACACGGTCTTGGCGCCGCCCGTGGTCTCCTCCGCCGGCTGGAACACGAACAGGATATTGCGCCCGATGTCGTCAGGATTCTCGCGCAGGCGACGGTCCACATACGTTGCCGCCGCCAACGCCATGGCCATATGCCCATCGTGTCCGCAGGCGTGCATCTTGCCTGGATGGCCCGAAGCGAACGCAGCTCCGGTGGTCTCCGTGATGGGCAGGGCGTCCATGTCGGCGCGAATCGCCGTGGTCTTGCGCGCTCCCACGTTGAAGAACGCGCAGACGCAGCTGCGGCACGGATGTACGACCTCGCAGGAGAGCGGCGCGAGCACGCCTTCGATATAGGCGATGGTCTGCGGCAGATCGAAATCCAGCTCGGGAATGCGGTGCAGGTCGCGGCGGTACTGGCGCAGCTCTTCCAACTCGGTCACGGTACGGTCCTTTCAGGCGGTGTGAGGCACGTAAGTCTTGAGACACTTACGTCTGACGATAGTGTCTCACGGGCACTCTTGTTCAGTAAAGTGATGCGTGGTAGAATTCGATACATTTGATAGAGGCGCGGGCACGAAGATCCGCGGGCGAGCCGGCAGGCAACGACCCCGCAGAGAGGCGAAACCCGCCGAACTCGAGCGTTTGGGCACAGGCGCACGGGTGGGCCTGCGGGGAATACCCGCAGGACTGTCTGCAGCAATGTGGGAGCGCTATCCGGACGACGGGTCCACGCCAGGTGGTCCGTCAGCTGAATGGCGCTGTCTGGATAGTAAGGAAGTCCCATGGGCATGACCCCCAGCGAGGCGTATGCGGCAAAACAGCCGTTTGCCAGCAAAGCGCAGCTCGAGCATATCGTCGAGCGCATCCCCACGCCGTTTCATCTCTATGACGAAGCCGGTATCCGCCGCAACATGGAAGCCGTCGCCGACGCGTTCAGCTGGAACCCCGGCTTTCGCGAGTACTTCGCCGTCAAAGCCAACCCCAACCCGGCGCTCATCTCCATCTTGAACGAGTACGGCTGCGGCTGCGACTGCTCCAGCTACACCGAGCTCATGATCGCGCAGGCGCTCGGCATCACCGGCCACGGCATCATGTTCTCGTCCAACGACACGCCGGCGGCGGACTTCGCGTTCGCACGGAAGCTCGGCGCCATCGTCAACTTCGACGACATCAGCCATATCGAGTTCTTCGAGAAGGTCGCCGGTCCCATCCCGGAGACGGTGAGCTGCCGCTTCAATCCAGGTGGCCTGTTCCAGCTCTCCAACGGCATCATGGACAACCCCGGCGACTCCAAGTACGGCATGACCACCGAGCAGCTGTTCGAGGCGTTCCGCACGCTCAAGGCGAAGGGCGCCCAGAACTTCGGCATCCACGCGTTCTTGGCGAGCAACACCGTCACCAACGACTACTACCCCGCCCTGGCGCGCATCCTGTTCGAGCTGGCCGTGCGCCTTGAGCGCGAGACCGGCGCGCACGTGGCGTTCATCAACCTGTCCGGCGGCGTCGGGATCCCCTACCGCCCCGAGCAGACGGCGAACGACATCCGCTCCATCGGCGAAGGCGTGCACCGCGCCTTCGAGGAGATCCTCGAGCCGGCCGGCATGGGCGACGTGGCGATCTACACCGAGATGGGCCGCTTCATGATGGGCCCTTACGGCTGCCTGGTCACGCGCGCCATCCACGAGAAGAAGATCTACAAGGACTATATCGGCGTCGACGCGAGCGCCGTGGACCTCATCCGTCCCGCCATGTACGGTGCGTACCACCACGTAAGCGTCGTGGGCCAGCCGGGCGGCCCGGACAAGACCGCGGCCCCCGTCACCGACACCTACGACATCACGGGCAACCTGTGCGAGAACAACGACAAGTTCGCCATCGACCGCGAGCTGCCGCATATCGACATGGGCGACCTGCTCGTCATCCACGATTCCGGCGCACATGGCTATTCCATGGGCTACAACTACAACGGCCGCCTGCGCTCGGCTGAAGTGCTGCTGCACGCGGACGGCTCGGCCGAGCTCATCCGCCGCGCCGAGACGCCCAAGGACTACTTCGCCACGATCGACGTGCTGCCCCGCGGCCGCGAGCTCCTCGCCCGCTCGCGCACCATCTGCGCGCTGCGCGAGGAACGCGAGAACAGGCTCACCGATATCGCCGACCAATGGAACAAACGCATCTCCATCGCACAATCTAAGGAGAAGAACATGAACATCAGAGGACTCGAGGGGTCGATCGTCGCGCTCGTCACGCCGTTCAAGAAGGACGGCAGCGTCGACTTCGACGCGTTGGCCCACTTGGTCGACTTCCATCTGCAGAACGGCACCGACGCCATCCTGACGCTGGGCACCACGGGCGAAAGCGCCACCATGACCGACGACGAGGACAACTCCGTCGTCGCCGCCGTGGTCAAGCAGGTCGCGGGCCGCATCCCCGTTATCGCCGGATCCGGTTCCAACTCCACGCAGACCATGCTCACCAAGTCCCTCACCTATCAGGGCCTGGGCGCGGACGGCCTGCTGCTCATCACGCCGTACTACAACAAGTCCAACGAAGAGGGCATCTACCGGCACTTCAAGACCGTGGCCGATGCCGTCGACATCCCCTGCATCCTCTACAACATCCCCGGTCGCTGCGGCTGCGGCATCAGCGTCAAGAACGTCGAGCGCCTGGCCGCGCACCCCAACATCATGGGCATCAAGGAGGCATCGGGCAACGTGGCCTACGCCGCCGAGATCGCGCACCTGCTTTCCGATGATTTCCGCATGTACTCCGGCGAGGACGCCCTTACCGTGCCGCTCATGAGCCTGGGCGCCTCTGGCACCATCAGCGTGTGGGCGGACATCCAGCCGCGCCTGGTGCACGACATGTGCCGCGCCTACCTGGACGGCAACGTCACCCGCGCCCGCGACGTCCAGGTCGCCGCGCAGCCGCTCATCAAAGCGCTGTTCAGCGAAGTGAACCCCATCCCCGTCAAGGAGGCCCTGGCGCAGATGGGTATGATCGAGGCGAACTACCGCATGCCGCTGTGCCCGATGGCGGCCGATACGCGCGAGCACCTCACCACCGTTTTGAAGGGAGCTGGTCTTGTTGATTAAGACCGTCATCATGGGTACGGGCCGCATGGGCTCGCTTATCCGTTCCACCGCAGAAGCCATGCACGACACCGCGGAGCAGCCCGTTTTCCAGATCGTCGCCCAGATCGGCTTTGACCTTAGCGAGCTCGCGACCGCCCCTGCCGCCGACGTCATCATCGATTTCTCCAACGTCGTCACATTCGACGCCGTGGAGGCCTATGTGAAGCGCACCGGCTGCGCACTTGTCTCGGGCACCACGGGCTACAGCGAGGAACAACTCGCCCGTCTGCGCGAGCTCGGGGAGCATGCCCGCGTCATGCACTCCGGCAACTACTCCATCGGCGTGGCGGCACTGCGCCACCTGGTCGCTCAGGCCACCCGTGAGCTTCCCGGCTTCGACTGCGAGATCGTCGAGACGCACCACAACAAGAAGGTCGACGCACCCAGCGGTACCGCGAACATGCTGCTCGACGCCGTGATCGGCTCCGAGTCCGAACCGGGTTACCATCCAGTCTACGGACGCGAGGGCATGTGCGGCGAGCGCACGCAGAAGGAGATCGGCATGCATTCGCTGCGCGGCGGCACCGTCGCCGGCGTGCACACGGTGAGCTTCTTCGGCCAGGACGAGGAGGTCTCGCTCACGCATCGCGCCACGAGTCGTCAGATCTTCGTGAACGGCGCCCTTGCCGCCGCGCAGAAGCTCGTGACCCGCGAGCCGGGCTTCTACACCTTCGACCAGATCATGTTCGAATGAGACACTTTCGTCAGGTTAGTTTGTCTCAAATACTTAAGAAATGACACTTCACCAGCAAAGGAGACACACCATGGGCAATGCAGCCGAAATGGATGCGCAGGAGATCATCAACTACATCGCCACGGCGCCCAAGAAAACGCCGGTCAAGCTCTATGTCCGTGAGAAGAAGGATCACGAGGTCGACTGGGGCAGCGCGCGCGTCTACGGTGGCCGCTGCGGCAAGACCGTCTTCGGCGACTGGGAAGAGCTCAAAGCCGTCCTCGACGCCCACGCCGACGATATCGAGTACTACGACATCGAGAACGACTGCCGCAACTCCGCCGTGCCCATGCTCGACCTCAAGGGCATCAACGCCCGCATCGAGCCGGGCGCGATCATCCGTGACCGCGTTGAAATCGGTGACCGCGCCGTCATCATGATGGGCGCGATCATCAACATAGGCTCGGTGATCGGCGAGGGCTCGATGATCGACATGGGTGCCGTGCTGGGCGGCCGCGCCACCGTGGGCAAGAACTGCCACATCGGGGCCGGCACCGTCCTGGCCGGTGTCGTTGAGCCGGCGAGCGCTACGCCCGTGATTATCGAGGACGATGTCATGATCGGCGCGAACGCCGTGGTGCTCGAGGGCGTCCGCGTGGGCAAGGGCGCTGTGGTGGCAGCCGGTGCCGTCTGCGTGGAGGACGTACCCGCCGGTGCCGTGGTCGCTGGCGTCCCTGCCCGCGTGATCAAGATGCGCGACGAGAAGACGAACAGCAAGACCGGCCTGGAGGAGGGCCTGCGCCAGCTGTAGCCCCGCGACCGCATTGCGAGACGTTTTCGTCAGCTTTATTTGTCTCAAATACTTGAGAAGGCCGAGGCCCCATGCGGACCTCGGCCTTCTTTCTTAAGGAATGAGACAAACGAACCTGACGAAAGTGTCTCAGCGGTTTTCGATGCTACCGATGTTCTTGAGCTCGATGGAGATGAGGCCGTTGGGCTCATTCACGAACTCGATGTACTCGGAGTTCGAACCCATCTCGGCCGGGAAACTGATCTCGATGCCGGTGTCGGTGCGGATCTTATGGTTGCGCACCGCCGCGCGCTCCACCTGTTTGCGCTCCACCGGCACCCGCTCAGGCAGTTGCTCCTCGGTTAACGCGGCCCTCACGCTCTCCTTGATGACCGGCTCATCCTCGAACACCTCGTCCACGATATCCCAAGGCGGCAGCTCCTCGTCATCCTCGACCTTCTCAGCCACCGCGGCCTTGACCTTGGCCAGCGCCACCGCGGTGTTGGCACCGTGCTCCTCGGCCACTTCCTCGACCACGCGCGTGACGGTGTCGATGACCTCTTTGCCCGAAACGCCCGTCTCGCACTGCAGCAGCCCGTCGGGAATGAGCATGGTGTCCTCGCCGGCGATCTTACGCTTCTTGTCCACGTAACCGATCTCCATGGTGCTCGCACGCACGATCGCGTAGCTCGCGACCTTCTGTGACGGATTCGGCAAGATCGCATAGTGGCGGGCGATGTCGTTGCGCACCTCCCCGTCCTCGCGACCCACCTCATGCATGAACGCCTGCTTGGACCCCAACAGCATGACGGCGAACCAGCGGGCGTCCGCGTCGTCATCGAAGTCGGCAACGAGCACGTCGGTCGATTCGGCCTTTTCAGCCTTGGCGAGCTCTGAGCCGATGAACTCGGCAACCTGCTGCGAAAGATCGATGAACTCCCGCTCACCGAAGAAATAGCCCTTCAGCTCGCCACCGAATGCGGAGTTCTCGGCAAACGTCGCACGTTTGTTGTCGGCCGCCGTGCGCGCGCGGCGCAGATGTGTGGTGACGAAGTTGCGCACGGTGCGGCTCTCCAGGTCAAGCTCGCGCTGGCTCATGACGTTCACAGCGGAGTCGAAGTCGAGGATGTGCAAGATGGCGTGATTGATCTTCATGAAGGCGGTTCCCACTTTCTAGAGCTTCAGCGCCAAACGACGCCGTATGAGACAAATGAGTCTGACAAAAGTGTCTCACAGAAAAAGGGGTGCAGACCATGTGATCTACACCCCTTGCAGGCATAAAGGCTTAGGGCCGAATGCGTCTTAGGCGTTGAAGTCGACCTTGTCCATGATCTTCTTCAGAGCGTCAGCGGACTCGTGGAGCTGCTTCTTCTCCTCGTCATTGATGGAGACCGGGACGCGGCAGACGACACCATCGCGGCCGACGACGGTCGGCATGGAGATGGCGATGTCCTCGAGGCCGTACTCGCCGACCATGAGGGAGGAAACGGGCAGGACGGCCTGCTCGTCACGCATGACAGCGGTGCAGATGCGCTTGACGGCCATGGCGACGCCATAGTAGGTGGCGTGCTTCTTCTCGATGATGGTGTACGCGGAGTTCTTGACGTCCTCGGCGATACGGGCCTCGGTGGCCTCGTGATCCTTGTGGCCGTGGAGCTCGCAGAAGGTGTTCAGCGGCACACCGGCGACCATGGCGCTGGACCAGGCGACGAACTCGGAGTCGCCGTGCTCGCCCATGACGTAGGCGTGGACGTCGCGAGGGTCGACCTCGACATGCTCGCCGAGCATCTGCTTCAGGCGGGCGGTATCGAGAACGGTACCGGAGCCGATGACCTGGCCCTCGGGTAGGCCGGACATCTTGATGGCGGCATAGGTCAGAACGTCGACCGGGTTGGAGACGATCAGCAGGACGCCGTTGAAGCCGCTCTTGCGGATCTCGGGAATAATGGACTTGAAGATGCTGACGTTCTTGTTGACGAGGTCAAGGCGGGTCTCGCCCGGCTTCTGGGCGGCACCGGCGGTGACGACGATCATGGCGGCGTCAGCGACATCGGAGTAGTCGCCGGCGTAGATCTTCATCGGGCTGGCGAAGGGAACGCCGTGGGAAATATCGAGAGCCTCACCCTCGGCACGGTTCTGGTCGACGTCGATAAGGACCATCTCGGAGAACAGACCACTCTGCATGAGCGCGAACGCCGAAGAGGAACCCACGAAACCGCAGCCTACGATGGCAACCTTCTTATCGTTGATCATTGTTACGAATCTCCCATCTCTCCATGAGCGCCGCCCCTACATGACTCCAAGCGGCATGGAATACCGGTCACACAACCGGGCATCCCACGTATTATCGCTCAACTCACGGTGAAAATTCTACCGTTCACCGAAATAATGAGCAAGCGTCTCCAACTGCGCTTGACAGGCCAAGTCGAGACCTATCGGATACCGGCGGCGCCGATGGCGGCGACGGCCTCGGCGATCTTCTCGGGCGGCAGCGTGAGCGCCATGCGGATGTGGCCCTCGCCGGACGGACCGAAGCTCGCGCCCGGGGTCACCACGACGCCCGCTTTTTCCATGAGCTCCTCGCAGAACGCCATGGAATCGGTGCGGCCGCCGGGCAACTTGGCCCACACGAACATGGTGCCGTGAGCGTTGGGGCGCTCCCAGCCCAGGTTCTCGAGGCCGTCGCACAGGGCATCGCGGCGCGCCTGGTACTTGAGGCGCTGCTCCTCGACCTCGTCGAGCGGGCCGTTGAGGCACGCGATGGCGGCTTTCTGGATGGGCAGGAACATACCGAAGTCGATCTGGCTGCGCAGCTTGGTGAACGCGGCGACGATGTCTTTGCGACCGACGAGGAAGCCCACGCGGGCACCTGTGACGTTGAACGACTTGGAGAGCGAGAAGAACTCGACGCCCACCTCGAGGGCACCCGGGTAGCTCAGGAAGCTGCCGCCGGCGGGACCGTCGTAGACGATATCCGAGTACGCGTTGTCATGGACGATGATGAGGTCGTGTTCGCGGGCGAACTCGATGATCTCGGCATAGAGCTCCGGCGTGCCCACGGAACCGACGGGGTTAGCCGGCAGCGACACGATCATGTACTTGGCGCGGTCGGCCACCTCGGGATCGATGCCCTTCACGTACGGCAGGTAATCGTGCTCGGCGACAAGCGGGTAGTACTCGAGCCGGGCGTCGGCGATCTTGGCGCCGGCCTCGAACACGGGATAGCACGGATCGGGCACGATAATGGTGTCGCCCGGGTCGAGCAGCGCCAGCCCCAAATGGCCCACGCCCTCCTGGGTGCCGTTGCACGACTGCACCATGTCAGGCGTGATGCCCGAGACCCCGAAGCGGCGCTCGTAGTAATCGCAGACGGCCTGCTTGAGCTCAGGCAGGTCTCGCAGGGCGTATTTCCAGTTGGCGGGGTCCTGCGCCGCATCAGTCAGCGCCTTGACCACATGATCGTACGGCTTGAAGTCGGGCGTGCCCACGCTCAGGTTGTAGATGGTGCGGCCCTGGGCCTCGAGTTGCAGGCGGCGGTTGTTGAGCGCGGCGAAAATCTCCTCGCCGAACCGATCGAGCCTCTTCGAAACCTGCATGTGAGCCACCTTTCATATATTCAATACTGATTGCGATAGTGTACCGCTATGCAGCGGCGATGGGTTCAACGTATGCAAAATGGACGGCTGCGGCCGGTCCGCACGCGCCAGGCAGGCAGCGGGGTCGCACCGAGCCGACCGAATCGAAGCCATCTTGTCGCGCACGAGCCGCCATGCCATCGCCCGAGCCGAAGATGCCTCGCCACGGGTGAGCGGCGCAGCCAACGAGCGATGCACCTTGCCCCGCTTACCGTACCCGCTACTCCCCCGTCGGAGTGAGTGCATCGATCTCTGCGAGCCAGAGCTTGGAGCTCGCATCGCTCGGCATGCGCCAATCGCCGCGCGGACTGAGCGTGACCGAGCCCACCTTGGGTCCGTCGGGCAGGCAGCTGCGCTTGAACTGCTGGGCGAAGAAGCGACGGTAAAACGTGCGCAGCCAGGTGTGGACGGTCGCTGCGTCATAGACGCCCGCAAACGAGCGAAGCGCCATGCGGTAGATCTTGCCCGGGGCGAACCCGAAGCGCAGCAGGTAGTACAGGAAGAAGTCGTGCAGCTCGTACGGGCCCACGAGATCCTCGGTCCTCTGCGCGATCTCGCCGTCGCCGGTGGGCGGCAGCAGCTCGGGCGATACCGGGGTATCGAGGATGTCGAGCAGCACGCGCGCGATCTCGCCACCGAAGACGTCAGCCGCATAGCGCACCAGATGGCGCACGAGCGTCTTGGGCACGCTCGCGTTCACGGCGTACATGCTCATGTGATCGCCGTTGTAGGTGGCCCAGCCCAGCGCGAGCTCGGACAGGTCGCCGGTGCCGATCACGAAGCCGCCCACCTGGTTGGCGAGATCCATGAGGATCTGCGTGCGCTCACGCGCCTGGCTGTTCTCATAGGTCACGTCCTGTACGGACGGGTCGTGTTCGATGTCGCGGAAATGCTGCTCGACCGCCGCGTGAATCGAGACCTCACGGAAGCCCACGCCCAGCTCGCGGGCGAGCGTCTCGGCATTGGACTTGGTGCGGTGCGTGGTGCCGAAGCCCGGCATGGACACCGCCGTGATGCCGGTGCGCGGAATGTCGAGGGCATCGAAGGCGCGCACGGTCACCAGCAGGGCGAGCGTTGAATCGAGCCCGCCGGAAAGCCCGATGACCGCCGCACGCGTGCCCGTGTGGGCCAGACGGGTCTTGAGGCCCGCGGTCTGCAGGTCGAGGATGGTCTCGCAGCGCTCGGCCAGGTCGCCATGGTCGGCAGGGACGAACGGGGCGCGTGGAAACACACGCAGGGAGTCGTCTGCGGCGTGCATCAGGTGGACCGGGGCAGTCGGCGCGACCTTGGTCTCGACCTCGGCATCGCCGTCGGCGGCGTCACAGGCAAATGAGAAGCCGATCTGCTGGCAGGCATACATGGCGTACGGCGGCTGTGTCCAGGTGTTCGAGCGGCGCCGCTCCCCCACCAGACGGTCGACATCGACGTCGGACACGACCATGTCGCAGGTGAGCAAACCCGTCGCCGCCAGCTTGGAGCCATTCTCGTAGATCAGGTTCTCGCCGGCGAAGACCATGTCCGTGGTCGACTCGCCCTCGCTCGCGTCCGCGTACGCATAGGCGCAGTACAGACGGGCGCTCTGGTTGGCGATGAGACTGCGGCGGTAATCGGCCTTGCCGATGATCTCATCGGAGGCCGAAGGGTTCAGGATCACCGTTGCACCGGCAAGCGCCATCTCGGTCGAGGGCGGAGCCGGCACCCAGAGGTCCTCGCAGACCTCGACGCCGATCGTCACGTCATCCATCCCCGCATCCGTCGCGTGATACAGCAGCCCCGATCCCAGCGGCACGGCGGTCTGCCCGGCGAAGTCGACCATCAGCGGATTCGCGGGCGCCGGCGCAAACCAGCGGCGCTCGTAGAACTCACCATAGTTGGGGAGGTATTTTTTCGCCGTGAGGCCAAGCAGCCTGCCGCGGCAGCAGACGGCCGCGCAATTGTAGATGTTCTCGCCATGGGCGACCGGCAGGCCCAATGTGAACAGGATCGGCAGCCCGCGCGTCTCGTCGAGCACGTGAATCAGGGCCATCTCACATGCGTGAAGCAGCGCACGATCATGGAACAGGTCCGCCGCGGTGTAGCCGCACAAGTTCAACTCGGGCAGCACGAGCGCACCGGCACCCCGGTCGGCGGCGGAACGGATCGCCTCGAGCGCCGCCTGTGCATTCCCCTCCACATCGGCCACGCGGATCCGGGGCGAGGCAGCGGCAACACGGAAGAGGCCGTCGTTTGCAGTCATCGTTTCGTCCATGCGTTCCTCCATGAGACGCGTTCATCCATAGCTTGCACAATTGTAGCTTCATCGTTTCTCAAGAAAGCCGACACGAAGTCTCCCCGTGTGTTCTCTCTTTTTGTTGTCTTGCAAAGGTCGCATCCCCGTCCGCACGAACGGGTATCGTAATCGGCGAATCGACCGCTCCGCGCGTGTCCCGTTCCCAACAATTCCGGGACGCGCCGCGTAGCGGCAGACGATCCGCATCGCTTTTATCGCCAGGCAACCGGGAGGGTTTCCATCATGGCTACTGAATATACCAACCAGCCGCGCACGCGCGTCGTCACGCGCGCCGCACTCAACAACGGCGTTCACGAGAACCAGGCTATCGGCCAAACGCAAGCAATCGCGCCCAAGAAATCGCTGTTCGAGGACATCTCGATCCCCCAGCTCGTCGCCGGCGCCGCAGCCGCGGCGACATCGGTGGCGCTCGCTTCCAAAATCGGCTTCGCGGGCAGCGTCATCGGCGCTGCCGTGAGTTCCGTGGTCACCGTCGTCTCCTCGCAGGTCTATCGCCGGTTTTTGACGGCTGGCGCCGAAAAACTCAAGAACGTGGGATCTGACACGTCGAACGATTATCCCGACACTTCCTATCCGGCTGCTGTTGACGAGCCCGCGGCCTCTTCGGCTGCCGGAACCCGCTATGCCAGCGGTGCGCGCGGAGCCCGCATGGCGCCGGCGCAGCTGCGCGAAAAAGCCGCCGGCGAGCGCGCCGCGACCCAGAAACGCGTCATCCTGTTCTCCGTGATCATCGCCATCGCCGCGGTCGCCATCAGCGCCGGGGCGATCCTCCTCACCACGGCCGGCGAGGGCCTGGGCGAACGCCCCGAGAGCTTCATCCTTCCCTCCGACTCCACAACCGAGCAAGCGGATGACGCCTCGAACGCAACGCAAAGCGCTAAGACCGATTCGAGTTCGCAGCAAAGCGACTCCTCGAAGACCGCGACCGCTTCGAACGACACGAGCTCGAACAGCACGCAATCCGGCAACTCGTCTTCCGATTCCACCACCGGCACCAGCGATGCGAACAGCAGCGACAACAGCTCAAGCAGCACTTCGTCCGACAACGGCACCACCGGCGACGATTCATCGGGCGCCGGGGACAAGAACTCCAGTGATTCGAACTCGTCGTCCCAGCAAGGAGACAGCTCCACGCAGGGCAACGACTCGAGCAGCTCGAACGGGCAGTAGCCGAAACGGCAGGCAGCAGTCAGCCGAAAGACCGGGGCGTTCTCGTCTCGGTCTTTTTTATGCCACGGGGTACAATGCTCCTTATATCAAAAGGAGTCTTACCATGGCAAAAACGATAGTGAAGCCGAAACTTTCCCTCGGCAACCAGCTGTACCTGTACCGCCTGCTTCGAGACGCGTTGGGATGTGGCAAGCAGACCCTCATGCCCGGTGTCGAGGAAGCTCTGGCCGATGACGACATGGCAGCCGTCGACTTGGGATTCGAAAATACACGCGAGCTGCTTGAAGCGCTCGAATCCTGCGTGCAGCTGACCGTGTTCAAGGGCGGGCGCATCTACGCGACCGTCATCGCGCAACCCGCATGGGACGAGGCCCTCGCCGCAGGAGAACCCAAGCAGAAAGCCACCGCCAAAGGGGCCAAGTCTTGGAAGAAAAAGAAAGGCGACAAAACGCTCAAGGCCGTGAAGCCCAAGCACGTCAAACGTCCGGAGCCAAAGGCCGAGGTCACAGTCGAGGCCAAGACCACTCAGACCGAAAAGCCCGCCCCAGCGCCAGATGCTGCAGCGATCGATGCCGCTGAATCAAGCGATTCCGCCAGTCAGGCCCCTGCAGCTGCATCCGAAGTTGCACCCAGCCATAAGGCCCGGGCAACATCCGACAGCGGTCGAGCCTCACAAGCGAAGCAACCCGCATCCGA
>ERZ808240.4387-NODE-4387-length-12567-cov-2.680307_pt1 | contig 12567 bp, 12 predicted proteins | sample MGYA00521084_ERZ808240 | MGnify/ENA primary metagenome ERZ808240 (study PRJEB31516, sample SAMN03275571) | gut metagenome | biome: mammalia-associated habitat; material: feces | host: Papio cynocephalus | place: Kenya | collected 2012-08-06 ... | reverse complement strand
GCTGGCCAACCTGATCCTTTCGGAGAGCATCCACCGGGAACGCTTGCAGGATGACTGCGCCGTACAGGTGCTGTACCGTCCGGCACAGCCGGAACAGACGATCTGAAACGGAAAATTTGCGAAGACCGGTATAGACCGCCTTTCTTTGCGGGAGAATAGAAGCAGCAAACAGGAAGGAGGTACATGGGATGGTCAAAGGTATTTCCCGGCGGGTGGGTGTGCTGGATGCGCCGGATCAGCGGTTCTTTGAACAGGCAATCTTCATTGTCCGCAACGATGCCGCAGGAGAGGGCGTCACCTCCCGGGAACTGGTAGAGGAGGCACGGCGGGTGGCGCACAGTTATGCAGCCGGCGGCAGCCGCTTCGGCAGAGCGTGGCGCGCGCTGAATCCGGTGGCCTATACTCTGATGGGCGCCGGCGCCATCGGGCTGGTATGGTTGGCGGCGGCGCTGATCTGATATGCGAAAAGGAGAGCCGTCAGGCTCTCCTTTTTATTTGGATTCGGCTTTATTGCAGGGGTGCTCCGCAAAGTAAGCCCGAACCCGCAGGGCATCGGATTCAATCTGGGCTTTCAGCGCATCCAGAGAGTCGAACCGGATTTCGTCCCGGAGCCGCTGGTAAAATTCCACACGGATCGACTGGCCGTAGAGGTCGCCGTCAAAATCAAGCATCCAGGATTCCACGGTCAGGTCGCTGCCATTATTGACGGTAGGCCGGGTGCCCACATTGGTGACGGCTGCGCAGCTGCTGCCGTCCATCAGACAGACCCGGGCAGTATAAACACCGTTGCCCGGTACCAGTACATGGGGCGGCGGTACCAGATTCACCGTGGGAATGCCGATGGTGTGCCCGATACGGCGGCCGTGGCGCACCGTCTGAGTCAGAATATGGGGATGCCCCAGATACTCCATGGCACGTTCCACCTGCCCCAGCCCTACCAGACGGCGGATATAGGTGGAACTGACGGCGATGCCGCCGATGGTGACCTCCGGGATAATATCGCACCCGAGTCCCAGCTCCGCGCACTTGGCCTGAAGCAGTTCGGGACTGCCCTGATTTCTGTGGCCGAAGTGATGATCGTGACCGGCCACCAGATGGACGGCATGGTACCGTTTTACCAGTATCTCCGTAATGAAATCCTGCCAGGAGGTGGTCATCATCTCCTGATCAAAGGGTACCATAATGACATCGTCGATGCCGTAAAGATTTTCGGCCAGCCAGACCCGATCCTCCGGAGAGTTGATCAGGGGCACCGGTATGCCGGTGACTACCTCTTTGGGAGGCTGGGCAAAGGTGAACACCGCAGAACGAACGCCGCGGGCCTTGGCTTCTTCCACCGTACGGCGCAGCAGGGCGCCATGGCCCAGATGTACCCCGTCAAAAAAACCCAGGGCAATGACTCTTGATTGATTGGACATACTTACGCTCCAAAAAAGTTCTTGATAGATGTCAGCGTGCCGCTTTCGGCACGGGACAGGCAGAGAAAATCCCCGTTTCGGCCGTGAACCCGGTAAGTGCCGTCAGGCAGCTCCGGCTGGGTGATGGGGCTGCCGTTGCGGACACGGGCTTCCTTGCCGGGAGAGGTCAGGGTGCAGACGGGATAGGCGGCAAACATGGTCTCTACCGGCCGCAGCAGAGCAGCTCCCTGTGCCTGCACGTTCTCCAATGTGACAGCCTCCGTCAGGAGGTACCCGGCAGCCATGGTGCGGCGGAGGCTGTACATGGCGCCGCCGCAGCCCAAAGCCTGACCTATGTCATGGCACAGGGTTCGGAGATAGGTGCCCTTGGAACACCGGCAGCGGAGCAGATAGTCCGTTTCATTCACCTGTTCCAGCAGTTCCAGCTCAAAAATGGTGATGCTGCGGGGCTTCCGCTCCACCTCTTTGCCCTTTCGAGCCAGATCGTAAAGCTTCTGGCCATTGACCTTAATGGCTGAGTACATGGGAGGGATCTGCCGGATGGCGCCGGTGAACCGGGGCAGAAGAGCCTCCAGTTCCGCACGGCCTGTTGTTACGGTGTGTGTTTCCAATGGATTGCCGGAGGTGTCCTGCGTGTTGGTAACAAGCCCCAGACGCAGACCGGCAATGTATTCCTTTTCACCGTTCTCTGCAAATTCTACAGCGCGGGTAGCCTGTCCTACGAATACCGGCAGCACGCCGGTGGCCATGGGATCCAGCGTGCCGCCGTGCCCCACCCGCTTTTCTTTCAGGATGCCGCGGATTTTGGCGCAGACGTCCATGCTGGTCCACCCAGCGGGCTTGTCAATGATTACGATACCGTTTGGCACAGCGGCGCCTCACTTCCTGAAATCCGGGACGATCCGGCCGATGGCGTCCAACATCTGCGCTTCTGCTTCCTCCCGGGTCACGTGTTCCAGCGTAGCCCCCGCAGCGCGGGCATGGCCGCCGCCGCCCAGCAGCCGGCAGACCTCCGTGGCGTTTACCCGCTCTCCGGTACGGAGGGAGAATTTCCACACGCCGCCGCCCAGCTCCCGCATGGTCACAGCGCAGTCCACACCCTGAATCTGTGGCCCCAGAGCGGAGAGATCTTCCGCATCGCTTTCCGTGGCGTGGAACTTTTCCAGCAGGGCGCGGGGAACGGACAGTACCGCTACCCTGCCGCTGTCGTAAAATTCGGCGTCCGCCAGCATGGCGGCCTCCAGCTGCATCCGAATCCGGGATTTGGTTTGAAAGAACAGCTTGTTGACAGATCGGTAGTCAATGCCGGTGTCCATCAGGGCCGCTGCGGCCCTGTGGGTGTCGGCGGTGACGTTGGAATAGATGAAACCGCCGGTATCGGTGGAGATGGCCACGTACAGCGGCAGAGCGATTTCCTGTGTGACGGGAGTCAGTTCCCGGATAATGTCCAGAATCAGCTCCCCGCAGGCAGCGGCATCCGGACGGACGATGTTGGCTTTGCCGAAGCCCTCAAAGGAGGGATGATGGTCAATGGCCAGATCCACTTTTTTCGCGTAGGGTTCTGCATTTTCAGGGAACAGACCCACAGCGGCGATGTCCGTGGATACCACCTTTTCCGGCACAAACTCCGCCGGGGCGGCGTAAGGAGTGAAATAAGGGGCCGTAGTGTCTGTCAGGCCGGGATTGGGCAGAAGATATGCGGTTTTGCCTATGGCCCGCAGAGCGGCGCACAGACTTGCGGCACAGCCTACGGTGTCCCCATCGGGCCGGACGTGGGTCAAAATCAGAATCTGATCAAAGGAACGCAGCAGCTCCGCCGTTTCGGAAACAGTCAGCATACCTTATTCCTCCTCCGGCAGGACGGCGTTGTTGTCGGGGTTTACGGGTTTCACTTTTTCCGGATCCCGGAGGACTTCCAGAATGTGGGCGCCGTAAGCAATTGAGTCATCGGCGATGAACTGAAGCTCCGGTGTGTAGCGCAGCTGGAGAGCGCGGCCCAGTTCCCGGCGCAGGAAGCCGGAAGCGGATTTAAGCCCTTTGAGTACGTCCTTTTCCTGACCTTTGTCCAGCACGCTGATGAAAACTCTGGCATAGCGCAGATCTCCGGTGGTGTCTACCCGGGTAACGGAAACCATGCCCACCTGAGAGACACGGGGATCTTTCAAGCGGCGGAGCTGAGCCGCCAGCTCCCGCTGGATCTCTTCGTTGATACGGCCGATACGGTTAGATGCCATGATAGTTCTCCTTTCTGACAGGGGAGATGAAAGCGGCGCAGCCGCCGTCTCTTACAAAATCGCGGGGAGATCCCCCCGATGAGTTCTCCTCGCAGTTTTCCCGCAGAAACAACAGGGAAAACATTCAACTGAAAATATCAGGGCGGCGGCATAGCCGCCGCCCTGAACAGAATGCGTATGAAATAAAAGGCAATCAGCGGGGAACCTCTTCCATATCGTAGGCTTCGATAATGTCGCCCAGCTTGATGTCGTTGAACTTGTCAACAGTCAGGCCGCACTCATAGCGTTCCCTGACCTCCTTGACGGAGTCCTTGAAACGCTGAAGGGAACCGAGAGAGCCTTCGTGCACCACGATACCGTCCCGCACCACACGTACGGAGCAGTCCCGGCGGATGCAGCCGTCCTGCACATAGCAGCCGGCCACGGTGCCCACGGAGGAAACCTTATAAGTTTCCCGCACCTCCGCGTGTCCCAGAACCACTTCCTGGAACTTGGGAGCCAGCATACCTTTCATGGCTGCCTCAATCTCGTCGATGGCATCGTAAATAACGCGGTACATCCGCATATCCACATTCTGCCGCTGGGCGCCGTCGCGGGCGGCGGCATCGGGCCGGACATTGAAGCCCACGATGATGGCGCCGGAAGAGGCGGCCAGCATGACATCGGACTCGTTGATAGCGCCTACGGCGCCGTGGATGACCTTGACGTTGACCTCATCATTGGAGAGCTTTTCCAGAGAGGCTTTCACGGCCTCTACGCTGCCCTGAACGTCGGCCTTGACAATCAGAGCCAGTTCCTTGCGCTCGCCGGACTTGATCTGATCAAACAGATTTTCCAGAGACACTTTCTGCACGGGGGCAGCGGCCTTGGCACGCTCCTCGGCCTTGCGCTGCTCCACCAGCTCACGGGCCATACGCTCGTCAGCCACGGCGAAGAAAGGCGCACCGGCGGTAGGAGCTTCAGACAGGCCTGCAATCTCAACGGGCACGGAGGGGCCTGCTTCGGTAAGACGTTCGCCCTTGTAGTTGGTCATGGTGCGGACGCGGCCCACGGAAGTGCCGGCGATGATGACATCTCCCTGCTTCAGAGTGCCGTTCTGAACCAGCAGTGTGGCAACGGGGCCGCGGCCTTTGTCCAGACGGGCCTCAATGACGGTGCCCTGACCGGGACGGTTGGGATTGGCCTTCAGCTCCTGAACTTCAGCCAGCAGTACCAGATTCTCCAGCAGGTTGTCGATGCCGATGTGCTTCTTGGCGGAGATCTTGCACACGATGGTTTCACCGCCCCACTCTTCGGGTACCAGACCGTATTCGGTCAGCTGCTGCATGACCCGGTCGGGGTTGGCGTTCTCCTTGTCGATCTTGTTGACAGCCACAATGATGGGGATACCGGCGGCCTTGGCGTGGTTGATGGATTCAACGGTCTGAGGCATAATGCCATCGTCCGCAGCCACCATCAGAATGGCAATATCGGTGACCATGGCGCCGCGGGCACGCATGGAGGTAAAGGCCTCATGGCCCGGGGTGTCCAGAAAAGTGATGGGTTTGCCGTTGATCTGCACCTGATAGGCGCCGATGTGCTGGGTAATGCCGCCGGCTTCGCCTGCCGCCACGGAGGTGTTGCGGATGGTGTCCAGCAGGGAGGTCTTGCCGTGGTCGACATGACCCATAACCACAACCACGGGCGCCCGGGGAACCAGATCCTCGGGGCGGTCCTCGGTGGTGTCGATCAGCTTTTCCTCAATGGAAACTACGACCTCTTTTTCCACCTTGCAGCCAAGCTCCTCGGCCACGAAAGAGGCGGTGTCAAAGTCAATAATCTGACTCAGAGAGGCCATAACGCCGTTCTTCATCAGGCATTTGACCACCTCGGCGCCGGTTTTCTTCATGCGGCTGGCCAACTCGCCTACGCTGATCTCATCGGGAATCTGCACCTTGACAGGAGCTTTCTTGGCGATTTCCAACTGAAGCCTGCGCATCTTCTCGGCCTCGTCCTGACGGCGCTTGTTGGAAAATACCTGACCGCCCTGACGGTTCTTGTTATTGCGGAATTTTTCCTTGCCGCCTTTCTGCGCCATCCGTTCACCCCGCTGGCCGCCCAGCTCTTCCAGACGCTGATCGTACTTGGCAAGGTTCACATCGCCGCCCTTGCGGGTATCCACCAGCTTCTTTTCGGGGATGCGGGTAGTGGGCTGCGCGGTGGCGGTGGATTTATGCAGCTTCTGGTTCTGCTGGGGAGCGGCCTGCTGCTGGGCGGGGCGCTGCTGAACCGGCTTTGCTGCCTGTGCCGGCTGAGCAGGCTTCTGCTGCGTCTGCGGCGCCGGCTTTGCTGCCTGTGCCGGCTGAACAGGCTTCTGCTGCGTCTGCGGCGCCGGCTTTGCTGCCTGCGCCGGCTGAGCAGGCTTCTGCTGCGCCTGCTGAACCGGCTTTGCTGCCTGCACCGGTTGAGCAGGCTTTTGAGCAGGTGCGCTCTGCGCCGCGGGAGCAGGCGCTTTTGGGGCTTCCTGCTTTTTCGGCTCATCGGCATAGATGGCGGCAATGCTGGAAATCTGATTATGCTGGGTCAGATGCTCGAACACAATGGACAGTTCGTGATCCTCCAGCGCCTGCATATTGCTCTTGGGCGCGGTGGCATATTTGCCCAGAATTTCGGTAATCACCTTGGCGGGCATACCGAAGTCCCGCGCTACATCTCGTACTCTGTATTTTTCAATAGCCAATCAAAACACCTCGTTTATCTCCAACCCGGGGGCTGGGCTTATACGTCTATGGAAAACCTGCGGGGATCGGTTCAGCTTTCTTTTTTTCGGAAGGAGCCTTTGCCCTTTTTCACCGGGCGGCTGTGGGCGTAAGGATTTGCGCTGCCGCGGGATTTGGAGCGGTTCCCGGCGGAGCGGAAGCCGCTTTTCCGGGCAGGACGCGCGCCGCTTTCCGTATTTTCTCCATCTCTGACAGAAGACCGGCGGCCAGTTCCGGAGGATCTCCGGATACCGCTGTTTTTTCGACCGCCCATGCCGCTTCCGGAACTGGAGGGATGCTGACCGGAAACCTTGCGTTCCCCGGCACCTGCGGGGGAAACGCCGGCCTTTTGCCCCTCCTGCTTTTTGGGACGTTTAATGCCCCGGCGGAGATTCTTTTCATGCTGAGCGGCTTCGCTTTTCCGCTCTGCCGCCCGCTTGGCTTTCAGCTCAAGCTTGGAAAGATCCTCATCATATTTTGCGGGATCCAGCTCTGCCAGACGGCGAACCACTGCCACAGCCAGACCAATATCCGTCACGGCGGCTACGGCGGCGGAGCCACGGCCGGTGGCCTGCCCCAGTTCCCGCTTGGTGAAAGGAATCCGCAGCCACAGGCACTGGCCTGCTTCCGCAAAATGCCTGACCCTGCGGGCGGTATTGTCCGCCGCGTCAGCAGCCAGCAGGATTACCCGGGCGTCCCGGGCACGGGCCACGGCCTCCACAGGCTCCTCGCCCACCTCCAGATTCCGCCCCCGGAGGCACAGGCCGATCAGGGAAAGAATCTGCTCATTCCTGTCCATTTTGCCCCTCCAGTTCCGCCTCCATGGCATCGTAGACCTCCGGCGGGATGGCTGTGCTGAAAGCTCGTTCCAATGCTCTGGATTTCCGGGCTTTTTTCAGACAGTCCACATTATGGCACACATAGGCGCCCCGGCCGGGCTTTTTTCCCACAAAGTCCAGACTTACCTCACCCTCCGGAGATTTGACCACCCGCAGCAGGCTTTTCTTATCTTTCATCTCCCGGCAGCCAACACACTGACGCTGGGGGATCTTTTTTACCTTTTGCATCAAGACAGCCCTCCCTTACACATGGCGCAGACATCCGCGCCGGGCTTTTACATTCTTCTGTTTCTGCCGCTGTGCCACAGGGACAACCGTGCCGGCACAGCAGCCGAACCGAAACACAGCGGCTTTATTCGGCCTGAGCTGTGGCCGTGTTCTCTTCCCGGTAGCTTTCCGGCTTGATGTCGATCTTATAGCCGGTAAGGCGGGCGGCCAGACGGGCGTTCTGGCCCTCCTTGCCGATGGCCAGAGACAGCTGATCGTCAGGCACAATGACCCGGCAGGCCTTGCCCTCTTCCGCCATCATAACATTCACAACATCACTGGGAGCCAGAGCGGCGGCGATAAACTGAGCGGGATCCTCACTCCACTTGATAATGTCGATCTTCTCGCCCCGCAGTTCCTCCACGATATTGGCCACGCGCTGCCCTTTGGGGCCAACGCAGGCACCGATGGGATCCACATTTTCATCGGCGGACCAGACGGCCATCTTGGTGCGGCTGCCGGCCTCGCGGGCAATGGACTTCACTTCCACGGTGCCGTCGTAGATTTCGGGCACTTCCAGCTCGAACAGACGCTTTACCAGACCGGGATGCGTCCGGGAAATCAGAATCTGGGGGCCGCGGGTGGAGCGGCGGACGTCCACCACGTACACCTTCACGTGCTGCCCTTCGGTAAGCTCCTCGCCGGGAACCTGTTCGCCGGCCAGAAGCAGGGCTTCGGTGGACTCCGTGCCGGTGCCGATCCGCAGAGATACGGCGTTGGTGCGGGGATCGATGCGGGTTACAACACCGGTAAGGATCTCGTGCTGCTTGCTGTTGAATTCGTCATACACCATGCCACGCTCGGCTTCCCGCAGGCCCTGAATGATGACCTGCTTGCCGTTGCCGGCGGCGATGCGGCCGAACTCCGTGTTGTCAACGGGGATGTTTACAACATCGCCTACCTCATACTTGGCGGAGATGGCCTTGGCATCCTGAATGGGGATCTCGTTGAAAGGATCTACGTAGTCCTCTTCCTCCACTACGTTTTTCTGAACGAACATCTTCAGGGTCTGGTGTTCCTCGTCTACGTCCACGATGACGTTTTCCACATCCTTATGATCCCGTTTGTAAGCGGTGGTGACGGCCTGAATGATCTTATCCATCATAAAGGTCTGAGGAATACCCCGCTCCTTTTCCAGCATGGCCAGAGCCGCGAAGATCTCCGGGATATTCATGCCTGCAGGCTCCTTTACCTTTTTCTTGCCTCTCATTTCAATTCTCCTTTTTACTTTATACGTCTTGTCTTGAAACAGGGATAACGGTTGTTAGAACTCCACCCGCAGACGGCACAGCGCCACATCCTTTTTACCGAAGGTGTAGGCGGCGCCGTTCAGATCCACAGTCAGGGAACCGTCGGATTCGTTGTAGGCGGAGAGAATACCGGGGAACTCCTTGCGGCCGTCCACCGGCTTGTAAAGCTTTACCAGAACGGGGCTGCCCAGATACCGTTGGAAATCGGAGGGGCGTTTCAGCGCCCGCTCCGCACCGGCAGAGCCGACTTCCAGTGTATAGCTGCCCTCAATGGGATCCGCCTCGTCCAGCAGGTCGCTGAGCTTCCGGGAGATGGCCTCACAGTCCAGAATGTCCACGCCGCCCTCCTTGTCGATGAGAACCCGGAGATACCAGGCGCCGGCCTCCTTCACATATTCCACATCCCACAGGGTACAGCCCTGCTCTTCTGCAAGGGGTGCCGCCAGACGGGCGGTGAGTTCCGTGACCTTTTCCATGGTGTTCTCCTTTCTGCTTCCGGTTTATACGGCGGTGTTTTTGTCATAAAAAACGGCCCACTCCAAACTTACACTCCTCTAACATATGCAGAATAGCACACTCTATTCCGAAATGCAAGGGTATTTCCAAACTTTTTTAAAAACAATGGCAGGACTGCAATACATATTGAATTTAACATCGGATGCCCCTTATGCGGTATTTTTATTTTTCTGCACAGGGAGCATCTGATGTCTGCTTTTCCTGAGCCTGCGGAATGATCCCGCAGATGATTTTTGCGCCTTGAATCAGGGCATGGTGCACACCAGACCCCGGACGCAGTCCACAGTGACCATGGTACCGTCAGTCAAACGCTCGGCTGCGTTGGATGCACCCACAATCACCGGCTTATCCAGCGTCAGGCCCACCGTAGCGGTGTGGCAGTCGGCGCTGGCCTCTTCCGTAATGACGGCGGCCGCCTGCCGAATATAGGGCAGCAGGCCGTTGTTGGTATAGGGGACTACCAGCACATCGCCGGGCCGGAATTTTTCGGGTACCTCGTCCAGCGTGCGGCAGACGCACAACGGGCCGGACGCTTTTCCCTCGCCCACGCCAACGGCGTTCAGCAGTGCGCCGCCCACCTGCTGTACCCGGATCATATTGGTGGTGCCGGATACGCCCACGGGCACGCCGGCAGTAACCACCACCAGATCGCCGCGCTTTACCAGCCCTGCGGCTTCAGCAGATGCAACGGCCCGGCTCACCAGTTCATCCGTGCTGTTGGCATAGGGCATCATGATGGGCTCCACGCCCCAGTACAATGCCATCTGCCGCCGCACCTGCTCATCCAGCAGGCAGGCAATGATCGGCGTACCGGGATGAAAGCGGCTTACCAGCCGGGCGGTGGTGCCGCTCTGGCTGACGGTGAGGATGGCGTCCGCTCCGATCTCCTGGGCCGTTGTGCAGGCGGCGTGGGCCGTGGCGGCGGCCACGGAAAGCCGGGTGCGGCTGCCGGTCTGCTGAGTCATGCGCTTGGCATGATTGATGTCGGATTCTGTCCGGCGGGCGATGGCATCCATGGTTTTTACGGCTTCCAGCGGATACTTTCCCGCCGCCGTTTCACCGGAGAGCATAATGGCGGAGGTGCCGTCATAAATGGCGTTGGCCACATCGGTGATCTCAGCCCGGGTTGGACGGGGATTTTCCATCATGGAATCCAGCATCTGGGTGGCGGTGATGACCGGCTTGCCGCAGGCTACGCATTGGGCGATCATGTCTTTCTGAATAATGGGGATCTCCGTAAAGTCGATCTCCACGCCCATATCGCCCCGGGCCACCATGATGCCGTCTGCCGCGTCCAGAATTTCCGGCAGATTGCTGACTCCCTCCTGGTTTTCGATTTTGGCAATGATGCGGATACGGGAACCGGCCTTGTCCAGCAGCCTGCGCAGCTCCCGAATGTCGGCGGCAGACCGGACGAAGCTGGCCGCCACAAAATCAAAGCCCTGTTCCACGCCAAAGAGAAGATCCTCCCGGTCCCGCTGGCTCATGTAGGGCATATTCAGCCGCACGCCGGGCACGTTGACGCCCTTGTGGTTCTTCATAATTCCGCTGTTTTCCACACGGCAGCGAATATCCGTCCCCGTGGTTTCCAGCACCGTCAGCCGCACCAGCCCGTCGTCCAGCAGAATGGTGTCTCCCGCCTTCACATCCTCCGGCAGATCGGCATAGGTAATGGAGCAGCGGTGTGCATCGCCGTCCACCTCCGCGGCGGTCAGCGTAAACTCCTGTCCGGCTGTAAGCTTCACGGAACCATCTGTGAAGTTTTTCAGCCGGATTTCCGGCCCTTTGGTATCCAGCATGGCGGCCACGGGTGCGTTCAATTCCTCCCGCAGCGCTTTCAGAGCATCCAGACGCGCTTTATGTTCTTCGTGGGTACCGTGGGAAAAATTAAAACGGGCTACGTTCATCCCTGACAGAATCATCTCCCGCAGGACGCCCTGTTGATCCGTAGACGGCCCCAGTGTGCATACAATCTTCGTTTTTCTCATGCTTGCCCTCACTTTCCATCAGCAGTAAAGCGGTGCCGATTTTCCCCCATTATGAAGTATAATCATTTTACTGCGCCATTTTACCACAAATCCATACCCGGCGGAAGAGATCAAAATGTAAAATTTACATGGATGATTTCGTCAGTCCGCTCAACGTTCCGATCTTTACTTGCCGGAAAAGCCGCGGCGTGCTATAATGACCGCAAATCAAATCGGGAGGTATCCTTATGAATATTGTCTGTCTGGATATGGAGGGCGTGCTGGTGCCTGAGATCTGGATTGCCTTTGCGGAGGCCAGCGGCATTCCCGAACTGCGCCGCACCACCCGGGACGAGCCGGATTACGACAAACTGATGCGCTGGCGCCTTGGCATTCTGAAAGAGCACGGCCTTGGCCTGAAAGAGATTCAGAAAGTCATTGCCAGAATTGATCCCCTGCCCGGCGCCAAAGAATTTCTCGATGCGCTGCGGGCCGAAACACAAATGGTCATTCTCAGCGATACCTTTGAAGAATTTGCCATGCCCCTGATGCGCAAGCTGGGCTGGCCCACCATCCTCTGCAATTCTCTGGAGGTGGCGCCTGACGGAGAGATTACCGGTTTCAAAATGCGCTGCCGGCAGTCCAAGCTTACCACGGTGAAAGCGCTCCAGTCCATCGGCTACGATACCATTGCGAGCGGCGACAGCTACAACGATCTGGGCATGATTCAGGCCAGCAAGGCAGGCTTCCTCTTCCGCAGCACGGATCAGATCAAGGCGGATTATCCGCAGATCCCCGCCTATGAAACCTATGATGATCTGCTTGCCGCCATTCGCGGCGCCCTGTAATACATCAGGTCAAAAAAACAGCCGGAGAGCATAGCTTTCCGGCTGTTTTGCGTCATACCGTTTTTTCAAAGTAAAAGAAAGTTTCGTCTTCGCCGCTGCGGCGCATACAGGAGGACAGCATCTTATAGGACGCTTCATTTTCCCTGTAGCATTTGGCCACTACCCGATTCAGATTTACCTGATACAATCCCCACTCCGCCGCAGCCTGAAAAGCCTCGGTGCCGTAGCCGTTTCCGGCGTAAGCCTTGTCGATGCGGCAGCCCAGTTCTGCACCGCCCCGATAATCAAAATTATAGAGGACGGCCTCGCCAATGAGCTTTCCGTCCAGCCGGACAGCAAAGTTCACCGCCAGTCGGTTTTCAAAGTCACGGCGGGCTACTTCATAAAAGCTCTTCTCCGTCATGGGCGCTCCCAGACCGCCCACATCGTCATAACCCCACCAGCGGTTCCGGTCGCCGTCCAGCACCAGCGCATTGTAGGCGGGAATATC
>ERZ808240.4386-NODE-4386-length-12569-cov-9.740531_pt1 | contig 12569 bp, 7 predicted proteins | sample MGYA00521084_ERZ808240 | MGnify/ENA primary metagenome ERZ808240 (study PRJEB31516, sample SAMN03275571) | gut metagenome | biome: mammalia-associated habitat; material: feces | host: Papio cynocephalus | place: Kenya | collected 2012-08-06 ... | reverse complement strand
CTCATCCCAACCCAAATCGCTCCTCATTCCACCAAACCGACGGTGAGAGCCGCCTCAGCGTCGGTTTCGCAGCCCCTCATTCCGCCAAACCGACGCCCAGCCCCTCCTCACCATCGATTCCATCGCACTCATTCTGCAAAACCGACGCCCAGCCCCTCCTCACCGTCGGTTTCACAGAACACACTCCGCCAAACCGACGCTCAGCAGGCTCACCGTCGGTTCAATCGCGCCCACTCCACCAAACCGACGGTGAGAGCCGTCTCAGCGTCGGTTTGGCGGAATGCATAAGACGAAACCGCCGGCACCAGAAGCCTATGTGAGGTATCCAGCGCCGGCGGTCCGGCATACACCGATTACCGGCGATTCGGCATTCGCCGATCATTGCCGATTATCGGCGGCTATCGGCGGGGCTATCGCCGCGATTGCCAATGGTTAGGCGATTATTCGGCCAGCCAAACGACAGCCAAGCAGCATCCCGCCAATCATTCAGCGACCGGACTTGGCGTTGCGTGCGCCGCGTGCGGTCTTGACGAGCATCGCGATGGCGACCAGCATGGCGATCGCAACGGCCACGGCCAGCACCGTGGTACCGGTTTCGCCGAGCGCGCCGAACGGGCCGTCGGGCTTCGCGTTGTTGTCGACCTTGCCGGAAGCGATCACGCCGTTCTTGCCAGCGTCTTTACCGGCATCACCTTTGGAGGCGGAGTCGGCGGCGGGAGCCTGGAAGTCGACGGTGACGGTCTTTCCGGACTGACGGCCGGTGACGGTAAGCGTGTATTCGGCACCTTCCGTGACGCCGTCAAGCGCGATCGGCGTGGTCTGTGCGGTCTTGACGCGCACGCCGGACAGCGGAGTGGAGGAATCGGAAGCGGCCACGGTGGTGCCGTTCTTGTCCTTCAGCTCGTAGGAGAGCACCGCGTCGCCGTTGAAACCGTCGGCGTCAGCCACGTACGCGCCGTTATCGGCGGCGACCTTCACTTCGGCATCGGCGGACAGCGCGTTCTGCGCATCGGTGGTGGTAGCCAGACCCAGAGCACCGGCGATTGTGTAGAAGTTGTCGGTCTGGTCGGTCAGGCCGGTGACGCGCTGGGCGCCGGGGCCGGATGCGGCGATGCGCAGCTGGGTGCCGGTGTGCTCCATGTCGCCGCCGTTGTAGCCGCCGTCCTCGTCGCGGGAGTCTTCCTGGGCGGTGCCGTAGGAGACGACCATGTTGTTGCCGTCGGCGGTCTTGAGCACGGTGGACAGCGCGTAGGCCGGCTGGGCGTTGAGGATCTGGGAGGTGTGTGCGTGGTCGGCGGTGACGATCACGAGCGTGTTGTTCAAATCAACGCTCTTCAGCGCGTAGGCGATGGCCTGGTCGAAGTCGTCGGTCTCGCCGATCTGACCGCAGGCGTTGCCGGCATGGTCCTGCTTGTCGATGGACGCACCCTCGACCTGCAGGAAGTAGCCATTCTTCTGACCGTTCGGATTGGCGTTCAGCAGGTCAAGCGCCTTCTTGGTCATGTCCTTGAGCGAGGAGCCCTGGTTGCCGAGCCAGGCCGCGTTCGGGGTGCACACGGTCGGGTTGGCGTCCTTGGCCGGATCCTTGGCGGTGGCCTTGGACGGGTTGAACTTGGTGGGCATGTTGCCGTCGCTCATCAATGCGAGCACCGGCTGGCCGTCCTTGTACTGCAGCGCGTTCATGGCAGCCGGATCGTTCTCGACGGTCTGGAAGCCCATTTCCTTGGCCTGCTCCCACACGGTCTTGCCCTTGTATTCGCCGCCCTGCACGGTCTGGCGGAAGTACTTGGAACCGCCGCCGATGGTCACGTCGGCGCGGGTGTCGAGCAGCTGCTCGGAGATGGAGCCGATGCCGCCGTTCTCCTTGAGCTGGTTGGCCAGGCAGCGCTTCAGAGCGTCGTTGGAGCTGCCGTCGGTCTTGCCTTGCGGGCCGTAGCAGGCGCGTTCGGACGAGTGCGATTCGAGTACGGCCGGGGTGGCGTCCTGGATTTCCGCGGTGGTCACGTTGCCGGTGGCCTTGCCTGCGGCCTTGGCCAGTTCGAAGAGGTTGAGCTGCGGGTTGCCGTACACGTCGACATCCACGGCGTTGTTGTAGGTCTTGGTGCCGGTGGCCCAGGACGATCCGGAGGCGGAGGAATCGGTGACGGCGGTGATCTTGCCGGGGTTCGCATTGGCGGCGAGTTTGCCGTCTCCATCCTTGCCGACGGCGCTGTCCTTGCTGCCGTTGCCCAGCGAGAAGGTGGTGTATTGGCCGGTTCCGGCCTTGGCGTCGCCGAGCGCGCCCGGCTGGCCGACCGCGTCGAGGCCTTCGAAGCGGCCGTTGGCGCCCTTGAGATAGTCGCGGGCTACGGTGATTTCCGAATCGCCCATGCCGTCGCCGAGGAAGAGGATGACGTTCTTGGCTTTCTCGTTGCCGATCGAGGCGATGCGCTGTGCGCCGCCGTGCTTGGCGAGTTCGGCGACGGTTTTGCCGTTGGGGCTGTACGTGGTGTCGGCCGCGAGCGCCGGTGCGGCGAGCGCGCCGAGCGTGGCGACGGAGGCGAGCGCCGCGATGGCGCCCGTGAGAGCCTTGTGCTTGCTCATGGTTCTTCTTTCTTCTATGCGCGTGTGCGCAGGTTCGCATGGGACCTTCCCATGCCTTGTGTTGAATCTTGTATTGGATCTTGCGATGCCAACACACACGCTATGGCGCATGGAAGTACGGGAGAGGACCCGCAGAAGAAATCGAAATGAAACCAATGTGTCTTTGCAGTGAACGCGTCGGTTCCATCGCACTCATTCTGCAAAACCGACGCTCAACCCCTCCTCACCATCGGTTTCGCCGCACCCGCTCCGCAAAACCGACGCTTAGCAACCTCACCATCGATTCCATCGCACTCATTCTGCAAAACCGACGCTCAACCCCTCCTCACCATCGGTTTCGCCGCACCCGCTCCGCAAAACCGACGGCGAAACGGCCCTAAGCGTCGGTTTGGCGGAATCAGTTGGCGGAATCAGTTGGTGGAATCGGTTGGTGGAATCGAGAGTCCTGCGGCGGATGCGCAGGACGCCGCCGGGCACGCTGTATTCGGCTTCGCCACGCCGCGCTCAGCTTCTCAGCAGCACTTCCTCCAGGGCGGATATCACCGATTCGGGCAGATCCACGTCAAGGAAGTCGCCGTCGAATCGCGGTTTCTTGTTCAGCGCGGCGAACGATCCGATGGCGCGCACGCCCTCCTCGCGGATCGCGTTCAGCGCCTTTTCCTTGGCGAAGAATTGGATTTGCGCGTGCAGCAGGATGCCGTAGCAGTCGCGTTCCACCGGATTGTCGGCGATTTCGAGACCGTCCGTGAACGCGATGCGCAGCGATTGGTCGGTCGGCACGTCGCGTACGGTGACGGCGAGGCTCATGGTCGCTTCATCGTAGGAAACATCGGCCGGCCTCAGCGCCACGACCGTATTCCCGACGGAAGCCTGCACGCAGGTTTCCAAACGATCGCCGGAAATACGTGGACGGGCGACGCCACGTACGGTGATCGTCCAATCGCGCGACTTGGGAGCCGCGTCGGAACCGTCGCCACAAACCGGGTCGACGGTGAACACAGTGGCTTCGCCGGCTACGGCAGCATCAACGGCGCCAGCGCAATCGCCCGCATCGCCCTCCCGCCACTGCCAACGCAATGTGGTGTCGGCCGTACGGCCAGCCGAGGCGTGCGCGTACACGCCATCGTCCTCGCGTATCACGAATTCGCCGCATGCGCCCGGGAAGAGCAGCACGTCCATCGCAGTCGGATTGGCGATGGAGTTGACGTCATCCCCTTCGCCCAGCCGCTGCATCGGCACAATCGCGCCGGACTTGGCGAATACCGGAATGCGGTCGAGCGTGCGCCAGGCGGTGATGGAGCGTCCACCCTCGCCATGCGCTTCGTAACGGCGGCCGTCGAAGAAATCGAACCAGTCGCCCTGCGGCAACCACAGATCCGCACGGCCGCGCGCCACCTTGCGGTCAGCGGCGCTGACGATCGGCGCCACGACAAGCTCAGTGCCGAAGCGGAACTCGTCGAGGTAATCGTAGGCGGGCCACGTGTCGGGCGACTGCCAGTACATCGGTTCCACAATCGGCCGGCCTTCGAACGCGGCGCGGTAGTTCATGCTGTACAGGTACGGCAGCAGCGCGTGACGCAGGCGCAGCGAGGCGGTCATCGAAGCGCGCACGTCGCCCGTGTAGTTCCACGGCTCTTTGCCGGAGAACGGCGAATTGCTGGAATGCAGGCGATTGATCGGGCTGAACGTGCCAAGCTGGTACCAGCGCGCCTCGAGCTCGTCGTCACGGTAACCGAACATGTGGCCGCCGATGTCGTGGCTCCACCAGCCGTAGCCGATGTTGGACGCGGTGGCGGTGAACTGCGGCTGGAATGCGAGCGATTCCCAAGTAATAACGGTGTCGCCGGAGAAGCCGACCGGATAGCGGTGCGATCCGGGGCCCGCATAGCGCGAGAAGGTGAGCGGCCAACGGCCGTCGCGTCCGGAATCGAGATAGTGCATGTGGTTGAGGATCCACAACGGGTCGAGGCCGGGCTGGCGGGTCACGCCACCCTGCTGCCAGTCAAGCCACCAGAAATCGACGCCCTCTTCCTCCAAATCGTGGTGCATGTCGAAGTAGGCGTCCATGTAGTCCGGATTGGTCAGGTCGAATTCGAGGTTCTCGCTGCTTGCCGGGTCGACGCCCATGCGTTCGGCGGCCTTCGGATAGGCTTTTTCAAATGCGCGGATGCCGTCGCGCGGGTGCACGTTGAGCGTGGTCTTGAGGCCCTTGCGATGCAGTTCGTCGAGGAACGCCACATGATCGGGGAACAGTTCGCTGTTCCACGTGTAACCAGTCCAGCCAGAACCGTACTTCGGGTCGACGCCGTCCACGAGATGCCAGTCCATGTCGATCACGGACGTGGTGAACGGGATGCCCCCGCGCTTGAACCGGTCCATGAGCTCCAGATATTCGGACTGCGTGTACCGGTAGTAGCGGCTCCACCAGTTGCCGAACGCGAATCGCGGCAGCAACGGCTGCGGTCCGGTGAGCCTGTAGAAGTCCTGCACGGCTTCGATATAGCGGTGCGCGTAGCCGAAGAAATACAGGTCAATGCAGCCTTTGTCGCGCGGCGAGACCCAGGAGCCGAACGGATTCGGCTTGCCATCCACCTTGTCGGTAAGCACGATCACGTTCGATTTGGAATCGTCGAGCACCGCCCAGCCGTCGCGTGAAATCACGCCGTCGCCCATGTCGAGCGGCTGGCCGAATTTCTTATCGCCGTCCGCTTCGTCAAGCGTGCGCGCGGTGCCTTTGAGGTTGCCGTTCGATTTGTCGCTGTAATGCCAGGTGTTGAACTGGGTGCTGGAGATGTGTTTGACGACCACGCACAGGCCTTCTTTGCTGAACGGCTTGCCGTCGTAGTCGATATGCAGATTTTCGGTGTCGATGATGACGCGGCCGTCGCGTTCCGTTACGGTGCGTTCCACACGCTGTCCGAAGTCGCGGTTGAGCACGGTTTGGGTGACGTGGTCCTCGAAATGGCCGGTGTCGGACCATTCGAAACGGGCGAGCGCGTCGGTGAGCAGGCAGATGCGCCACCGATCGCCTTGGATGATGTTGTTGGGATTGGGTTGCGGTTGTGCGTTGCGCACGAACGCCGTGAAAACGTTATCGGTCATGCGATTCCTCGATGGTTGGCGATTGCGGAAGTCCGGTAATGCATTGCGAATGCAGCGTACAAAATATACCGCGACACCCCGCCGTCGGTTCCATCGCCCCCACTCCGCCAAACCGACGCTCAGCCCCTCCTCACCGTCGGTTTCGCAGCCTTCATTCCGCCAAACCGACGCTCAGCGGCGCCTCACCGTCGGTTTGGCAGAAACGGCTCAGCAAAACCGACGCCTACAAGCCCCTCAGCGTCGGTTCCGCCGCATCTCTTCCACCAAACCGACGCCCAGCAGCCTCCCACCGTCGGTTTGGCGGGGCTCGTTATGCAAAACCGACGCGCGACAGGCACAGGCTCGCCAGTGCCACCATCGGCCAGAACAAACCGAGCATCGCACCCACCCTACAAAACTGGCAACTTTACTTTGCCAATTTTCATTAGATTGGTAAAATAAAATTACCAGTTATTCCAGTGGCGCCTACACACGCATAGAACACACACAACACACATAACGCACGCAAAACCAACCGAGGCAGCATGAATCACATCATCGCGCAAACCATCAGCGACTTTTCGCTCGACAACTATCGACCGATACTGCAACGCGACCTCAGCCTCGGCACCGCCTTCCACCCCCGCATTGGCAATCTCGTCAAAGTAATCACCGGCATGCGCCGCAGCGGCAAAAGCTACCGCCTGTTCCAGGAAATGGACGACCTCATCCAACAAGGCGTGCACCCGAATCGCATCTGCTACTTCAACTTCGAAGACAATCGTCTCGCCCCAATCACCGCCGAAACCGGCGACGAAGTCCTCAATACGTTCTACGAACTGCATCCCGAAGCGCTGACGGAAGGCGCATACCTGTTTTTCGATGAAATTCAGGAAATGCAGGACTGGGGCACATGGCTGCGACGCATCGTAGACACTCGCAAAGCAACCATTTACGTGAGTGGATCATCTTCGAAAATGCTGTCCACGGAAATCGCAACCGAATTCCGAGGCCGTGCCATCGAATTCGAATTGCTTCCGTATTCTTTCCACGAAGTCGTACGGAACAACGGCATCGATGACGCATATTCCACGGCCGAACGAATCAGATTGCGCAAGTTGTTCTCGACGTATCTGCAGCATGGCGGTTTCCCGGCCGCGCAGGGATTACCAGAGGAACTTGCGATTCCGCTGTTGCAATCGTACGCGCAGCAAGTAGTCGCACGCGATGTCATCGAGCGACACGACATCTCCCGTCCACGTGTCGCAACGGCTTTCACACGGCGGGTGCTCGGCACGAACGGCAAACAGCTGTCTATTCGGAAAACCGAAAACATATTGCGTTCCATGGGTCTGCCGACCAGTCGCGAATTGTTGTCGGACATGCTTGACTATCTGCAGGAAGCGTATCTGATTTTCCAAATACGCGATTTTTCCTTCTCTCTCAGCGACACGACCACATCTTTGCCGAAAATCTATGCAATCGATCCTGGATTAGCTATGGCGAATACCAACGCCAACGTCCGCAATGAAGGACAACGACTGGAGGACGCCGTATATCTGGAATTGCGCAGGAGAACAGTCGGCTCGCGACGCGGCATGATTTCGTCGTATCACACTAAAGCGCACGGATATGAAATCGATTTCGTCGTCGGCGACGAGCTTGAAAGACGGCCTTACGAACTGTACCAAGTCACCGATTCCATGGATGACGAACAGACCAAGGAACGCGAATTGCGAGCGCTTTGGGCAGCAATGGATGAGGCAGAATTGAACGGTGGCACAATCATTGTCGGCGAAGGAGAGAACACTTCGTACAGTAGCCCCGACGGCAAACGCACCGTACGGCAGGTGCCCGCTTGGGAATGGATGCTGCAGCGCGATTAGTCGCAAAGCCCGCCCACACAAAGCCCGCCCACCATCGGTTTCGCAGCCCCCCTATTCCGCCAAACCGACGCTCAGCCCCTCCCCACCGTCGGTTTGGCAGAACCCGTTACGCCAAACCAACGCTTAGCGGCACCTCAGCGTCGGTTTGGCGGGGCTCGTTATGCGGAACCGACGCGCGTACGGCTAGCGTCCAGCGCGCATCCCGCTAGCGCGCGGCCGGCTGGCCCGGCTAGCGACCGGTAAGCGGCTGGCTAACGCACGGCCTGCGCGGCCCGCGCCTTGCGCGTGGCCTTCACCGCCACGAACAGCGAGCGCACCAGCAGCACGCACAGGTAGCAGGCGAACAGCACAGACCCGACGCGTGGCGTGACCGCGCCAGCGGCCCACGTGCCCAGCGGCGCGGTCACGGCCGCCGTCACACCGATGATGAGCGCGGTCTTCACGTGCGCCAGCTTGCGTTTGAGGTTCGCCGCACTGGTGGTGATCGAATTCGGGAACATGGCCAGCAGCGAGGTTCCGCGCGCGATCAGATCGGACGCGCCGAACAGCATCGACAGCGCGGGCACGGCAAGAGCTCCACCGCCGATGCCCAGCAATCCGGCCAATGTGCCAATCACCACTCCCAGCAGCACCAGGCAGATGCCGGTCGTCACGGTCATGACGATGCGTTGGCTGCGCGACGGCACGAATCCCGCCTGGTTCACAATCACGAAAGCAAGGAATATTACGAAAATCCACCGCAGCACGAGTTCCGGCAGGCGCGCGAGCAGCCAACTGCCGATCTGCCCGCCTACGAACATGCCGCAGAACAGCAGCAGCGCCGCGATCCAGTCAACGTGACCGCCGGTGGCGTATGAGATGACGCCGGAGATGGAGGTCGGCACGATCGCCAGCGTGGATGTGGCGGCCGCGTTGCGTTGCGACAGTCCCAGCCATACGAGCGCGGGTACGATTACCGTGCCGCCGCCGATGCCGAACATGCCCGACAGCAGTCCAACGGCCACGCCGACCGCCACCAGTATCGCGACCGCGCGTGCGCCTCGCGCCTCCCCTACGCCAGTTCCGCCGTTCGTCTCAATCGCATCGCCCATATCGCGCTCCTTCTGCGCCCGATACTACTCATCCACCCGCACAGTCTCCGCGCAAACACCGCCGCGCCGCGCTCTACCGCAACGCCGACAAATCCGGCGCATACACAAAAGACTCCGGAATCCGCTCAGGCTTGAGGAACATGGTCATATACAACGGAAGATAAGTAATCGGCCCGTCCGTTTCGACGTTGCCTTTGCAAAGCACGTACGCGTCACGCAAATGCCAATCCTCAATCGCAAGCATATTATCCAAAGCCTTGTGACGCCGCCAATCGTTGCCGGATTTCACTTCGATCGGCAGCACTTTTTTGCCGCTTTGCACCACAAAATCAACTTCGCCGAGACGCGTCGAATTGTAGTAATGCAGGTCGAAGCCGTGGGCGCGCAGTTCCTGGGCGACCACGTCCTCCATGATCGCCCCCATGTTCACGTCGAGATTGCCCTGCAAAAGGTCATATTGAATGTTGCCCATGGAGGCCGCGCACAGCAGTCCGACGTCGTTGAGGAACAGTTTGAACAGGCTGTGTTTTCCGTTGTTTTCCAACGGCGGGACCGGTTCGGAGACGTTGTAGCAAGGCAATGCGACGCCGGCGTCCGACAGCCAGAGGAAGCTGCTTGCGTATCGGTTTTGCCGCGCGTTTTTGGAAAGGTCGGCAAGTACGAATCTGCGGTTTTTGTCATCCAGCTGGGATGGAATCGCGTCGAAGATGCCGCGGATTTTCGTCTGGTCCTTGGTTTCGGCATATTTGGCGATGTCGAGTCGGTATAGGGCCAACAAATCCGTCTGCAGGGATACGACCTGCCCGATGTCGTGAGTGTCGACGTATCGCTGCACGACGTCGGGCATACCGCCCACCACCAGGTAGGTTTGGAACAGGCTCATCATGGCATCGTGCACCGGCGTTGGCACGGGGGTACGCGTCTCGTAATGGTTTTTCAGCATGTCCAGCGTTGCGTCCTGCACGCCGTTCGCCATGCAGAATTCCTCAAAATCCAGCGGATACATGCGTAGCTGCTCCTCGAATCCCACCGGATACGATGCGATTTGCCGCGTCTTCACACCAAGAAGCGAACTGGTTTCCACGTAGTCGAAGCGACCATCCTCCACAAGGAATTTGATTGCCGTGCGAGCCGCCGGATATTCCTGGATTTCGTCGAGAAGCACCAACGTATTGCCCGGTTCCAGCGGAACGCGCAAATATGCCGTAAGATTCGCGACGATTTCGTCGGCATTCAGCGACCCTTCAAAAATCGAGGCGGCTTTGGGATCTTCCAGAAAGTTCAGTTCGGCGAAGCATCGATAGTTGCTTTTCGCGAATTCGCGGACGATTGTCGTTTTGCCGATTTGCCGCGCACCGGCGATCAGCAGCGCTTTGCTTGCGCCGCGTTTCCTCCAACCCTCAAGATCGCTCCAAACCTTGCGTTTCAGCATGTCCGACCTCCTTGGAATGTCACACGACATGGGATTGCGTAACGAAACTACGTAACGGAATTCGCGGTTTTCAGTATATCAAATGCAACGTTTTCTGTAACGAAAGTTGTTACGTAATATCGCAACGAAATCTCGCAACGAAATTCGAGTCCAAAAAGTACTCAAATGCAACGAAAATCAGTTTTCGGCATATAACAACCAAGGAAACTGCTACGAAACTCCACCACCTTCCATATAAACTCCAAGAGAACGTATAGGAGTACGTAGGGGGCACACAGGAGCGAGAACAGAACGCGCGAAACGACTACGATACTCCACCACGCGACCTGCAGGCCGTCTTCCCACTCCTCCCGGCCGCCACAAACTGCTACGAAACTCCACCACACCCTCTTAGATGTGTCACGATTTGAAATTTCGGGCGATTTTTGGAATCGTGACGCATCCGCCGTTGCACAAATACCCCCGAACGACCGTTTCCGCGGCAGAATCGGCCGAAAATGGCAGTATGGGGGCATCAAGACGGGCACGAATGTGTCACGATCCGAAATTACGGCCATTTTTTCGAATCGTGACACAAAAACCAGCCGGTGCAAACCCCAAACAACCCACGCCTCACACCCAATCGGGCCGCGACACGGCGTGATATGAACTGATTTTTGTTCCGCATTTCCCCTAACTCGATGGGAGATGCGGAACAAAAATCAGTTCATATCAGGGATTGTTTACCTGTTCCCGAGTGGAGAAATCGACGCCAACGAGTATTTCATGGGTTGGGTTCAACTCCGGTGTAATGGTGAAGTTGAACTCCGGCAGGAAAGTTTGGGGACAGCCCTTCGGCGCCTCGGTTTCCTTCACGGTGTATGTACCGGAATCAAGACGGTCAAAGTTGACAGTTTTCTCGTCGCCATTTTCATCCGTATATGTATAGCATGCGCCAAGATGCCAATCAGGTAAGCGTTGTCACACCTGCCAAATTTACCCCCGCATACCGGACGAATGCCGCGGGCCGCCATACACGCCGCCCCGCGGGCCGGCACCCGCACGAGCAGCACCGCCAACCCCACGCCGACCACCCGTCATCGCAGCGCCGGCCACCTGCCCGTGCCGAATCAACCACGACCGCCGCCACAAGCCGGCCAGCCACACGCAGGCAGCACCCACCAGCGCCACCAGCAGTCCGACCACGACCGCCGCCACGGCCGTCATCTCCCCCGGCTCGTCGTACTGCGTCTGGTCCGGCACTTTTGGGTTCGGAATCCTATGCCCGCGCACCAGCAGCCGGTGCGAGTTCACCCCGTACGGCGTGCAGGTGATCAGCGTCGCGTAGTCGCGCCCCTGCTCGATGTCGAGTTTGCTGATTTCGCTCGGCAGCACCACCGAGATCTGGTCCACTTGGTACGTGTAGGTTTCGTCGAGCACGTGGAATGCGAACGTGTCGCCTTTTTGAAGCTCGTCCAGGCCGGTCAGCAGTCGGGCCGATGGCAGGCCGGTGTGCCCGGAGACCACCGCGTGCGTGGTCGTCCCGCCTACGGGCAACGACGTTCCGGCCAGGTGTCCAGCGGCAATCTGCAGCACGCCGTCGCTGGTGCCGTGGTATACGGGCAGCTTCACTTTGATGCGCGGAATGGTCACGTAGCCCATGATGCCGGTGCCGGTCACGTCAAGCGTCTCGTCGTATTCGCGCTTCTGCTCGTCGGTCATGTGCCACCGGTCGCCGTTCGCGGCGAGCCGTTCGTTGTATTCGTGCGCCGCTTTGAGCATCGCCTTGCGTTTGGCGCCGGACATGTCCTTGGTCTGCTTCACGTAGCCCGCCACCGCGTACGACTGGTGCATGCGGTTCCACCAGTCGCTGAATGTCGGGTATGCGATGAGGCACAGCGCGCCGATCATGGCGATCGCGGAAACAGCAATCAGCACATTGAGCAGCGCGTTCGATTTCTTGGGTTTCGCATTCGGTTTTTCGACCACGTCAGTGCCCGCACCAGAGTCCGTGTCAGCACCAGAGTCGACGTCAACATCCGTCCCAGCTACGCCAGCACCCGCGCCAGCGTCCGCACCAACCGCGCCAGCACCGGCGCCCACACCAGCCCCAGCTTCACCACCGTTACCACCATCGTCTTCTTCGCCGACGCCCATCCCGGCGTCCATATACGAATCGGCGGAAGTCTCATCCGCAGGCTCTTCATTCCTGCCACTGTGGGACTTCCGCCAATTCATGTTCGCTTGCCTTTCTATGCGTGCTATGCGCGCCGCCGTGCGATTTTGACCACCATTAACAGTACCAATCCCGCGCCCAGGATGGCCACGGCAGTCCATGCGATGTTCCGCACGTCGCTGCCGGTGTGCGGCGGTGACGGCGGGGTGGGCGGCGTGTGCGTGTTGGTGATGTCCGTGGCGGTGCCTTCCACGTCGGAGATGGTGGTGTAGCCGTCCGGCACGGAGGCTTCGACTACGGTCCATTCGTGGTCCGCGTCAAGATCCGTCCACGTGTGCGTC
>ERZ808240.4385-NODE-4385-length-12571-cov-19.003116_pt1 | contig 12571 bp, 8 predicted proteins | sample MGYA00521084_ERZ808240 | MGnify/ENA primary metagenome ERZ808240 (study PRJEB31516, sample SAMN03275571) | gut metagenome | biome: mammalia-associated habitat; material: feces | host: Papio cynocephalus | place: Kenya | collected 2012-08-06 ... | reverse complement strand
CTGAATAGTAATTATTGTCTGGGCAATTTCCCTTGGCTTGGAAATGGCCTAGGCAATAATTGTTATAAACATGGCTATGTTTTTTACAGTGTTGTGATGTCCCATTCCTTTGGCGCCCTGAACCCTTTCTTGCCTTTGCCGTACGGTTGTTCAGGCATTGCGGGTTTAATGGAGTCGTACTGCTTGATCACCTTGCGAAGACGCGTTCTTTGCCTATTGTGGCCTTTCAGTTTCCCGTCAGACCTCTCGCAAGGGTCTTTGATTATGTTCGTGAAATACTCTTCTTTGAGCCTTAAACCTTTATTCTTTGTCGGAATGATGAGTTTGAAGTTCTGCCCCACGGCCGCGCCAAGGCCGAGATATAGGATTCTGTCGATTCTTTTCCTTTTCCCGGAAAGTACCGGATACATGCTTATCCCGTCATAGGGCCTTGCTGGTGCGTCTGCATCAAGGATGTCCGCGACTGTAGGCAGGATGTCAACAAAAGAGATCACCTGGTTGAGGGGTTGGCTCTTGCTGATAAACCCTTCTGGCCATCTGATTGCGGCAGGAACCCGTACTCCACCTTCCCATTCATCGAACTTGTGCCCTTTGAGGGGCAGACATCGGGAATATGGCTCCATTCCGGGAACACCTCCGTTGTCGCTCATGAACAAGACAATCGTGTTGTCCGCCTGCCCAGACTTGTCTAGAGCGAAAAGAATCCTGCCGATGTTTGTGTCCATCCTTGACACCATGGCTCGGTAGATCCATCCGTCCTGGTCCTTTTTCCCAAGTTTACGGAATTGGTCGAGGGGGAGATATTTCGCTATTTCTTCTTCTGGAGCCTGATAAGGGGTATGGGGAGCATTGAACGCCACGTATAGGAAGTATGGGGCGGTTTGGGAATATTCCTCTATGCATCTTACCGCTTCGGAACCTATCAGGTCAGTGGAGTATCCTTCCTCACGACAGGTGTCCCAGTCATCATGCCAATCAATTTCGCCTTCCCTTTTGTGCGTAAAATAGTCAAAGGCTCCGTTGAGAAGTCCGTGGAAGTGTGTGAAGCCTCGTTCCAATGGATGGTAAGCCTTGCAGCTATGCCCTAAATGCCATTTGCCTATCATCGCTCTGTTTTTGTACCCACATCTTCCGAGCATGTCCGCAAAGGTCTCTTCCTCAAGAGGAAGCCCGCCTTTCCTCCAAGGAGGCAGGACGCTTTCCCTGAATCCGAATCTATTGGGATATCTTCCGGTCATCAGCCCCGCCCTTGTTGGAGAACTTATAGGAGACACATAGTACCTGTCCAGCTCGATTCCGTCATTGACGAACGCATCTATGTTCGGAGTGCGAATCTCGCTGCCGTGATAGCCGACATCGCCCCATCCGAGATCGTCTGCCACAATGAGTATTATGTTGGGGTGTCTGGTGTTATTCCTTGCGGCTGATGTCAGCGCCAGGCCTGCCAGACATAGGGAAACTAATTCTTTCTTCATCATTTGAATGTCTGCACTTCTTCTTCCCCCGGTTCCGCATGGGCTTGGTCGATTGCCCTGATCCTGTATGGATCTCGTATCCGTCCCGGCTTTACAAGGACGGCCCTATCGTGTACCGTTATCTGTTTTCTGGCAACTTCCGCTCTGTTTTGGAATGGTTTGTCCAAGTTTGCTCCGGTGTCCCCCTGCTCCTCCATCCATTTGAACAGCTCCTTTTGCATCTTCTCTATCTTTGCCTTGTACTTTTTGTCTCCAGCAAGATTGTTCATTTCCCATGGGTCATTCTTGACATCGTAAAACTCAACAGAGGGACGCTTGACATAACGGTCGATAAGCTGCCTGGCCCTCTTGTCGGACTTCGCAGCATTTAGCCATGCCGGCCAGACATTGGTCGGGCCGCCATCTGCTCTCATCAGGTGTTTCTCGTAATATTCAGTGTCAGGAGTCAGGTTCAGGATGAGAGCGTATCTGTCATCCCTGATGCTTCTTATAGGGTATGGCGTTCCTTCCGGAATATTATTATGGATGCCAAAGGCATATTTCCGGCAAGAGTTTGACTCACCGTAAAGAGCCTTCTTGAAACTAACACCGTCAAGTTCAGGACGAGGCTTGCCTCCAGCGATGTCAATAAAGGTCGGCAGCAGGTCTTCGTACTGTACTATGGCATCGCACATGCTTCCTGCTTTGATTTTGCGAGGATACCTTGCGAACAGCGCGCTATGGACACCTGGATTCCAAAGGGTCCATTTCCCGCCAGGGAACTGTGGCCCCTGCTCGCCAAGGAACATGATGATGGTGTTGTCAAGTTTTCCGGTCTCCTTGAGCATTTCATACACAGAGCCGACTTCGTTGTCCAACGCTCTGACTTCAGCGAGATACTTGCAGAAAATCTGTCTCATTTCGGGACTGTCCACACAGTTGTCCGGCATGACAAGTTTGTCGGGATCGAATTCGCTCGGGTCGCCCCAGGTCCATGGGGCATGTGGGTTTATGCTGCACACATAGAGAAGAAAAGGATCTGCCCCCTCGCTTATCCATTTCCTAATGCCTTCGACTGAATAGGGTGCCTTCTTGCTTGTGCAGCCTACAGTGAATCCGGGGATTTCGTCAAAAAAATAGACATCTTTAGTGACCGGATGGTCCTTTCCGGTGCGCCCTACCCTGTAACCCTCTTCTGGCATATATTCATTGACAGTCCTGGTTCCGAAGTAGGTGTCTCTGTGGTTTGAATATGAACCGTTTCTGACCGGATACAGCCCTGTGTACATTGAGGCTCGGACCGGTACACTCATGGCCATGGAAGCGTAGTTATGCGTGAAGCTGACCCCTTCCTGAGCGATCCTGTCGATGTTCGGTGTGTTGATGTTTTTCCCTCCAAGAAAACTGATTTCGGAGGAAAGAAGGTCATCAGCGATGATCACGACGATGTTTGGCCTTTCTTTGACTTGAGGTGCAGCAATTCCATGAACAAAAGGTACGGTTACTGCTGCCGCTGCTGCTATCTTCTTCAACATTGCTTATGATTATTATGTCATTGTCCGGAATAGGGCTTCGCAGGATTGCGTTTCTAGTACAAATATAAATTTTAAAATACTCCTGAAAACACGTAAAATGGCCTATGGGTGATATCCATGACCAGAATGAATGAATATTGAACCAAAGGGGAACCGCCATTCCGTTAACTTTGCAACAAGTTAATAATGTTGGAAATAATAACTAAAATCAATAGGTGAACATGACTGATGTAAAGTATCTTGCAATAGCTGCCCTGCCTTTTGTCGGCCTTGCGGCATCGGCTCAGGAGCAAAGTGGCCTTGCAAGACCAAACATTGTTGTCATTCTTGCCGATGACATGGGATATTCGGACATCGGATGCTACGGTGGCGAGATCCGCACCCCGAACATTGACAATCTTGCGAAGAACGGCATCCGGTGGACGCAGTTCTATAACAATGCACGTAGTTGCCCGTCGCGTGCCGTCTTGATGACCGGTCTTTACCCTCATCAGGCCGGAATGGGTTGGATGGCCGCTGCGGACATAACCTCACCGGAATACCAAGGGCATATTAATAAGAACTGTGTGACGATCGCGGAAGCCCTTGGCTCACAGGGCTATGGAACATATATGTCAGGGAAGTGGCATCTTTGTACAGACCGTATGTGCAAAGGGGACAACAAGTCTGACTGGCCGAGACAGCGTGGATTTGACAGGTTCTACGGTATAGTTGAAGGCGCGTCGAACTATTTCAATGCGTTGATGACCAACGACAATGAACGCGTGAGGAAGAATGGTGATGGCTTCTACATCACGACATCCCTGGCCGACAGCGCGTCCGCTTTTATCACGAGGCATAACTATGAGGACAAGCCACTTTTCCTCTACATGGCGTTCAATGCCCCACACTGGCCTTTGCATGCCCTCGACCAGGACATTGAAAAATACGAGGACATCTACAAGGATGGTTGGGACAAACTAAGGGAGGCTCGGTTCAAGCGCCAGATAGCTATGGGACTCTTCCCGGAAGGGACAGAGATGTCCGTCCGAGATCCTGAAGTGCCTTCATGGGATTCTCTCACCGATGAACAGAGAGCCGATTTCAGCAGGAGGATGGCAATCTATGCCGCTCAGGTGGATGCGATGGACCAAGGAATAGGGAAAATCGTAAACGCCCTGAAGGACAGGGGGCAGTTCGACAACACGCTTATCATGTTTATGAGCGACAATGGCGCTTGTGCGGAACATATCAGCAGTGGCAAGACAAAGGATCTGACAGGCAAGGATGGCTCATACGAGAGCTATAGGAGAAGCTGGGCGAATCTCAGCGGCACGCCTTACAAGGAATATAAACATTTCACCTACGAGGGAGGAATAGCTTCCCCGCTGGTTGTCTCATGGCCCGCCGGAATCGAAAGAAAGTACAACGGTGCTTGGATTCGGGAATATGGCTACTTCGCGGACATCATGGCGACATGCCTTGATGTCGCGGGGGCTGAATATCCAAAAACATTTAAAGGCAATGAAATACACCCGTTGGAGGGAGTTAGTCTTGTGCCCAATTTCAGCGGAAAGGCGACCGGCAGGGGCATGACGTTCTGGGAGCATGAGGCCAACATCGCTGCAAGGGACGGCAAGTGGAAGATGGTTGTCAAGAATCTTGAAGGTCGCCCCTGGGACATCTCCAAGCCTTGCCTCCACGACATGGAGTCCGATCCCACGGAACTGCACGATCTTTCAGAAAAGTATCCAGAGAGAGTGAGGTTCATGTTCAATGCTTGGGAGATGTGGGCCGAAAGGGTTCATGCTTATCCGCTTGACTCAAGAGGTTATGGCGAGCGGCAAGGAATATTCAAACGCCACATCAATGGTGATTTCGCTGATAACCTTGGTGATTGGGGCATGGTCAGTGAGAAACCGTCCGATGTCGCATTCAGCATTGATGACCGGATTAACGGCAACACCGCAAGAATCGATGTCAGAGCATCGGGAGTCAGGCCGGCTAACTCAGCGCTTAAATGGGTTTTCCCGTTGAACGAGCCTTCCAAGGTGAACATAGGGTTCACCTATAAGTCAGACAGGAAGAACGAGATTTATTTCAGGCTGGAAAGCCTCAAGGACATAAACAAAAAACCGTTTGACAGGCTTGTGAAACTCTCAAGGAAGGGGGGCAAGTTCCTTTTCAAGGACATAGACCTTCCGGAAAGCGGCAGGTACCAGCTTGTGTTCTATCTTGGGAAGGCCAAGCCCGGAACGATATGGATTGATGATGTGATTCTTGATTTCCAGAATAAGAATGTTTTGAAATGATGTCTATGAACAAGGAACTTAACAATGCGGCCGTAATCCCGGCCGCTTTCGCTGCCTTACTCGGAAACGTTGGAGCGTCCATGGCAGCCAACCCGGCCTACACTTCGGGCGGAAAAGATGTTAGACCTAATGTGATTCTCCTTTATATTGATGACATGGGGCTTTCCGACATTTCCGCCTACGGTGGGCAGTTTACCCCAACCCCGAACATCGATCGGATTGGCAAGGAAGGGATAATATTCAGTCAGTACTATACCTCATGTCCGATAAGCTCTCCGTCAAGGGTAGGTGTCACCACTGGTATGTATCCGACAAAGTGGGGGATCACTACTTTTCTCAATGATAGGAGAAGCAACAGACGAAACGAATCCAATGACTATCTCCTTGCGGAAGCTCCGACCCTTGCGAAGGCGTTGAAGAAGGATGGTTATGCGACCGGCCATTTTGGAAAATGGCACATGGGAGGCGGGCGCGATGTAAAGGATATGCCGCAAATCACTGATTATGGGTTTGATGAATATGCTTCCACGTGGGAAAGCCCGGATCCTGATCCAGCCATCACAGCGTCCGATTGGATTTGGAGTGACAGGGACAGCGTCAAAAGGTGGGACAGGACAGCTTATTTTGTAGACAAGACCCTTGATTTCCTCGCCCGCCACAAGGGAGAGCCGTGTTATGTCAACCTCTGGCCGGATGACATGCACACCCCTTATGTGCCCAGCCAGAAGGAATATGACAATGGAGTGGCCAGCGGAAAACAGAATGCATATTGGGAAAAAGAGTTTAATTTCATCCCAGTCCTTATTGAACTTGACAGGCAGATAGGGAGGTTGTTGAATGGGCTGGACGAACTAGGAATAGCCGAGAACACGATTGTAATATTCACCAGCGACAATGGTCCTAATCCAAGCTATAAGAATCGTAGGACAGCGGGGCTCAGGGGACAAAAGGCCACGCTTTATGAGGGGGGAATCAGGATGCCGTTCATGATCAGATGGCCATCGGTCATCAAACCGGGTCAGAGAAATGACAAGGACATACTTTGCAGCGTGGACATTTTCCCGACAATCTGTGCGATCGCTGGTGACAAGCATCCCGACACCAACGGCTATCAACTGGATGGTGTGGATTTCAGCCGGCTTCTCCATGGCAAGACGATGAAGAGGAGAGAAGCCCTCTATTGGGAATTCGGCAAGCATTTTGTCGGCAAAGATCTTCCGCGGAATGCCTATCAGACCAGAAGTCCGAACGTGTGTGTGAGGGAAGGAGACTGGAAACTGCTTGTAAACTATGATGGAACCTGTGTTGAACTCTACAATCTTAAGGATGATGTCATGGAAACGCAGAATGTCGCTGGGGACAATCCAGAGATTGCCAAAAGGATGACAAAGATGGCCATTGATTGGTTTAAATCTTCTTTTAGGAAGCATGCCGGAAAATTGTCTCCTGTTGGCGATAAGGTCGCAGTGACATCCGAACAAGAACTGGCAGAAGAGTTTATTCTTGGATAGGCTTGGAATGGCAAGTGCCGGAGAGGGGATCACATCATTGTTAATTGTTAGATGTGATTCCCTCTCTCTGATTTTCAGCCTGTCCGGAGACTTTATTCCTATACTCGGATGGGGTCATTCCAAATTCTTTCTTAAAATTACTGCTGAAGTACTTCGGGTCAGTGAACCCTACTTTGTACGCTACTTCGGACACACTGCCTATCTTTGTAATGAGGAGTGTGCAAGCTTGCTTCATCCTTACATTTTGGATGAACTTGCTTGGGGACATTCCAGTCAAGGTTTTCACTTTTCTGTACAGTGTGCTTGCTGACATGCTCATTTCGCTTTGCAGTGTCTCGACATTGAAGTCTGAATTTGAAATGTTAGCCTGGATAAGTGTGACAATCTTGTCGATCATCTGCCTGTCCATGTCAGATTCGGAGTCGTCATGAGAACTGAAGAATCTAATGATACGGTTTTTGTCGGTTACGAGCTGGTCAACTTCTTTCATAAGTGTGGCCACATGCCTTTTATTGTTTCGGTCTCTGACCACGAGGATGATGATTCCAGCGAAAGCTACAAGATAGATTACTATTGCCCATGTGCGTCGCCACCATGGCTTAATGACCGTAAAATCAACTGTCGTGGCCTTTGACCAACTGTTGTCGGGTTCTTGCACCCTTACAGAAAAAAGGTATGTCCCTGGCGCAAGATTGTCGTAGCTCGTGTATCCTTCACGAGCGTCGGTATATTTCCAGTCATTATCAACCCCACTTAACTTATAGGAATATTTGGGGTTCTGAGTCATGTCATAATATATGTTGGCGAAATTGAACCGTATTTTGTTCTCGTTATGCCTAAGAAGCATATTGTTTGTGAAAGGAGGGAATTTATCTGTTATTTTAGTACGTCGTTTCTCTGGGATGTCCGCCAAATAGACATTGTTAATCCCGATTCCGACAATCATCGGGGCTTGAAGAACGTGCTTCTCCCTTATGTCAGAAATCCGGAACTGGCTTATACCTCCGTATCCTCCGAAAATCACGGTGCTGCCGTCAGTCCATGCAGAGTTTGGAATGAATGAGTAGTTCTTGTCAAAATAGTCATTTGAATATTTCTTGAGCTTTGAGCCTTGCGCTTTGGGAGAGTAACTTAAAAATCCATTTATGGTGGAGATCCACAGTACCCCTGACACATCTTCCACGATTGAAGAGATGCTTTCTCTGACCATGTTGTTCTCTCCGACAGACACGAAGTTGTCATTGGATGGGTCATAGTAGAGAAGTCCGGAATAGTGCGTCCCGATGAAGACCGTTCCGTTTTCGTTTATGTGAACGCAGTTAACGTTGTTGCTGATGAGGTTGTCATTTTCTATGCAATAGTGCTTGATGTCTGAGAATGATTTCCCGTCATGGTGTGCACTGAACACACCCTTGTCCCTTGTGGCTATCCAGACTCTGGACGAACCTTCGAATGTGAGACCGCTGACATTTGGAAACATCATTGTTTTGTTGAATGACGCTGGCTCGATGACTCTGTAGCCTCCGTTGCTTCTGAATAGAATGAATATTCCCCTGTCAGTCCCGACCCATACATCTTTCTCTCCGTCAATTTCCAAGCATCCGCTCAAGCATTCTTCTGAAAGCATATATTGCTTCAGAGGTTTCCCCTCTTCATATTCCCATATTCCGGACTCCCTTGTCGCCATGAACATCCGTTTTTCTTCTGGTATGGAGCACAGATCATCGACAGCGAAAATCATCGATGCTTTCATCAGTGAAGACGGACCTTGCACAAAACGTTCTCTATCCTTGTCGAAGAAAGAAACACGTCCGCCCTCGGTTCCGATCCAAAGCAGTCCGTTCCAATCTTCAGCTATAGCGTTTGATGTACTGTTGATGGATCCGGATGAGGCTGGGGAATAGGTCTTTACCTCCTGACGCATCCTTTTTAGTAAGAGGATGCCTTTACCCTCGCATGAAAGACAGACGGTTCCTTCCCCGACATACTTTGCGGAAAGATAACGTCCCTTTTTCCAGTCATTGTCAATGTCTGTTGATTCGAGCGCATTCGAGATCTCTCCGGAAGGAGACATTCTGAGAATTCCTCGGTCTGTCGCTATCCAGACATTGCCTTCATCGTCCATCTCTGCACAGTTGACTCTCCCGTATTCATTGTCTAGCCTGCATCTGATTATTGATGATGGCTTTGAGCCGTCAATTATCAGAATATCGTTATTCCAGGTGCTGATCACAAGTGGATTCTCAGCTTTGTCAGAAAGGATGCTAGGCGCGCCATCTTGGATGTCTTTTTCCGGGCATTCAGCCAATTTGTCTGATCCGCTTCCTAAGAAGTACAGTGGAGCTTTCTTAGCTGTTATCCAGACATTCCCGTTGCTATCACTGATTATGTCCTTTATGCCATGAATCCTCCGTCCATCGCCTAAATCAGACAAATCCTTGATCTCACTGCCACTTTTGCCAACCAAGAGAAGTTGGTCTCTTCCTCCTAAGAGAATCCTACCGTTGCCCATGACGCAGATCTTGTAAAGGCCTTTGTAGTTGATCTGTGGGTCGTCAATCTGGCCTGCCGAGCGAGTAAGGAAGTTGAAATACTCAAGGCCATAGCTTGTGACCATCCATATCGTGTCCTTTGCTATGGCGATGTCCAAAACGTCATTGCTCTTAAAGAACTGCAGGTTGGATTCAGTGGAACGATACGTGGCTATTGTATAGTTCGCGTAGCATATTATTCCATTGTCTGTAGCCAGCCAAATCCTCCTGAGCTCATCTGTGTCGATGACATTTGTGGTGTTGGAAGGTGCTCCGTTCTTAGCCGTGAATGTCGTGACCTTGTATCGTGTGCAGTTGTCCGCCCTTGTTATGTTGGCGGAGAGAAAAATGTTTGCCGCAGTTATGGCAATCGCTATGGTAGTTTTGAGTGTCATGCATGAAAGATATCACTCAAAAATAAGCATCTTTTTTGCAAACAGGGGCTCTGCAAGGAGTATTATTCATTCATGAACGATTCCACTACCACTATGAATGATTTTTGTCACTGCCCGATTGCCTGGAGACTGCTGAAGTTCCTCGGCCTCGAGGATCCGGGAGGACGACTGGCTGCACAACCGCGAATAAGTACATTGAGAGCGACCTTTACCTCCGCGCCCCGAAACGGGTATGAATATGATTGTGAACTATCTGCCATGTAACTGGCTGTGCCTTGGCGTGGATGTTTCCGCTGGCCGGCAGATCATAAAGGAAGCCGCTTTGGGAGGGAGTTTCAGCGACTGGTTCTTCCAACGCAGCAAGGAGAACCACTCCGCCAAGGGTCTTGAGAACACAGACGTTGATTCAGGGGTGTTCAAGTTCTGAACCAGATAAGATCCGCCGAATTCGGAAGTAAAAGTCCGCCGAATTCGGAAGTGAAAGTCCGCCGAATTCGGAAGTGCCATTAATTTGTGCTATATTTGTGCCTGATTAAAAACGAATTGCTTATGGCGGAATACAAGGAACGCATAGCGGATAGAATCCTTTCAGAGAAACTGGAAGGAATGGGAGCGGTGTTAATAGAAGGGGCGAAATGGTGTGGCAAGACGACTACGGCTGAGCATCAGGCCGGAAGTATTCTGTATATGAACGACCCTAAGAGACGCCATATGAATATTCAGTTGGCAAGTATGAATCCTGAGATTCTCCTGAAAGGGAAAACACCGCGTCTTATTGATGAGTGGCAGATCGCTCCTTCACTCTGGGATAGTGTGAGGTTCGAGTGTGACCATAGGAAGGAAGATGGACAGTTCATTCTTACCGGATCTTCTGTACCGGTTAACAATGATGAGGACGAAGAGGCGTTCAGTCATTCGGGAACAGGAAGAATCTCCAGATTGAAAATGCGGCCTATGTCACTATGGGAGTCTGGAGATTCTGAAGGAAACATCAGCCTTGGAGATTTGTTCAACGGTAGGGTGTCGCCTGTGGAGGCTGGAGAGATGAACCTCGAACAGTTGGCATATTTGGTATGTCGCGGAGGGTGGCCGAAGGCTACGCTTCAGCGGCCAAATGTTTCACTCGGACGTGCCTTTGATTATTATCAGTCAGTTACAGAAGTGGATATCAACCGTGTGGATAAGGTTAAACGTGACAGTGAGAAAGCCAAGCGTCTGCTTCGATCATACTCCAGGCATCAGGGAACACAGGTGTCATTGTCTAAGATACGCAGTGATATGCAGTCTAACGAGACTGATTCTATGAGCGAGAAGACCATAGACGACTATCTTGATGTTTTCAGGAAGATATTCGTCATTGAGGATATGCACACTTGGAATCCCAATCTGCGATCCAAAACCGCTATCCGTACTACGGACACGCGGTATTTTGTCGATCCGTCAATAGCGGTGGCCGCTTTGGGTGTCGGCCCGAATGATCTCATCAACGATTTGGAAACATTCGGACTTTTGTTCGAGACAATGGCTGTCAGGGATTTGAGAGTCTATGCTGATGCCTTGAACGGAAATGTTTACCATTATCGTGACAAAGACGGTCTGGAATGTGATTCCGTTGTACATTTGAGAAGCGGGAAGTATGGTCTTGTCGAGATCAAGATTGGAGGGAATGAGAACATAGAGGCTGGAGCGCGTTCGCTGTTGGCTTTGAGGAATAAGATAGACACGACCAAAATGCCGGAACCATCTTTTATGATGGTGTTGACCGGCCTGTCTCCATACGCTTTTCAACGTCCGGACGGAGTGTGGGTTGTCCCTATCGGCTGTCTGAAAGACTGACGTTTTGATTATGACATTTTCTGAGACGGATGTCTATTTGAATATATTTCTATGGACAATCTCCCTGCGTACCCGCTTGTCCTGTGCTATTTGATAGAGCGGGTACGGGCCCAAGGGATGACGTGGGTGTTGAACCTGTGCTTGGGGCATTTTCCGTTGCAGGCGAAAAGCCATTCGCAGCGCAGACATTTGGTGGGGAGTTTGTTGCGCTTGTCAATTCCGAAGGCGGTCTGCCTGTCCTAGCGCATCATCTCGGCGATAGGCTTGTCGACGATGTTGCCGAGAAGATAGTCATTATAGACAAAATGGTCGCAAGGGTAGAGGTCTCCGTTGTGATCGATTACGGCATTGCCGCCACAGATCCGCGCGAATGTGCAGATTATCAGGATAATGTCATTCCTGAACGCGGCCCAGTTGTTCCAAAAGTGCTCCAGTGCCGGAAGACAGTCTGACTTAGGCGTGTCCATCCACGGCGCTTCGTCAAGGAACACGACTTTCTTTTCCGTTTTGTCGCTGTCCAGATAACTTCCAAGCAGAGCGAACTCGGAGAACCAATTTTCGGGAATAGGGAAGTCCGCCATTCCAGCGTTTTTCAAAGCCAGGCTAAAGTTCAGTAACTGTTTTCGTTTCGTCACATTGTAAACTCCGGCATAATGAAAGGAGATGGTTTTGCCGAACGCTTCCTTTATCAGTAAAGTCTTGCCGACTCTGCGTCTGCCATAAACCGCGACAAATTTTGAAGGCTCCGCATTGAGCTTGTTCCGGAGTTCAGTCAGATCTTTCTCTCTGCCTATAAACATGATGTTGTGTTTTCTGCTAAAAATAGGAATTATTCGGGATAATCGTGCGGAATCGGCAAATTCACTCAAGAGCGCCCTTGTTCTTTGGCAGAGACCGGGTTTTTCGGTATATTTGAACATTCAAGAAACACTAACTGATCGTCAAATGCAATTTGGCAAGAACTTTTGACGGTTGCTAAGATTGGCAGATATGAAGAATATTCTTATGATGGTTGCGG
>ERZ808240.4384-NODE-4384-length-12572-cov-12.642326_pt1 | contig 12572 bp, 8 predicted proteins | sample MGYA00521084_ERZ808240 | MGnify/ENA primary metagenome ERZ808240 (study PRJEB31516, sample SAMN03275571) | gut metagenome | biome: mammalia-associated habitat; material: feces | host: Papio cynocephalus | place: Kenya | collected 2012-08-06 ... | reverse complement strand
CGCCGATGACGCACGCCGGCATGGCGGCGATCACGGCCGCGAACTTGGGGCAGAAACTCAACACGATGGCGCAACCGGCGGCGATGCGCACCACGCGCGGGTCGAACACGCGTGTGAGGGCGAGCACGCCGGTGTTCTCGCCGTAGGTGGTGTTGGCCGGCGCCCCAAAGAGCGACGCCAGGATGGTCGCGAGACCGTCGCCGAGAAGCGTGCGGTGAAGACCCGGGTCGGCGATGTAGTTGCGCTCGCAGGTGGAGCTGATGGCGGAGATGTCGCCGATGTGCTCGATCATCGTGGCGAAGGCGAGCGGCATGATGGTGATAATCGCCGTGGTGGCGAGGCCGGCGTCGAAGTTGGGCCCAAAGAGCGCGAACACGGTGTTATCCCACACGATGGGCAGACCGACCCAGGGAGCGGCGGCCACGCCGGAGAAATCGACCTCGCCGAGCGCGGCGGCGACGACGTAGCTCACCACGACGCCGAGCAGGATCGGGACAATCTTGACCATGCCGCGTCCCCAGATGTTGCAGATGACGATCACGGCCACGGCGATCACGGCCACGAGCCAGTTGGTCTCGCAGTTGGAGATGGCGGAGCTCGCCAGGATGAGGCCGATGGAGATGACGATGGGGCCGGTCACCACAGGCGGGAAGAAGCGCATGACGCGCTTGGCGCCAAAGGCCTTGAAGAGCCCGGCGAGCACCGGGTAGAGCAGGCCGGCGCAGGCGACGCCCAGGCAGGCGTACGGCAGCAGGTGCGCCTCGCCGTGCGGGGCGATGGCCGTGTATCCCGCGATAAAGGCGAACGATGAGCCCAGGAACGCCGGAACCTTGCCACGCGACAAGAAGTGGAACAGCAGCGTACCGATGCCGGCGAACAGCAGCGTCGTCGAGACGGAGAGACCGGTGAGCACGGGCACGAGCACCGTGGCGCCGAACATCGCGAACATGTGCTGCAGGCCGAGCACGAACATGCGCGGACGTCCGAGCGACGACGCATCGTAGATGGCGTCGGCCGCCTGCGGGGTCGGGGTTTGGGACATAGGGGTCCTCTCTCAATAGAAGGGCGCCCGGGCAGGTCGAGTTTGCCTGCCCGGGCGAATCGATCCCAGCTATTGTATGCGAGTTTTCAGAGGCACCCCGCGGCGTTCAAACCTTAACCCGCCGGTTTATCCTGCTACGCGCCCCAGACTTCCTTTGCAATCTCCTCGACGAGGGCGATCTTGGCCCACTGCTCGTCCTCGGTGAGCTTGTTGCCGATCTCGCAGCTCGCGAAACCGCACTGCGGCGACAGGCAGAGGTTCTCGAGCGGCACGTATTTCGCGGCTTCATGGATGCGGGCGATCACGGCGTCCTTGTCCTCGAGCTTGGGATCCTTGGTGGTGATGAGGCCGAGCACGACCTTCTTGCCCTCGGCCACGTACCTGAGCGGCTCGAAGCTGCCGGCGCGCGGCGTGTCGAACTCCAGGTAGAACGCATCGACGTCCTCATTCGCGAAGAGGTACGGCGCGATGGGGTCGTAGCCGCCCTCGAAGGCGTAGGTGGAGTGGTAGTTGCCGCGGCACACGTGCGTGTTGATGACGAGGTCCTCGGGCGCACCCTCGATGGCGGCGTTGTTGAGCGCCACACCGAGCTCGGACACGTGCTTGAGGTCGACCGGGCTCATGCCGGTCTTGGAGACGAAGTCGGTGTCGCAGTAGATGCCCCAGGTGCAGTCGTCGAACTGGATGTTGCGGCATCCGGCGGCGTAGAGGTCCGCGATCACGGTGCGGTAGGCGGCGGCGATGGCGTCCGCAAGCTCCTCGTCAGTCTTGTAGACGGAGCGCAGGCTCTCCTGCTGGCCGTCGCAACGGTCGAGCGTGACCTCGGAGAAAGTCTGGATGGGGGCGGGGATGGTCTGACGGGCGACGTGACCCGGGGTCTCAAGCGACTTCACGAACTTGAAGTGCTCGACGAAGGGATGGCTCTCGCCGGAGATGGGCCCGGTCACGACGGCGGTATCGGCCGTGGTCTCCTCGTCATGGAACCGATATCCCTCGCGCGACGTGCGGCGCTCGATGCCCTGGAGCCCCCACATGAAGTCGAGGTGCCAATAGCTGCGGCGAAACTCGCCGTCGGTGATCGTGGTGAGGCCGGCGGCGTTCTGCTTCTTGACGAGGTCGCGAATCGCGTCATCCTCGACGGCCTTGAGCTCGGCGACGTCGATCTTGCCGGCTGCGTAGTCGGCACGGGCCTGTTTGATGGACGCCGGGCGCAGGAAGCTGCCGACGATATCGGCACGGAACGGGGCCTTGAGTTGCGTTGCGGACATAGGTAAATCCCATCTGATCGGTTGCTTTTTGCTGGCAACCAGTATGCCCGCGGACTTCGCGATCGCAAAATACCAAGTTCCACTCGCTTGCCATAGGATTTGTCTATATATCATCTGCTCATTACAGGTTGAGCATACGTCAGCGAGCCGGTTCCAGGTGCCCCGGTCGTCCGATCAGGGGAGCGACGCGCACTCTGTACGCGAGCGACGGCTTGAGGGGCGAGATGGGGTGCCCGGGGCCGGCGCAGCGTCGAGCAGTTCCGCCGTTTGCCAAAACGGCTGAACCTTAGATGTGGTTGCGCAACGCCTCGACATAGGCCTTGCCGTAGCGACTGAGCATGGTGTTCTTGCGCGTGATGGTACCGATATCCATGTACTCGTCCACATCGAGCGGGACGGCGATGATGTTGGAGCCGTTCAGCTCGTGGCTGATCACGCCCGAGCACGCGGTGTAGCCGTCGAGCCCGATCAGCAGGTTGAAGAGCGTGGCGCGGTCGCGCACGCGGATGTTGCGCCGCCGGTCGAGTGTCGAGGTGATCTCCTCGGAGAAATAGAACGAGTTGTAGCTCCCCTGCTCGTAGGAAAGAAAAGGATACGGCTCAAGATCCTCGAGCGAGACGTGCGCGCGGCCCGCAAGCGGGTGCCCGGAGCTCAAAAACACGTGCGGTGCCGCCGTGAAGAGCCGCTCGAAGACGAGGTCGTTGGCGGCGAGCATCTTCTCGATGACCTCGCGGTTGCGGTTGCTGAGGTAGAGGATGCCGAGCTCGCTGCGCATGTGGGCGACATCCTCGATGATCTCGTGCGTCTGCTCCTCGCGGATCGTGAAGTCATAGCGCGCGGCGTCGAAGGCGCGGATCACGTCGACGAAGGCGTTGACGGCGAAGGAGTAGTGCTGGCAGCTCACGCTGAAATGCGGCACCTGCTCGACATCGCCCTTGTAGCGGTGCTCCATGAGGTCGGCCTGCTCGAGCACCTGGCGCGCATAGCCCAGAAAGGTCTCGCCCTCCTCGGAGACGACGACACCCTTGTTGGTGCGGTCGAAGATATGCACGCCCATCTCATCCTCGAGGTCGCGGATCGAGGCGGTGATCGAGGGCTGCGACACGAAGAGCCGGCGCGAGGCCTCGGTGATGCTGCCGCACTCGGCAACCTTGACGGCGTATTTGAGCTGCTGGAGTTTCATCTCGTCCCCTCCCGGGCCCTACGCGCTCGCGCCCTCGGTCATAAACGGCGGCATCCTTCCCGTCGCGGCGCACGCGGCGATCTCAAGGAGGGCATCGGCAACGGCATCGTCCGCCGCCGCACCGATATGCCAGCGGGCGGCACGCATGACTGCCTCGTTGGCGTTCGCCACCGCCACGGCGTTGGGCACGGCCTCGATCATGGGCATGTCGTTATCGGAATCGCCGAAGACCGCGACCTCGTCGAGCGAGAGGCCGAGGATCCGCGCGAGCTCGACGACGGCCGACCCCTTGTTCCAGTCCGCGGGCGTGATGTCGAGGAGCCTCACGCGGTTGTTGGGGAACACGAGCTCGAGCTCGGGCACCTCGGCCGCGATGCGCTCGCGGAGCCCGGCGAGATACTCGCGCGAGCCGGCGCTCCAGACGTTCGCCTTGTACACGGGTGCATCGCCCACATCGAAGCGGCACGGGGCATCCTCGCCCTTGAGCCAGGCGTTGCCGCCCGTGCCGAGCGCCCGGCGCACGCGCCCGGGGTCGCGGGTCACGCAGAAGGAGCCGTCGTCCATGAAATCGCGCCCGAGCTCGTAAACCTTGAGAAACGTGTCGTCGGTCTCCTCCTCCAGCCATTCCGCCAAGCGCATGAGCGCCGCGCTGTCGCTGGCGTGTGCCGCGGCGACCTCCCCGTCGACGAACATGACCTGCCCGTTGCAGAATGCACCCGTCGAGAAGCACTCGGGATGCCCCTCGAACATCCAGCCCATGGCCCCCGGCTGCCGGCCCGACACGGGGCCGAAATGGAGCCCCGCCGCCTGCATGGAGCGGATGGCGTCGACGGCGCGCTTCGAGGCGCCGTCCCGCCCGGCGGCGACGAGCGTGTCGTCCATATCGGTGAGAGCAAGTTTGATCATTGATATCCCTTCCGCGGTTTCGTTCCCGTCCATTGTACCGACCTGCAATTTAGGGACAGGTTTATTTTTGCAGGTGCCAAGCATCGCCGTCGATAAAAGGCCAGATAAAACCTGCAAAAATAAACCTGTCCCTAAATTGCAGGTCGCGGTAGGATAAATGCAACAGATTCGTTGCGGGAGTGCCTCGCGGAGCCGTGCGTTCCGGCCTGAGGCTGAGAGGGCCGTGCCCAATCCTTTGAACCTGTCAGTTAATGCTGGCGTAGGGAGCACACCGTCGATACCGGAGGGGCGCTGTCCACGCACAGCGCCCCTTTTCTATGTGTAGGAGGATCCGAGGCACATGATCGACGCACGACAACTCAAAGACAACGTGATAAAGGCGGTCGAGGAGGTCAAGGCCACAAACCCCATGGCCGGCTCCATCACCAACACGGTGACGATCGACTTCGTCGCCAACGCGCAGCTCGCCGTGGGCGGCTCGGCCGCCATGGTCTACCTGCCCGACGAGGGCGAATGCCTGGTGGGCGCGGGAGGCGCAGTCTACATCAACATGGGCACGCTCTTCCCCGTCTATGCCGAGACCCTGCCCCGCACCGCCAAGGCGGCGCACGACGCCGGCAAGGCATGGGTGCTCGACCCGGTGGGCATCGGCATCGGGGCCCTGCGCACCCAGCTTCTCGAGGAGCTCAAGCCCTACAAGCCCACGATCGTGCGCGGCAACGCATCCGAGATCATCGCGCTCGCCGGCCTCTGGGGCCTCGAGGGCGATGCGGCCGAGCTCTCGCGCGCCCGCGGCGTGGACACCACCGACACCGTCGATGCCGCCCGCGCCTCCGCCGTGGCGCTCGCCCGCTACACCGGCGGCGCCGTGGTGGTCTCGGGCGAGGTCGACCTCGTGACCGACGGTGAGACCGTAGCGCTGAGCCACGGCGGAAGCCCCCTCATGTCCAAAATCACCGGCTGCGGTTGCTCGCAGGGCGGCGTGCTCGCCGTTTACGCCACCGCGGCGGATCCCTTCACGGCAGCCATCGCCGGCGTCGCGGTCTACAACGCGGCCGGCACCCGCGCCGCCGCCGTCGCCGACGCCCCGGCGAGCTTCAAGGTCGCCTTCATCGACGAGCTCTTCCGCGCGAGCGCTCAGGATATCGCCGGCAACCCGCTCGACCTCGAGGAGGCATAGGGCATGGCGGCGACAGACAGCAGCGTCATCCCCGAAGGCGCGACCGCCAAGGACACGGCACCCGCCCGCCACGGCAGCGACATAAACACGCTCGTCGCCGTGGCGATCGCGCCCTGCGGTGTCGGCGACGAGCTCTCGACCGAGGTGGCGGAAGTCGTGCGCGTGATCCGCGAGAGCGGCCTTCCCAACCGCACGACCTCGATGTTCACCGAGATCGAGGGCAACTGGGACGACGTCATGCAGGTCGTGAAGGATGCGACCTTCGCGCTCGCCGAAAAGGGCATCCGCACCGAGGTCGTGCTCAAGGCGGATATCCGCCCCGGCTACACGCAGACCATGACGGGCAAGCTCGACCGCATGGAGGCGCAGATGAAGCGCCTCGACGCGCAGGCGGACGACGGCGCGACCACGCCCGTCGAGAAGGAGGACTAGCTTATGAGCATCCGCGACAACCTCGACATCTCGGCATATCTGGTGCTCGGCCCCGAGAACACGCTCGGACGCCCCGTGCCCGACATCGTCGCCCAGGCGCTCGACGCCGGCTTCACCTGCGTGCAGGTGCGCTCGAAGGTCGCCGGCGCCCGGGAGATCATCGACCTCACGGGTCAGGTGGCGCGCGTCATCGCCAAAACCGGCAAGACCGGGCAGGTGGCGCTTTTGATCGACGACCGCCTGGACTGCGCCCTCGCCGCGCGCGAGCAGGGCATCGCCGTCGACGGCGTCCACGTGGGACAGAGCGACATCCCCGTCGAGGTGTGCCGCAAGCTCCTGGGCCCCGACTCGATCGTGGGCCTCTCCGCCCGCTGCGACGAGATGCTCGAGTACGTGAAGACGGCCGACATGTCGCTCGTCGACTACCTGGGCGTGGGGCCGCTCCACGAGACCGCGACCAAGCGCGACTGCGGCCGCGCGGCCGACGGCTCCATCATCACCAAGAGCTTCGAGGACCTGTCCGAGCTCCATGCGGCGAGCCCCGTGCCCATTGTGGTGGGCGGCGGCGTCAAGGTCGCCGACCTCCCGGCGCTCAAGGCCACGGGCGTCGACGGCTTCTTCGTGGTCTCGGCCGTCTGCGGCGAGCCCGACCCCCACGCCGCGGCCAAGGAACTCGTCGACACCTGGAACCGTGCGTAACGGGAAGACAGACGCATCCCGGACGCCGCATAACGCCGATGGATATATGCCGAGCGCCTGACCCTGAACCGAGTAGAGACGGCGATGATATCTGATTCCGCGAATCGGCTGGCGGTCGATCTCGATCGCCAGCCGCTCGGTTTTCGGCCACGAATCGCCTTCAATCTACCTGCAAAAGGCAGGGCAGGTGAAACTTGAACCCCCTCAGACCCAACCGCGATGATGGCGGTATCGTTTCATGTATACTGGTCAACATTTCGCAAGATGACTGAGAGGTGGCATAGAGCACATGACGGAGACGACGGGCAAGGCGAGGCACACGGTCGGGCTGGCGCTCGAAGGCGGCGGCTACCGCGGCATGTACACGACGGGCGTCCTCGACGTATGGATGGAGCATGGGGTCACGTGCGACCACCTCGTGGGTGTCTCCGCCGGCGCCGCCTTCGGCTACAACTTCAAGTCGCGCCAGATCGGGCGCGCCATCCGCTACAACAAAGCCTACTGCGCAGACAAACGCTACGCGGGCGTGGGAAGCTGGCTCAAGACCGGCGACCTGTTCAATGCCGATTTCGCCTACCGCGAGGTGCCCATCGAGCGCGATCCCATCGACCTCGAGACCTATCTCGCGACGCCCATGCGATTCACCGCCGTATGCACCGATCTCGATACCGGCGAGGCCGTCTACCACGACCTGCCCTTTGGCGACGAGCGCGATATCGAGTGGATCCGGGCGTCCTCGGCGATCCCCGTGGCCACGCGCCCGGTCGAGATCGAGGGACATCGGTACCTCGACGGCGGCGTGGCCGACTCCATCCCGAGCGCATGGCTCTTCGAGAAGGGCTACGACCGCAACATCGTGGTGCTCACGCAGCCGGCGGGCTATGTCAAGGAGCCCAACAACCTGATGCCGTGGCTCCGCCTGGTCTTTCGGCGGTATCCGGCCTTTGTGGAGGCGCTCGCGCACCGGCACGAGGTCTACAACGCCACGCTCGAGGATCTCGCCCGTCGCGAGGCGGCAGGCGAGATCCTCGTGGTGCGCCCCAGTGAGTCGGTCAAGGTGGCGTCGCTCTGCCGTGACCCCGAGGAGCTGGAGCGCATCTACCGGATCGGCCGCCGCGACGCCGAGGACACGCTGCCGGCGCTCGAGGCCTACCTGGCGTAACGCCACGCTCGCCCCCGGCGTCTGGACTCTCCCATCAACAAAAACCGAAGTCTTCGTCATGTAACGGCGATTGCGTCAGCGCCCCACCCCCTTTCGAGCTTTAAACCCCAAAACCTTACGTTTCCGTGAGGTGCGGGGCCCTCTGCCCCCGTTAAATAAAAAGCACCTCGGCGATCGGCTCGCCAAGCGCCGCGCCGTCTGTCGATGCAATCGCCTTTCATGCGCCCCGGCATGCGCGGGAGGCCTACAATAGCGAATATATGGGCCTCATCGGCCCACCGAACAGCAGTTTTTCCCAGCACGTCGCTCACGGAGGCTCTATGGCCAGCACGCTCCCCGGCCCTCAGGAGGACTTGGACATCATCAACGGTTACCTCTCGGCGGTGTCGAGGGGCGATGATCCCCGCACCATCGATGTCTCGGGGATCGATCCGAGTCTCCGCGACATCGCCGAGCAGGCCATGGGCCTGGGGGCCGCCGTGAACAGGCTCCGCAGCGAGCGCCACACGCTCGAGCGCACCGCCTATATCGACGTCCTCACCGGCCTTGCGAACCGCGCCGCCTACGAGCGGGATATGGCCGCCCTCTGGAAGAGCCGGACACCGCACACGATTGCCTTCGTCGACCTCGACGGGCTCAAATGCTGCAACGACCACTTCGGCCATATCGAGGGAAACCGCTATCTCAAGGCGGCTGCCGAGCGCCTGCGCCTGCACGCCAAGCCCGGCGAGCGCGTCTACCGCATCGGCGGTGACGAGTTCATGGTGCTCTCGCGCAACGCCACGACCGAGCAGCTCCAGGAACGCTTCGAGGGCTGCCGCGAGTCGCTCTCGCAGCTCCACATGGGCAACTCGAGCATCCCCCTCAGCTTCAGCTACGGATGCGCGCACGCCGACCCCGGTGCCGGTGACGATCGCCGCCGCCTCGTGGACGAGGCGGACCGCCGCATGTACGAATACAAGCTCACCAACACCCCTCACGCCAAGCGCAGCGACAGCCAGCGCGACGCGTTTCGCGGGTTCACCGACTTCATGGGCATCCAGGACCGCATCTTCCAAGCGATGGCCCTCACCGCCCCCGGTCGCTACCTCTTCATCTGCAACATCGACACCAACCGCTCGCACTGGTCGCACAACGCCGTGCATGATTTCGACCTGCCGGACAACAGCGTCTACGACATGAGCTCCATCTGGGCCGAGCACATCCATCCCGACGACCGCCCCGCCTGGCAGCGGGACATCGACGATGTCTTCGCCGGCCGCAAGCACCACCACAGCATGCGCTATCGCGCCAAGGACGCCGGCGGTCGCTACGTCATGGTGACCTGCACGGGCATCAGGCTCGACGGTCAGGAGGGCGAGGCCACGCTCTTCGTGGGCTCCATCGTCAACTCGAGCATCGTGGAGAGCACCGACCCGGCGACCGGCGTCGACGACGTGCGGGCCCTTCTCGCCAACATCACGCGCCGCAAGGACGAGAACCGCGCCACCGACATCATCGCGTTCAAGGTCGCGGGGCTCGACCGCATCAACACCCTCTACGGCTACGAGACCGGCAACCGGGCGCTCTCCCAGCTCACGGGACGCGTGCTCTCGCAGGTCCACGGCTCGGCGCATCTGTTCCGCTCCTACGGCGCGCAGTTCGCGCTCGTTTTCGACAGCCAGCCCGAGATCGAGCTCATCACCTTCTCCAACCAGCTCAAGAGCCTGCTCACGGCGCCCGTCAAGATCGACGGCGTCTCGTTCCCGCTCGACATCCATGTCGTCCACGCGCGCTACGCCGCCATCACGTCGCAGCCCCTCACCGTGCTCTCGGACATCAACCGCCGCGTCGACGCCGTCGAACGCACGAACACCGCGGCCACGCGCCTCGCCGCCACCGCGCCCGCAGGCGAGCTCGCGAGCGAGGACCTCTCCGAGCGCATCGACGGGCTCACGGGCCTCTTGCGCGGCAACGACTTCCTCTATGCGGCCGACGCGCACCGCGCCAGGCACCCGCAGGAGAACCGCGCGCTCATCGCGCTCGACCTGGGCCATATGCGCGTCTACAACGAGTGGTACGGGCGCACCCGCGGCGACTCGCTCATCGCCGAGGTCGGCAGCGCCCTGCAGTCGCTCGAGGCCGACGGCCTGGGCTTTGCCGGCTACTGGGGCCAGGATGACTTCGTGGCCTACGTCCCCGGCTCGCCCGACGACATCCAGCGCATCTACGACCGCATCGCGCGCATCGTCTCGTCGCGCGACGATTCGATCGGTTTTCTACCCGCCTGCGGCGTCTGCCCCGTCGGGCACGGCGAGCGCATCGACATCACGCTCTACGACAAGGCCAAAAGCGCCCTCAAACGTGCCAAGAACGACTTCAAGGAGCGCATCAAGTACTTCCAGCCCGAGACCTTCGTCAGGCGCGAGGAGGAGCATCGCATGCTCTCCGCGTTCCAGCGCGCGATCAACCAGGGCAAGATCGAGTTCTACCTGCAGCCGCAGGTGAACATCGCCACCGGCAGGATCGCCGGCGCCGAGGCGCTCGCCCGCTGGCGCGAGGACGACGGCACCTTCGTCTCCCCCGGCGTCTTCGTACCGCTGCTCGAGCACAACGGCTTCGCCGTGACGCTCGACCGCTCCATCTGGAACCAGGTGTTCGCCTGGCTCGGGCACCGTCTCGCTGCCGGTGAGCCCTGCGTGCCCGTCTCGATCAACGTGTCGCAGATCGACCTGCTCTCCATCGACGTGGCCGACCACCTCGACCGCCTGGCCATGAAGTACGCCGTTCCCACCAGCACCGTGAAGGTCGAGATCACCGAGAGCGCCTATGTCGAGAACCCCGAGGTCATCGGCGAGTTCGTCGAGCGCCTGCACGGCCTCGGCTTCTCCGTCTACATCGACGACTTCGGCAGCGGCTCCTCGTCGCTCAGCATGCTCCAGGATATCGAGGCCGACGTCATCAAGCTCGACGGCCGTTTCATGTCCAAGGCGGGCGAAGAGGGCAAGAGCGACAACATCGTCGAATCCGTGGTCAAGATGGCCTGGACCATCGGCATGCCCGTGGTGATCGAGGGCGTCGAGACCCGGGAGCAGCTCGAATTCCTGAAGGGACTCGGCTGCCGCTACGTGCAGGGCTTCTATTACTACCGTCCCATGCCGGCCGGGGATTTCGAGCAACTGATCGATAAGCCCGAGCACACCGATCCGCACGGCATCTACCTCCTGGAAAGCCAGGGGGGGGGGACGAAAAAAACTTCCGACCGCTGACGACCCGACCATAGAACCCTGACCCTCCGGCGAGGTGTCGTGCCCCCGGCTGCGCACCGAACCGACCCCCGGGGGCGAAAGACCTTCGCGCCCTTCGACCCACCGCCCACGCACACCGAAAGCCGTTTTGCCCATGGATCCCGAATCTGGCGCCTCCACGCTGCTCTCCTACGTCAACGACCTCCTCGACGCCCCCGACACCGCCGCACTCGATCTCGCCGCGCTGCCCCCCGAGATGCGGGAGCTCGGCGAGCGCATCCTCTTCTTGGGGAAATGCGTCGAGGGCGGCCGCAAGTTCGCCGAGGAGCTCTCGGAGGGAAACCTCGCCGCCATGTCCGACGAGGGCTACGACCACGACAACCCGCTCCTCCCCTCCCTCGAGACCATCCGCTCGAACCTCGCGCGCTCGCTCGGACACGCCCAGCAGATCATGCAGGGCGGGGATGCCGACATGGGCGGCGGCAGCGACTACGCCACCGCCCTCGAGAACGTGGTCGAGGAGCTGCGCAGCCAGCAGGACACCCTCATCAAGACCGCTTTCACCGACGCGCTCACGGGCCTCGGCAACCGCGGCGGCTACCTGCGCTCGCTCGACGAGCTCTGGGAGGCCGGCAAGCCCGTCACGATGGCCTTCATCGACATCGACAACCTCAAGCACATGAACGATGCCTACGGGCACGACGCCGGCAACCGTTACATCCTGCAGGTGAGCCTCAGCCTCAAGCTCTACGCCCAGGTGGACGAGGCACTCTACCGTATCGGCGGCGACGAGTTCGTGCTGCTCTCCACGTGCGCCACCGAGGACGAGCTCAACGAGCGCCTCGAGCACTGCCGCAGCGTGCTCATCAAGAACAACTCCGCCGACGAGATGGTCCACTCGTTCTCCTACGGCGTGTCCTCGGCGAACCCCGCCCAGGGCGACACGCCCCAGCGCATGGCCAACGACGCCGACCGCCGCATGTACACCTACAAGCTCTCGCACAGCAAGCACCTCTCGCGCCAGGCGATGGGCGCCGGCCCCGACTACGCGCAGTTCAACGAGAGCGTCTTCCAGGCGCTGAGCCTACTCAACGAGGGCCGCTACCTCTTTATCAACAACATCGACACCGGATCGACCCGCTGGTCGATCGGCGCGGTGCGCGACCTGGGGATCCCCGCGCAGCACGTCAAGAACTCCTTCGAGATGTGGAAGCAGAAGGTCCACCCCGACGACTACCGCGCCTACTACGACGAGACGCAGAAGATCCTCTCGGGCGAGACGCATTCGCTGTCGATGCAGTACCGCGTGCGCGACGCCAGCGACGAGTACGTGCTCTGCAACGTGCGCGGCTACCGCATCGATGCGACCGAGACGTCGCCGGCGGTCTACGTGGGCGAGATCGTGAACCACAGCCTCGCCGAGACGATCGACTACGCCACGGGTCTCGGCACCCAGAACGCCCTCGTCAACGC
>ERZ808240.4383-NODE-4383-length-12573-cov-147.387789_pt1 | contig 12573 bp, 16 predicted proteins | sample MGYA00521084_ERZ808240 | MGnify/ENA primary metagenome ERZ808240 (study PRJEB31516, sample SAMN03275571) | gut metagenome | biome: mammalia-associated habitat; material: feces | host: Papio cynocephalus | place: Kenya | collected 2012-08-06 ... | reverse complement strand
ACAATTTAGAAATATTGTGTTTTTATATACTTAGAAGGGAGGTAAATGAATATGACATTTTCAGAAGCGTACAACAAACTCTATCCGCACGAACCGGAAAAAACGAACATACCGAATGAATCAGAACCTATGGTTCCTCTTGGAGATACAGAACCGAAGAACGACCCGAAGAATGAACCAAAGGAGGGCAATGAATAATGCAGGACATGGTAAATCTTTTTTTGAACACAGGAGTCTCGGTGGTAGTGATCGCATACTTTATGTATCGTGATTTTAAATTTATGGGAACACTGCAGAACACATTACAAACGCTTGTAGATACGGTAAACACACTTAAAGAATACTGCAGTAAATGCGGTATCAATCAGAAAGGGGAATAAAAAATGGCACTTGTATCACAGTATGCGGCAATGCTTAATGATGCCGTAAAGGACGCACTTGGAAAGAATGCCACACTCGCAACACTTGACACGTCTGACATTGTAAGCACTGGCAAGGCGCTTGCGAATTTTGACGCATATGAGGGATTTTTCAAGTCCCTTGCAAATCGAATTGTAAAGACTTTGTATTTTATCCGCGCATACACAGCGGAAAAACGCAGTATCTTGCGCGATGAATCAGAGTACGGGGCATTCGTACAGAAAGTATATTATGAAATGCCGGATAATGTAGACAATGCAACTTTTGCAATCCCGAATAGTGATGGTGCATATGCACAGGCATCGCCGTATGATGTGGAGAATATTGTAAAAGTGAATGCTCTGATTTACGGCAATCAGGGTACATGGAGTATTGAGGTGATCCGTCCCACGGAACAGATCAAGAGCGCGTTTCTGTCTGAATCGGCTATGGATGCTTTTATTTCTGGCATCTATGTAGAAATCAACAACAAAATGGAGCTTGATGAGGAGAGACTTGTAGCACTTGCGGCAAATACGTCTATGGCAATGTGTCTTAACACTGAAGGTCATGCGATCAATCTTTTGACAGAGTACAAGACATTGCATACGGATGCGACCGTGACAGCCGCCACTTGCATGACTGATAAGGAATTTCTGCGCTATGCCGCAAAGAGAGTGAGAGATACTATCAAGTACATGGGCAAGATGTCAACGCTTTTCAATGCGGATGGTTACGAAACTTTTACATCCCCCGACAACATGGTAGTAGAAGTTCTCACGGACTTTGCGTCAGCTATGACTACATATCTGGAATCTGACACTTTCCACAAAGAACTTGTCTCACTCCCCAGATATGAAGAGGTCGCGTATTGGCAGGGAAGCGGCTCAAGTTTTGCATTTGCTGACACGTCTAAAATCCATGTAAAACATGACGATCTTGTGACGGAAACGAACACCACCGGAACGGTAGAACAGAGCGGTATTATCTGCTTCCTTCACGATATTGAAAATGTTGCGGCGTACTTTGGCAATCGTACATCATGGGAGATGTGGAACCCTCGCAGTGAAGTAGCTATTCACGGTGAGAAGGCGCGCAAGGGATATGCGGTAGACAATCACGCGAATGCTGTCGTATTTTATGTGGCAGACGCCGCATAAGTGTAAAAGCAATGATTTATTTTTGGGAAGGTGGCAACACTTTCCCAAAATTTTTAGACAGGTGAGAAAAATGACTACATTAGAAACAATTCAGAAAGCCGTTAAGTGGGCTTATGATATTGCGAACGATCCGGAACATGGTTACAGTCAGATTAAGCGTTGGGGGCCGGATTTTGATTGCAGTAGCTTTGTCATTTCCGCATGGGAAAACGCCGGAATCTCATTGAAAAAAGAATGTGCTTCATACACTGGAAATATGCGCGCGGCTATGCTGAAATGCGGCTTTACCGATGTAACAAATATGGTGAATTTTGCGCGCGGCACAGGTCTTTTATATGGCGATGTTTTGTTGAATACCAAATATCACACCGCAATTTATGCAGGTAACGGCTATGAAATAGAAGCAAGCATTGATGAAAGCGGTCTTGTGCTTGGCAGACTTTCCGGCGATCAAACCGGAAAAGAAATTTTTGTAAGACCGTATAGGAATTATCCATGGAACGTATGTTTGCGCTTTACAGGTGCCGCTTCTAAGCGAATTACAAAAAAGTTGATTACCGATATAATCGCCGGAAAGTATGGGAACGGCGCGATTCGCGAACGACTTTTGACAGAAGCAGGTTACAATTACAATGATGTACAGGCTAAAGTAAATGAAGCATTGAAAGGGAGTTGAAAAAATGTTTTTGCAGGATTTTTTAAAAACTTCAGATGGTGCAAAAGTCACGAAATTAAGTAAGGACTCATGTACCTACGAATTTTTTTATAGCTATTGGCGCGATATGCTTTTTGAGCGTATCATCCGTCTCTTTGTCTGGGATGGGCCGGAAAAAGACGGTGTACCAGTAAAAGAAATTGAAATGCGTCTTCATTTGCGCGGTTTTTGTGCAATCACGGATAAAATTCGCGGTGGTAGCGGATTAACCGCGGTTTTTGCAGATTTTTTTGGTGTTACAAAGTATTTTGATGAGTGGGATAAAATTACCTATCATTGCCCGATTGACAGTGGAACGCGCACAATCAATAAAGATTGTGTAATCATCAATAATAATGAACTGCGCAACGCCACTTTTTCACTGGTGCATCACTATGCAACATTGCTTGCGCATAGTGAAGTAACATTGATCAATGCTTTAATCAATGTGCGTGATGCAGGTGGCGTTCCGATCGCGGCAACAGAAAAGCAGAAACAATCTGTTATGCGTTATTTGTCAAGACTTTTTAACGGTCAGTATGATGTTATTGCCGATCCGTCAATGATGGGAATTGAATACGCAGGAGCTGACAGACATACTACACAAAGTATTGTAGATATCTACCAGACGCGAGACAGAATCTTAAAATCATTTTATAATGATATCGGTGTGCGCACCGCCGTGGAAAAACGTGCGAACGTTGTTACACCGGAAATTACCGCGAATGATGGATTGCTTCAGCTCAATATTTCTGATATGTTGAAAGAAAGACAGGAAGGTGCGGAACGTGTCAATGCTTTGTACGGCACAAATTGGACTGTAAAAATTGCGGATGAGATCAATGTGGGTGCGGAAAATGAACCAAAAGAAGGGAGGGAGGAATAATAAAATGTTGACAGTGAATGAGTTATATCAATTTCATAAAAAAATAAATCCAGACACTCCTTTTTTATCGTCTTTAAGTGAGGATTGGTGGCAAACATATATAACAAATTTTAAATTATATGACAAGCATTTTGTTAGTCTATTTAAATCTTTTTTATATTTTAACCAAGCAGATCAATATGAATATAATGAAACTGAAAAGACAGAAATTTTAAATGACTTTCAAGATATGGTTACAGGTCATTTAATGCTAAATTCTGAAAAATATAGGCAACTATGGCGAGTCGAAAATGTACCGGATGAACAGAACGAATTATATGAAAATGTTAATTCCATTGAGAAAACAACCACAACTTATGGAAAAGTAATAGATTATACACGTGCTGAAAAGAAAGATGTACATGACCATAGCGGTGATGCATACACAGATACTATGGACAGTAAATCGGATAATTATACCGATGTTACAAACGCTGAAAACGGGAAACAGCACATAAAAACAGAAAATAAAACAGCCGGATTTAATAGTTCTGATTATTCGCCCGATGGAGTTAGCGATGTTAGTAATGACGCATATACAGATAGAAGCACATTAAACGCAGGCGCGCGGCATGGTATAAGCACAAATAATTACGGCAAAACGCACACTACTGATACAGATACCTTTGGAGCGCATAATGACAAGGACAGTAATAGCGGTAGCGATGTGGTAGAATATATGCGGCACGGAAATATTGGTGTTGAGACTGTGGCAGAAATTGAAGCAAAACACGCTGATTTTTGGAAAAATTGGAGTTTTTACGATTATATTTTTAAAAAAATTAGCGAAGAACTTTTTTTAGTGGGGTAATAAGATGGAATTACAATTTTATTATAATTTGTCAGATGAGAGACAGATATATAAAAAACTTTCATCGCCCTTAACGCTGACCGGAACTTTACGTGATGAAAGTAGCGTGATGAATCCTAAAATTTTAGTAAAAAGTGATACACCGCTACGATATAATTTTTGCTATATACCAGAATGGAACCGATATTATTTTGTACGCGAGATTACAAGTTATAGAAATGATTTGTATATTGTATTATTAGAAGTTGATGTTCTTATGTCATTTAAAAATGACATAGCATTATTACAAGTTGTTGTTGACAAGCAAACAGAATTTAATAACGGTGATGAATATATAGACGACGGTTCGTTAGTTGTAAATGCGAATATGTTTACACGCGTTTATAACTTTACTTTTGGTTTTAACGATTCGCCAGAATATATTTTAATAACAGCGGGGTAAAAATATGGGAAATATTATATCAATTGCAAATTTTGAGCAAATGCAGGCCATGGCGGCAAGTGCAACGCAGGCCGTCAGTGGTATGACACCAGCAGAAGCGGCGGCGGCTATGGGCGCAGTATCTACAGGTGGCACAACGGGTGCAAAAATTTTATCATTTGCACAAAAAGGTGCTGAAGCCGCTGGAAATGTTGTCAATTTCCCTAACGCCGCAAATGCAACTGCGGCAATGGAAGACTATTTAGCGCTTAACGGTGCAACCGCCACAAGCAACGCCGCGACTTCTGCAGTGGGTGAGGGCGCGCAGTGGAGCGCGTCGTATGCATTGGGTAATACTGGTATTGCAGGCGCGGCAACAAAAGTATACGGTGTACTGTCCACTACACTTCCTACCGTGGCGGCGGCACTTGCACCAATTGCAGGTTTTGCGCTTGGTGTTGGATTATATAAATTGAATCCAGAATTTTGGACAAAAGTATCACAAACATTATTGCCTTGGGCATGGGAGAATACTAATATTATCCCCTCGGTAGTAGATGAAAATGGCAATGTGTATTATCCAGAAGACGCGTTAACAGCTTTTAACACTTTATTATCATCTATAAATTATTCGCAAAGTGCAACAATTGAAGACACAGCAGGTTTGAATCAAGATGTTATTAACTCTCAGCCTGTGTTTTTTGGCAATGCGAGTGATGTTGTGTTTACAGGTAATTATAATTCAGGATCACAAAGTGATCCACACGCGTTTGTTGATATACAAAGTAGCTCTGACGTTCTCGCCTTTGGGTATCTAGAAGACGGATATTTACCCATGCTTACAATATACATATTTTCCAAGGGGCCTTTTACAGTAAAATATAATACTTTTAATGACTCGGGTAGCTACTCTAGTAAAATGTCTGGTGATCTATATACATTAAACAAAAAAAATGTATATTCTACCTCTATATCAGTGGGTTTTGATAGCTCGACAAACAGGACTTCAGTGCCATTAATATCTCTAGTCGGCGAGAGTCGATATTATGCATGGCAATTTGCATACATTGCATTGTATGGAACACTTAATAAGACAGGTGGAGAAACTGGTATAGAAAAATGGGCAGGTCATATCATTCCCGAAGGAACAACGGGTCTACAAATCCTAACCGGATATGACGCGGACGGAAATCCTATATACACTAATTTTGTACGCGGCTGTGTTCCGTGGACAGTTGCTGGAGTTTCTCCAGACCCCGCGATCAATCCGGAACCGTGGACCGTACCCGACCCAGCACCCCAAATTGATCCGTGGATAAATCCGGACCCATGGTCAGAGCCGGAGCCGTGGCCTGTTGACTTACCTTTACCGTCTCCGTACCCTACACCATCACCGTTACCGAATCCGGTTCCGCAACCAAATCCAACGCCGGAACCCTCACCGGATTTTGATTCGGATGATGAAAATAAGGGCGTAGAACCGAACCCAGACCCAGCACCGGAACCCGATCCGGTTGATGGTGGGGTGACACCGGAACCCACGCCGCCTGTTATTCCAACTCCAATATCATCTGGAGATCATAACTTAATCAATGTTTACAATCCTAGTGCGGCGGAAATTAAAAGTTTTGGACAGTGGTTGTGGACAACATTTAGCGGCGATTTAATTGACACGCTTTCAAAATTATTTAATAATCCTATGGATGCGGTCATCGGATTACACGAATTATATACTAAACCCGATATAAGCGGTAGCAAGACTATTAAGTGTGGCTATCTTGACAGTGGAGTGAGTAGCTCGGTAGTAGGAAAACGCTATACATCACTGAATTGCGGTTCAGTAGTGGTTCCGGAATACTATCAGAATTATTTAGACTATTCGCCTTACACGCAAACATTTATTTATTTACCATTCATTGGTATTGTTCCGGTAGCTACTGACGATATCGTAGGCAACGCCGTTAGTATCAGATACAACATTGACAGCTACACAGGTTGTTGCATTGCGTTGATTGAGGTAGCAAAAAAAGGCTATCAGAGTACCGTATATCAATTTCAAGGTAATTGTGGTGTTGAAATTCCGATTACTTCCGGTTATCAGTCTGCATTGGTTGGCTCTATGCTAAGTGTGGCAGGCACTGCAATCGGTGGAGCGGCTGGTTCACTTTTGGGTAGCGTTGGTGGTCGTGCTGGTGGCATAAATTCTGTGCAACGATCCGGTTCATTCGGAGCAAGCTATGGTGCTATGGGAGCGAAAAAGCCTTACATTATTGTAAAAAGGCCTGTGCAGAAGGTTGTTGCAAATTATAATCAATTATACGGCTATCCGGCACATAAACTTGTAAGTGTTGGGAATTGCACCGGATATTTACGATGCCTTGAAGTAGATGTAAAAAGTTCGACCGCAACAAATGAAGAAAAAGCAATGATTGAACGACTGCTGAAAATTGGTGTATACGTGAAGTAAAAAAAGAGTGGGTTTTTCCCACTCTTTTTTATTTACCAAAATCGAAAATTCTTCATAACATTCTCAAAATCGGTCCCGGTAATATTGTCACTGTAGCATAACTTTTTCAAACGGATGCAGTCACACATTGCGGATTCTGCACGATTTTTAATATTGAGCACAGATGTGATATAAGGTTTATCAGAAAATTCCGGTGTAATTTTTCTGATGATTTTCTTTTTTCCGCTGGATGGATAAACAAAAATAATACGTCCACCCTCTACCGGATCAACCAGCAATTCCATGACGAAAGAAAAATTGTTGTAATCTATCTGAATTGTATAAACAATATCATACATTTCGCGCGGCTTTGGTAATACTGGAACTGCGTGATTATCCCACTCACCGGAAACAATCTGTTTTGCCGAATCGCCAAAAAACATATAATTTTTACTTTTTGTTTTTCGGCAATATTCTACAGCCAGTATGATTGTATCGTCTCCAGCCGGAAACTCGTAAACATCAATCGTACCTTGTTTCTGTCTCAATACACGGTCAAGATTCCATGCGGTAAAATATGGGCATACTTTTGTAAGCGTGTTTCCAACCAACAACACACGAACGCGATTTAGTCGTGCTACTGTACTGATAAATTGCATCAATTTCGCAGGCTCATTCGGTAGATAAAGGCCGTCTGTAATAAATTCTTCATACAAAATATTTCCGAAATTTACAAAAGACTGCGATTTTACATGTTCGGCGGTATACAAATCCCAATATTGCCCGATCGGTTCTGACTTTATTTCTTTTCCATCCTCGCGCCGTGCAAAGTAAATATTGTTCGCACGTGCGGTGATATATTGCCACTGTTTATTAGTCATTTTTTCTATTGTGCCATTTTGCGCTACATCATCAAAATAGCCTTGCACCATTCGCGGTTTTGCGTCTACCGAATAGCGGCGCAGATATACAAATTTCAGTCCGCGCTCAATATAATCTTTCAGTACCGTGAGTTTGCACTGATACGATTTACCGTTTGCACGTTTTCCTAATAGCAGATTATATTCTGCATTTTTAGATAATAGTTCCGAAATGTCATAAAATTCGCTCATTTTCGATTCTCCCACTTATATAAAAGCCATAATGTGACCGTGATAAAAGTACACCACAAGCCTAATACCGAAAACATAAAAACACAAAATTCACTTAACACTATATTTACCTCTCATTGATTGTTTAACTTGCTCTGACATAATTTCCTCTACTGGGCGATCAAAATAGCCTATTAAATCCTTATATTCATCTGTCATACCTAATACATAGCCCGTTCGCCGTAAATTGATGCCGTGTGTACAAGTGCTGTGATATCCATCAGGCCATATGACCAAGGGCATATCTGTAATGTAAGTGGCAAGCTGTTTGTGCACTGGCTTTTTGTCTTTGTCAAAATTAAAACCGTCAACAAAATTGTAAATATTATTGTGCAGTAGTTCAACACTACTTTTATTGATTCCGGCAACAGTAAGATGCAACGCACCGTCTGATTTTCTGCGCTCGACATATCGTTTTGCCCCCAAAGTAATAAATTCGGTGCAATCATCCTCTCTATCAAAAATACCTATCGGTGCTTCTTTGCCGCTTTTCTTTTTCGGTCTTGTCCGCTGGAAATCAATGCCGTACAAGTCACACATTTTACGGATTTTTTCTGTTACCTCTGTATTATACCATGTAAAATCATGACTGCCTTTTACAAAAATGCTGTCAGTGTCACAGTAAATCGCAGTTTCATCGCAAGAAAGCAGACATTTCCAGAGATTCCGGCGCGCATATGCCGTCACCCAACACCCCCATGAATATGACAAAAAATATTGATCGCTCCACATTTTTTTAATTATATCTTGTAATTTTTCATTCACTGCATCTTCAGTTAATTTCTCTGTTTCCCATGAGTCGCCGTTTAATATCACGTTAGCTTGACAGACAGCGGTAACCATCATCCCAAATGTCGAATTGATGTACTGCTTACTCTGTAAATACAAATCTTCATATTCAGAAATACCTTTTAATTTTGTTTTATTTTCATACAATTCCAAAATGTATGAAATAAAATCTCGCGGTAAATACTGCTTTCTACTTTTATATACATGTAATACTTCTAGCTCATCCCATGTATACGATTCTTGTATCGTTAAAAAGTCTTGCTCTGTGATCCATATCTCCAAATCATCCGCTGAAATAACACGTCCGTTATCATATATCATGTTACTACCAGATGATTTACTTGCTTGTATATATGTATTAAAGGTCTGACACTGCAAACCGAAAAAACGTAAATGTAAAATGTAAGCCGTATTGTCAAATGTGCTTTTATCCGGTAATTTGTGCACACCTGTATAAATCCATGGTGACATTGGGTATTTTTCACAAATCATTACGGTGGGGTATGAGCTTGCGAAATCATAATGTTCGATTGTTCCGGTTATTACTTGCCCAGCATAAAAGCGGTTTGCATGTGTGTAGCCGCCTGCAAAAATTTTCTGCAAAATTTTATATTCTTGCGCGTTACGCGGGCAAAGCGTTTTTATAAATCTCTTGTAATAGCGATCATTTTTACATAATTTTTCTCTCACCACTTGCCGCACGGTTCCGGTCTGTGTGAGCGGTATATCCTCTTGCCGCTTGTATCTTTTCAAGTAATCTTTAATACCAGCGTAAACAACTTCACAATCGCGCTCACAATAATGTAGTTCTTTTTCTGATAATTCTGTTTTTGGTGTGCGTATTTTCTCATAGTCCAGATCACCAACCATTTTCGGCAACCCAATTTGTTGTCCCCAATCTGCGAGAGACAGACGAGTTAGCATATATGAGCATCGAAAAGTAATATTCGAAAATCCTTCCCACGTGCATTTTATCGGTTTGTGAGGGCTACGTGCAAAAACATCCTCACATTTCAAAATATTTTGCAAAAAATGAAATTCATACGAAAGATTATGTACCCATATAATAAAGTCGATATCAGAGGGTAAATCGCGCAAAACGTCCAAAAATTCAGATAATTCTCGACCATAATACACACTGTTGTTAAAGCTAAATTGCCAAATATAGCAGAGCGCGAGTGGCGTTTTTTGATTCCAATATTCTGCGCTATGCCCACGATGATACCGAATCACATTGCCGTACTCATTTAGCCACGCGGATGAAACTTCTATATCAAACGTCAGAATATCATCACAAATTTCATGACGCTGTTTTTTAATTTCGCGTCTGTGCGTGTGATACTCTATTCCTTTCAATTGCCCGTCATAGCACACCATCTTTTTGCATTTCCTCAATCAGTCGATCAATAAAATCTTCAGTTGTTCCACCGCCGGACTCTTTTTTTACTTTTAAAACATAATCCGCGAAATTCTTTTTGCCTTTCGCGTTTGCGTTTTGGTATTGTGCCGCGAGCGAAGGCCCTAGAGCTTCATAGCCGAAATCAGAAAAATAGGAGCGGATTGTATCAAACGTATCATACAGACCTTCAAAATCTGCATCAGACATTTTGCCATACCTTTCCTCAAAACTTTTACGGCTTTTTCCGTATCGTTTTCGCTTATACTCTTTTTTACCCGTGTTTGAGTATATGTCAAATTCTACTGCCCGGCGTAGTGCCGTCAATTGCGTCTGCAATGTTGTTTTGTGCTTGCCGCGAAAACCGTAACCAATTTCTCCGCGTTGTTGACCGGATGCACCAGCAATGCCGCGAATGTACTTTACCATTGTTTCAAATGACTTAACGGTTTTGCCGCTTTCGCGATATTCCGCGATTCGCGTATTAAAATCAGCGGTTACTTTCCGAATTTCCGCTTTCAGCTCTTTTACCGTTACGTTTTTCATAGTAATCCACCTACCACAAGTATAATTAACCACATCATGGATGATACTGCCATTCCCATTACAAAGCCAACTTCTTTATCCATTTTTTCTTCCCCATTATTGTGAAAAGAGTGGGAAATAACTCCCACCCCTTGATTAGCAATCCACCATCTTATATACAGTCGTTGTTCCGTTTCGCGTTTCCACAATCTTGATATCACCGATTGCAAGATGCCCGGTCAATACTGCATCAAGTTGTTCCTCATTTTCCAAAATTTTCTTAAAAACATCGGTCGCGCGTTTCGGAAAATTGATTTTATAACCATTTGCAATGACAACGACTTGTTCACCGTACTTTCCAGATGTAAAAAAGAATCCGTCTACATGAAGAGTATCTCCTACAAACTGTTTGAGAGGAGCAAACGACATGTCGTCCGTGTTGATTCCGTCTTTTACCGTATTCTTATAGTTGTATTCGCTAAACATTTTTATTCCTTTCTTTTATGGCGGTGACTACTTGTGTATTTTTCATCACCGCCGCATTGATCGATGAAACACATGATTTAAGTTTTTATTTTTTGGATTCATTCGGTCGGACTTCTATTTTTTGGATTCATTCGTTGTTTACTTTCTCCTCTCATATGCCGCTTTAATTATTTCATAAAGTTTTGTCATATCCTCATCAGTTAATTTGTCATAATCAAACCCGTCCCCACAGTAACCACAATCCCACGATATCTCAAGACTGTTTTCATTAAATTCTATATAATCGCATCCATCGCTTTTTTATTACAACTCTTTCCATTGCTCTATTCCTCCTTTACGATCAATGCAAAATATTCGGTTTTTTTATAGTATATTCCGTACTGCAATAGATCTTCTGCACAGTCACGAATGAGTTTCATATTATCTTCAGTCAAGATCATTAAGTGTCTTTTAACCTCTTCCCACTCTGTAAAATGGTGTTCACTGCACAAATTCTTTGCATAGGCCTTTACGACAAACATTACATTTCCTCCTTCTGGTTTATAATTTTCAGAAACAAATTAAAAAGTTTCGTCTCCTCTTCACTTTTGAAATTCAATTCCGAATAGCGATCATAATCACCAGACATAAGCGCCGCCGTCAATTCATTATCTAATGCCCGACGCTCTCTGCCAAACATCCGAATAATTTCAATTTCATGATTTTCCATTATCATTTTCCCTCTTTACGCAGAACCAAACCGTCATATATTTCGTACTTGTCTTGCCGTCTTTCCGATATGCGTGAGTAGCTACGCAATAACCAGCACCATACCTACCACTATAAGGTGCTATATAAGCCTTACCCTTTTCAATATAACCACGATAATCAGAACCGCCGTGGCGGATATATTTCTTACCGTATAATATGTCATCCAATGTGTTTACGTCTACCAACTTACCCTCGCCAGTAGAAACCGTATTCTGAAGTTTGTCATAAATACCCATAATGTTCATTTTTTTATCTCCTTATTCGCTCAAGTAACAAATGATTGCCACAACAATGAACGCGATTGGTAATGTCAGAAATTCCATTTTTTATACTCCAAGTTCAGTTGCATGGGGCATCATGGCTCGAATCGCGGCCAATTCCTCTGGCGTGACCTCTTCCCACCACCGCGCGCCCCAATTAATACATTTTGCCACTTTAAGGGCACTATCATCGCAAATTTCTACCCTGTGATTCCTATACATAATATACCAATGCCCATCTCCTTCAGCAAGCCGGACAATTCCGAAATTGTAAAACGTACCTAATTCCCGTGTCATTTTTTATCTCCTTTCGTTAATTTCCTTGAACTGATTATAGTATAGCACATTCTAGGACGTTTA
>ERZ808240.4382-NODE-4382-length-12574-cov-8.267993_pt1 | contig 12574 bp, 9 predicted proteins | sample MGYA00521084_ERZ808240 | MGnify/ENA primary metagenome ERZ808240 (study PRJEB31516, sample SAMN03275571) | gut metagenome | biome: mammalia-associated habitat; material: feces | host: Papio cynocephalus | place: Kenya | collected 2012-08-06 ... | reverse complement strand
TCAAAACATAATAGTAGCACATCTGATAGCAGTTCTACTCAAGGATATGTATATGGCGAAGTGCCCTCTCCACGAAAACGCAATTGGTGGAAAATCATTGCGATATTGTTCGGTATTGCTATTTTGATGACTTTAAGCTATTTTGTTGGTTACTATCGTATGTTATGTCCTAATTGTGGTGATATAGATATGATAGAAACAAGCGACAAAGCAAGTATACAGCCAGTTACGCCTATAATAAAAGATAGCTTAGTTCAGCAAGATACTACACAATGTGACACTGCGAACACAGTTAAGCTAACCGAAAAATCTATGCAAGAAACGCAAGATGCAGAGAAGAACTTAGAGACAGATACTAAAGAAAATAAATCTGACGTGCAAGTGAGTGAGCAGCGTAACGCTGTGCCTCAAACCCATGTAGTAGCGGTGGGAGATAATGTATATCGTATTGCTCGCAGGTATTATGGATCAGATAAATATGCAGAGCGCATCATAAAGTATAATAATATCAAAGATGCTAACACAATTGTTGTAGGAATGGAGCTAAAGCTTCCACGTCCTTGACAAATTTACATGTTTTAATACGTAAGTACCCTTAAATAAAAGCGGTCTTCTCGTTTGCAAAATTCATATTCTCAAAAGATAAGTCGTTGTATTTCGTTGTTTCAGAAGTACAACGACTTAAAATATTTACATACACTTTACAGAATTTATAAAATGTATAAGATTTATTTGTAAAAATGTGTGTTAGTTTTTTATATATAAAAATAAAACACTAACTTTGCAGTATGATTGAACTCTCTAGACATATTGAATGCTTAATGTTGAAACATGATTGTGTAATTGTTCCAGGTCTTGGAGGATTTGTTACGCAGTATGTTCCAGCACGCTATGTTAGCGACGAACAGTTGTTCTTGCCGCCTTATCGTAGTGTAGGCTTTAATTCGCAGCTCACGCTCAACGATGGGTTGCTTGTTCAGTCGTATATGCAAGCTTATGGCACTGATTACTCCGAAACCTTAAAGCTCATTGATGATGCTGTAATGCAGTTAAAAAATGAGTTGCAAGAAAAAGGAGAGTACGAACTTAGTGGTATCGGCAAACTCATTATGGGGATAGAGGGTACATATAATTTCATCCCTTGTGAAGCCGGTGTCCTTTCGCCAGAGTTGTATGGTTTGGATGCTGTAAACGTTGCTGCAGTAAAGCATACGGTGCAAGCTGAAGAACAAGAAAAAGCAATAGAAAAAGAAAAGAAACGCAAAATACGTTTGCATCGTAGTGAGAAGAGCTACACCATAACTCTTAACAGAGAACTTGTAAATTACGTAGCAGCAGCGGTGATAGCAGTATTCTTTTACTTTATTTGGGCTGTGCCAGTAGGCGATACAAGCGATAAGGGTGCGCAAACAGCTTCGGTATTGTATCAGCAGCTTTTTAATTCATCAACGCAGCAAGCAGCACAGAAACAACAAGTGCAGTTAATATCTTCTGTTAATAATGATACACCAATCAATTTGATGGAAGATGCTGATAAAAGCAACACCATAGGTAAGGATGCAGCAGAAGGTTCTATAGTTAGTAACATGCCGCATATAGAAAATAACGCTCTAGTAGCTATGGGAAAGTCAGCAAAATCCATCAGCAAAGATAGCAATGATGCAAAGAGCCTTTCAAAAGGAAGTTACACCATTGTTTTAGCAAGTGCCATTACACTTGACAATGCTAAGGCTATGTCGAATAAACTTAAAGCTCAAGGCATTCAAGGGGTGCAACCTTACAAACATGGCAGTATGGTGAGAGTTGTATGCGGTCAATACAAGAGCAAGCAGCAAGCTCAACAAGCACTTTCAAAGTTCCAAGAGAATAAGTTTTTTTCTGAAGCTTGGATAATGGAAGAAAAGTAGATAAAATCTATAAGAAACAAACAACAATAATAAAAAAGGAATCAAGAATGAATGTTTACATAACACATCTTGGTTCCTTTTTTTAATTCACTCATTTCACGCAAAGAAGCAATATAACAATAAGTATGAAACGAATACGTTGTCCCAAATGCGACGAAGCTATACTCTTTGACGAAACAAAATACGAGGCAGGTCGCATACTTGTATTTGAGTGTCCAGAATGCCACAAACAGTTTAAGATACGCATACCACAGCCCAAATTACAAACTGAGTCAAACAATGATGATGTGGCGCAAGATGCTGTTTATGGTCGATTGGTAGTACTTGAGAATGCATTTCATTTTAAGCAAGAAATATCGCTATATGAGGGAGATAATATAGTCGGTAGGTTAGTAAAAGGCTCAAACGCCAATGCAGCTATCAAAACCGTAGATCCTAGTATGGACACAACTCACTGCATAATTAATGTGCGCATTAAGCCCACGGGCGAGCCTGTATTTACAGTAAGGGATGCCCCGTCAAACACGGGTACTTTTTTACACAACGAACTATTGTCGCCTCGTGAGCGTCGGGTAATTAATGAGGGCGACATCATAACCATAGGGGCCACTACCATGATATTGCGCATTGGTAATGAAAAGGAAGAGTAATGCTTAGCACTCAACCATTTTTTGTCAAAACAAATATACAATGATGAAGATATTTATAAGTTCTCTTTTATCTGCATTGTTTGCACTAACAGTGCATGCACAGCGTCCATTCGAAGGCCATTTCTTTAGTAAAGAGTTAGGAGTGAACATGTACTTAAATCTTTACGAAGAAAATATAACGGTTCCAGGATTTTCTTTTTTGGGCACGATGCATGGGTATATGCGTGATGGCATCTATGGCACATGGATGATAACAAAATGCAGTATAAAAGGCAATAAAGCTAAAATAAGATTTAGCAACGATATTGGTTCCGATTCGCAAGACGTAGAGTTTACACAACTATCTGATAGCACATATCGTTATCACGCAACGGGTGGTAATGCCGTTAAACGTGCCGTTGGTCACAAGTTGGTAAAGATTACAGATGAGATGACATTTGTTCGAAAATGAGATATAAGTAGGTGATGAGTGTATTATATACATCTTATTGCCTATTTATGTTTTTAGCAACAGTCTTAAAATCAGACAAAAGCAATTATTATATGGTGTCATGCCTGCATCGTTTGTTTAATAGCATTGTAGATATATTGTTTCCGCGCCGCTGTTGTGTGTGCGGCAGACGGCTTTTGCTCAATGAAGAAGATCTTTGCATAAAATGCTTGACACAGTTGCCACTAACTCATATAGATGGACGTAAGAACAATGTAGTAGAGCGTCTTTTGTGGGATGATGCCGTTTATACAGAGCGAGCAAGTAGTTTGCTTTATTACCGTCCTAAGTCTAACTATTGTTGCATTTATTTTAAGTTTAAGTATCAACACCAGCCCCAGGTGGCAGTAGCATTTGGCAAGATGATGGCGCACGAACTTGTTGATACTGGTTTCTTTAAGGGCATAGATGTTATGCTGCCCATCCCTTTGTCAAATAATAGAATAAAGCAACGAGGATATAATCAGAGTGAGCGGTTAGCCTATGGCATGAGCTTGATTACGCACATACCGATAGACACATCATCCGTTGTCCGAGTTGTAGACAATCCAACTCAAACCCGCTTGTATGGAAAGGAACGCTTTGAAAATGTAAGGGATGTGTTTCAGCTTGTTTCTCCTCAAAATCTTCGTGGCAAACATGTGTTGATCATAGATGATATGATTACAACAGGTAGCACCATACGTGCTTGTGCTCGTGTGGTGCTGCAAGCTGGCAACGTTAAAATAAGTGTGTTGAGCCTTGGCCTTTCAGCCAAAAACAGAGATAGCGTTAATGTACCACAGTGGCGGCGTCAATAATACACCTACTTAAGTAGGTGTTCAAAATTATTTATATAAATGGATCTTTTTATTTTCACATTTGAAGCACTTTCTGTGGCGCATCTTAAATGTTTGCTTTCAGTCACATAGCCCGCTATGCTCCTTCAAACAAACCTTTAAGCTACATCCCCATAAAGCACTTCAAATATAAAAATAATTATGAACACCTACTTATCAAATTAATATTTGAGCATCTACTAAAACAACGCAATTAGGCTTTGTGCAGTGCAATATACAAGCGGAGCGTGAAACTTAAATCCTCTTCGGTGTAGGAATAAGTTTCACGCTCCGTTTGTATGCCTATATGTTGATATATTGTGTATCTATTTTATCTGCCGCGTTGGTAGGTAATGTCGTAAAAGCAGGGGTAAACGTTGGCAGATGCATTGGCTTGACCTTGCGAGGCTGGAACGATGATACGCACGTGGGCAAGATCGGTGTCATAGCGTGGCAGGTTGATGTATGTTAGCGGAATGAGCCATCCTGCAGGTACTGCAGCCGAGTTGTAACTATTCTTCATTATACCCTTTGTAAAGGTGCCTGTAAAGGTGCCATAGCTATCGGTAACAGAGAGCACATCAACGTTGTTCTCGCCCGTGTTGCCTATGTTGGTGGTTTGAATGCTATCGCCTGCAATGTTAAATTCGGTGTAGCGGGCAAGGATATTTAGCGTTTCGCCATTCTTGATTTTGCTGCCTGTTCCCTTTGAAATGATTTGCATATACACCCCTGTGCGGCTGAAGTAAACATACTCATTTTCTGCCACATTAGTGGTAGAGTCGTTTCGGTAAAACTCCTCTTCAGATATTGGCTTGATGTTGCCTGGTATGTTTAGCAGATACTCGCCTGGCGAGTCATCACTTTCAACCTTGCAACCTGAGGTTAAGAAAGCACTGATTTGTTTGTTCTCGCGTTTGCGCTTGTCTGCGTATGTTTCATCGTCGTTGCACGATTGCAAGAGCGAGGCAAATGCCACGAGCAAGAGTGTAAGTAAACAAATATTTTTTTTCATTGATAAATTGTGTAGAACCCTTGTTTTAGAAGAGTGATTTATGTATCTGTTCGTTTTGAGTTTTGAGAGCAAAAGTACAAATTCTTTTCTAAAACGATGGTTTTTCGGTGTTTATAAATGTCAAAATCGCAAAGCTTATAAGCGGTTAGAAGCGTGCCGTTACTTGCACGTCTACCGTGTTATAGCGCGAGTCGCTACGTTTGGTGGCGTGGCGTGCAGAGCGGTCGTCTGTAAAGGTGTAGTTGAGTTGAAAGATGAGGCTTTTGCCCAATGTATAGTTGCCCGAGAGCCCATAGTTGGTGCAGAGCGATGCCCAAGAGTGGCGGTCAGTGCGGTAGCAATCGTAGCGTCCATACACCTTGAAGTGTTTAGCTACGGGCACACCCAGTGTGGCATACCATGCGTCGGAGCGGTCGGGTGCAGAGGCATTGGTTGTTACACCGCCTACCGAACTCATATATTCGCCCCTCACGGTCCAGTTGCTTTCATACTTCAGTCCAGCTCCCCAACGCACACGTTTCACGCTTTTCAACTCGTTTTCAGCACCCGTGTATTTCTCGTTGGTATATTTACCATTCCACCCAAAACCACCTATGCAGAGGTTCTTAACGGGCGATAGCCACAAGCCGCCAATAAGGTCTTTGTGGTGGTCTTTGTCGGTGTGGTTAATGCCTTGACCATTAAATACGCCCACTTGGTAGTGTAGCCATTTATGCCCGTCGGCAGCAGGCAAAAGGTCGCCTTGCACTTGCACACCCACGTCTCTGCCCGAGCTTTTGTTAAATGCTCCCTCGCCGTTACGGTCGTTGATAGATGCCAGTTTCATGGTGGCTTGCGAGTAGCTGCCCATGCCTATGGCCAATGGGCTCATGGGGTTTTCAAAGCCAAACGAACGCTTAAATTGTCCCAATTTAATGCGCACGAAGTCAAACTTTTGCCATTCAATAAAGGCATCGAGCACGCGTGGTCCCTTGTTCTCGCCAGGAGAATTGTTCACCTCCATTTGCAGTTTGTAGTAGAAGTCACGATACACGTGTCCGTCGGCATAGAGGCGAACAAAGCGTAGGTCGAAGCCTCCATTTGTAGCTTGTCCCTCGCGGTCGGAGATGGAGTATTTGCCCATGATGTAGCCGCCAAACTTAATGCTGGGTTGCATGGCTTGCATCAGTTTTGAGTCGGTTTTAGCCTTTATCGTAAAGCCTTCAGTTTCGTAGTCAGGCGATAGGTTAGGGATGTTGTCGTTGGTGTTTTCAGCCTGTGCCAACGAGGGCGCAATGGCTAAAAGTGAGAGAAAAAGTGGTTTAAACATATAAAATGGTTAGGATATAAATTACTTAAGAAAATTTAAGAACACCGTGATGCATCCCGTGTTTATGAGGTCTACAAACATGGCTCCGATGATAGGTACAATCAAGAAGGGCTTCACCGTGTAGTGGTATTTGTAGCACACGGCGCTCATGTTGGCCATAGCATTAGGTGTGGCACCAAGTCCGAAACCACAGATGCCAGCCACCAGTACAGCAGCGTCGTAGTTTTGCCCCAATAGTCTAAATGCCACAAAGTAGGCAAACACTATCATTAGCACCACCTGTGTTAGCAATATCAAAATTAAGGGCAAAGCAAGGCTTTCAAGTTCCCACAGCTTGAGCGAAATCATGGCCATGCCAAGGAACACCGATAAGCAAATGTTGCCCACGCTCACAATGCGGTCTATCTCAAGCAGATGCGCCTTGTTAGTGTATTCGGCTATGGTGCGCACCACGGCAGCCAATATAAGAGCACCAAAGTAAGTAGGGAAGGTGATGCCCGTAAGCGATAGCATGTAGCTCACCAAAGTGCCGAGGCCCATAACGATGAGCAAGGCATATGTGGCGCGAGCATATTGCTGAAACTCTTGTTCGTTGTCGCTCACGTGTTGTTGGTGTCCAGTGGGCAACGATTCGTTGCTCTCAAAGCCTGCCATAGCAGGGTCAATGGTGTAGTCTTTAGGTTGTGTGCTGATAGATTTAAGTTTTTTGTTTATTAATCTTTCAGCCACGGGTCCGCCAATTACCGAGCCAGCTATCAAGCCAAAGGTGGCTGCCGACATTGATATGGTGAGCGCACCATTGAGTCCCATGCTCTCGAGCACACTGCTAAAGCCACCCGCCGTGCCGTGTCCGCCCGCCATCGATATAGAGCCCGTGGCCATGCCAACAAGTGGGTTGATGCCCATAAACATAGTAATGGCAAGCGGTATGACATTTTGCAGGCAGATGATAAACACCAGCAGTAGGAGCATCACCACAAGCGTGCGCCCACCTTGGCGCAACACCTTAGGGTTCGACTGAAAGCCCACCGATGTGAAGAAAGCAAGCATAAAGGCATCCTTAAGTGTGCTTGAGAAGGTTATTTCGATGCCACAGATTTTATAAATAGCCAATGTGAGCAACGAAAAGATGATGCCACCCGATACGGGCGACGGTATGCAAAACTTTTGCAGCCAATTAATTTTGTGTGTAAGAATCATGCCTACTACCAGTGCCAGGGCGCCAACTCCAGCACTTTGTATCATGTCGAGCGTAATTTCGTTAGTCATCGTTTTGTTGTGTGTAAGTGTGTGTTTTCAAAAATATTGATAGCAGGCAATTGGGCAAAGTTTTGCAGAGTTTATTGTCTGTTAGTTCATTAGGGGTGCTATTTTATTTTTCAGCATCAATGGGCGGAAGCACATAGTAAGGAGCATAGGTGCGTCCTTTCTTAACGATGCGTCCTGCATCGGTTAGCAGTTTGAGCATGCGCAGTGCTTGCATGCGGTTGGTGTGCGTAATGCGCTGAAAGGCAGCACGGTCGAGCAACCCGTCGGGGGTAGTTTCGAAAAAAGCTACAATGTACTCCATAGCCACGTCTGCTGTCAGAGTAGGGCGTTTTACCCCAGTCTCCGTAGAGCGCGTAAAGGTGGCATTGTTTAGCTTGTCGGTTAGTTTCTTTTTGGGCCTAAACTTAATGCCTTTCAGCCTGAGGTGACGCGCCACTTGCTTGTCGGTGAGCGATGTAATGGGGTAACTGCAGGTTAGGGTAGGGGCAAAGGTTCCCAACTCGGGCACTTCAACGCTGTCGCCCCTTACCAATTGTTCGCCTATAACGTCGGCAAGTGCACTCACCACAGCCATGATGTCGGCTCGGTTGGCGGTGCATCGTGTTTCGATAGCCTTGCAGAGTTGTGCCACGCTCATGTGCGAAGCATCGGTTATTTGAGGATAGTAGCCTTGAGCTTCCTCAGATGATGCATGTGGAATTTCTTGAAGTTTAAATTTGATATTTGCCATAAGTGCTGTTAAGGTAAAAAGTTTATATAGGTAGTTATGGGGCAAATGTAGTAATCCTTAGTAGCTAAATAGCTATGATTGCAACAAAGCAGATAAAGATGCTTAAATGCGTTGATTTTCAACGTTATAAAGCCTTTGTTCTGTATCAACTTGCGTAAGGTGTTGGCGTATCACGCCCGTGATACGCTCGTATCACGCCCACGATACGCTCGTATCACGCCCATGATACGCTCGTATCACGGCCGTGATACGCCAACAAAATTAGCATTTTAAAACGGAATATCATATAAGCATACACGATAAAAAGCGAGAGATGGAAAAATAATCTTTTCTTATATAGATAGATGCAATGTCCTAACTAATAGGAAGAAGCTTTTGCGATGTACATTTGTAAGTAGGTATTTAAAATTAATTTATATAATGTATGCCATACATTATTGATGTGCCTTAGCACATTGTTTCTGCCATAACCATAGGCTTCATCGGTCACGTAGCCCGCTACGCTCCCTCTTCAGCCTATGCTTCTGACAAAAACAATGCACAAATTCATATCAATTAATTTTGAACACCTACTTAAAAGCTAAATTCTAAGGTAGAAGCACCACGTTGCTTCGTACAAAAGCTTATGTGCAGAAAAGGTGGTATAGTTCGTTTTAGTCCATATTTGCTTACTCTACATAGCTAAATTATCCCACATTTTTTAGTGCGTTTTAAATTTTATGCTTAATATTGCATATATTTTACAATCAAGGCGATAACCCTCTGATAGTTTCACCTTAAATTCATTCATAATCCATCATAACCCAAATAAAGCGAAAACACAGATGGCAAAGAGTAAAAAAGATTTTACATTCCTCGTCATTGCGCTCTTTTGCAGTTCTTTGGCCCATGCCCAAAAGCATGTAACGCAAGAACAGAAGGATTCTATTGGCAATAGGAATGACATTATTAAAATGACAGACCGCCATGCTACTAAGGGAGGAGTAAACAATGCTCTCGACGTATTGAGCGGACAAGCTGTTGGTGTAAACGTAACTTCAAATGGCCTAGACCGCATGGCTATGCTCAATAGTGTGCGCGTGCGTGGCACAACCTCTATCATTGGTGGCAACGACCCATTGGTGTTGATAGATGGTGTGACCTCTGACGTACTGACACTTTCGACCATCTATCCTGCCGACATCGAAAGCTTTAACATACTAAAAAATGCTGCCGAGACAGCCATGTATGGCTCGCGCGGAGCATCGGGTGTGATAGAGGTGAAAACAAAGAAGGGTACGGGGCGCGGCTTTCAAATATCGTACGAAGGCAACGTGGGCTTTGAGCGTATGTATAAGCATCTCAACATGCTCAACGCTACCGAATATGTGGACACGGCCAAAGCTTTGGGCATTTTTTGCAATAACGGAGGCTACGACACCGACTTTTATAAGGTGATAACACGCACCGGAACGGTAAACAACCATTACTTGGCGTTTAGCGGTGGCACTCCGCAGTCGAACTATCGTGCTTCGTTTGGCTTGATGGACCACAACACTATTATTAATAAGAAGGATTATAACGTGTTTGTGGCTAAAATCGACGTGACCCAAAAGGCATTTGGCGATAAGCTAACGGGCGACTTTGGCGTGTTTGGCTCGGCATTTAAAAACCACGACATCTTTGACACGCAAATGCTGTTTTACTCTGCTGCTTGCCAAAACCCCACTTTGCCGGTAGGCACCGACGCAAACGGTAATTGGGTAAAAAACGAGGTTGCCACGAAAATAAATCCTCCCAAAGTGTTGCTCGACGAGAAGAACGACTCGAAAGACCTAAATTTTGACGCACACATCAAACTAAGCTACGACTTCAACCCCCATTGGCGCATAGCGGCATTTGGCTCTTACCTCTATGGCTCTACTGAGAATGCTCAGTTTTGCCCTACATGGGTGTGGGCACAGGGCAACGTGTATCGTGGCGAATTTAAAAAACAAGAGTGGCTGGGCAATATAGCCCTAAGTTATAACAAACAGATGGGGGCACACCAAATTGCAGCCAATGTAAGCAGCGAATACCGAAAGTTGCAAAAAACGGCTTTTTGGGTGTATGCCAAAGGCATTCCCACAAACGATTTTGGCTACGACAATTTGGGTGCCACCGCAGCTCGACCTTACGGTGGCACTGAGAGTACATACGAAGACCAATCGCTGGCATCGGTGATGGGGAGCATAACTTATACGCTACTTGACCGCTACACCCTGGCTCTTAATACGCGTGCTGATGGCTCGTCGATGGTTGGCAACAACAACACTTGGGGCTTCTTCCCCTCGGTATCGTTTACGTGGGACTTAAAGAAAGAACGTTGGTTTGCAACCCTCAAGCCGCTGTCGATGCTTAAGTTTCGCACAGGTTTAGGGCAGGCGGGCAACTTGGGAGGCATATCGGCCTATACCACCATGAACACCGTAAGGCAAACGGGCATTGTGCCTATTAACAACTCGCCAACAGTGACGCTCGGCATGGTGAGAAATAATAATCCCGACTTGAAATGGGAAACTAAAACTACATTCAACATTGGGGCAGACATTGGCTTATTTGCCAACCGTTTGATGCTCACGGCAGAGTATTACTACTCAAAAACCTCCGACATGCTCTACGCCTACGAGGTGCCTGTGCCACCTTTTGCCTACAACACGTTGTTGGCCAACATTGGGTCGATGATGAACAGAGGTTTTGAACTGGGCCTGTCGGTTCAACCCATAAACCGAAAGAGCATGGAGCTGAATGTCAACATGAACTTGGCATTTCAGAGCAACAAACTCATCTCGCTTAGTGGCAACTACAAGGGCATGAATATGTCGGCTGCCAACATTACTGCCATAGGCATATTGGATGGTGCGGGCCAGAATGGTGGCGACAATAATGTGGTATACCAAATTGTGGGTCAGCCGCTCGGCGTGTTCTACCTGCCTCATTGCAAGGGACTCGTAAAGAACGCCGATGGTAGCTACTCTTACGACATTGAGGATCTTGACCACGATGGAAAGGTGGAACTAAGCGATGGTGGCGACCGTTATATTGCAGGTCAAGCCACGCCTAAGGTCACGCTGGGTGCGAACATTAGCTTTCGATACAAAAACTTTTACGTAGCCCTACAAATGAATGGCGCATTTGGTCATAAAATATTCAATGGTACGGGATTGGCGTATACAAGCATGGCTTGCTTCCCCGACTATAATGTGCTGAAAGAGGCTCCACAAAAAAATATCATGGACCAAAGGGTATCTGACTATTGGCTCGAAAAGGGCAATTATCTTAACTTTGAACACTTAACAATAGGCTACGATGTGCCGCTTAAGAGCAGCGTAGTTCGCTCGTTGCGCCTATCGTGCAATGTGAGCAACCTGGGCACAATTACCGCTTACAAAGGGCTAACACCTATGATTAATAGCTACGTTGTGAATAGCACAATGGGTATTGACGATAAACGTAACTACCCACTTTATCGCACATATTCGGTGGGACTGAGTGTACAATTTTAAAACTGTATGACCATGAAAAAAACTTTTAGCTACATCTTTTTAGCAGCTGGGTTAATGCTATGTTTTTGCAGTTGCTTAGACGAACATCCTAAAGACCAACTCGACCAAGAGGCCATTTATAACAACGCCGACAATATATATAAGAATGCTGTGGCTTCGCTCTACAACTACGTGGGGAGCAACCAAGAGTCGGAGGGACTACAAGGTACTTGCCGTGGCATTTACGACTATAACACTCTTACAACCGATGAGGCTATGATACCTATTAGGGGAGGCGATTGGTACGATGGCGGGCTATGGGAAAACCTATATAGGCACGAATGGAGTGATGACGACATTTACCTCTACAATGTGTGGAAGTATCTGTATAAGGTGATAGTATTGTCTAATCAGTCGCTCTCTGTCATTGATAGTCATAAGCATTTGCTTACTGCAGAGCAGATAAAAAGCTATTCGGCAGAGGTAAGGGCGGTGCGCGCCTTGTTCTACTACTATGCTATGGATATGTTTGGGCGCATCCCGCTTGTAACCTCATACGATGTGAAGCTGAACCAAGTGGTGCAAAGCGAAAGAAGCCAGGTGTATTGGTTTATTGTTAATGAATTGCAACAGGTGGCACCATTGCTTGCCGATGAACACGCCAACCTTAAGGGCAACTATTATGGCAGAGTAACGCGCCCAGTGGCCAACTTCTTACTTGCTAAGTTGGCACTGAATGCCGAGGTGTATACCGACGACAATTGGACGGATGGCACGAAACCTGATGGAAAGAACATTTATTTCTTCATAAACGGCGAAAAGAAAAATGCGTGGGAAACTTGCATTTGGTATTGCAACCAATTGACGCAAGAGGGCTATGAGT
>ERZ808240.4381-NODE-4381-length-12575-cov-3.675319_pt1 | contig 12575 bp, 10 predicted proteins | sample MGYA00521084_ERZ808240 | MGnify/ENA primary metagenome ERZ808240 (study PRJEB31516, sample SAMN03275571) | gut metagenome | biome: mammalia-associated habitat; material: feces | host: Papio cynocephalus | place: Kenya | collected 2012-08-06 ... | reverse complement strand
TGGCGGATTTCGCCCGGAGCCACGGCGCGGCGGTGATCGTCCGGGGAATCCGGAACACCAGCGATTTTGACATTGAATACCAGATGGCGCTGATCAACAAGGGAATCCGGGGGGATCTGGACACGGTGTTTTTCCCCGCCGCCGCAGAGTATCAGCATTTCAGCTCCTCCATGGCAAGGGAGATGATCCGCTACGGTCAGCCGCTGGAAAAATATCTGCCGGCGGAGATTCTTCCCCTGGTGCGCGGGATGAGAAAGGAAGGAAACAGACCATGAACAACGCGGACGTAAACAGCCTTATTGACATGCTGTATGAGAAAATCGAGGACGCCCGGTCTCCGGCTCTGAAGCCCGGAATCAGCATGGTGGACCGGGACGAGGTATTGGAGCTGCTCGACGAGCTTCGGAGCCAGCTTCCCGTGGAGATCAAGCGGGCTCAGGAGCTGCTGGCGGCCCGGGAGAAATTCGTGGAGGACGCCAAGCGGGACGTGGATCGGATGATGCGTCAGGCGGAGCTGGAGGCCAAGTCCAAGGTCTCCGAGAGCGAGGTCATGGCCGCCGCCAGAGAGCGCAGCCGGCAGGTGGTGGCCCGCGCGGAGGACCGGACCCGCCAGATGTATCAGGTCTGCAACGAATATACGGAGGACGCGCTGGCCCGGACGGAGGAGGCCATCCAGATGGCGCTGGACGAGGTGAAGCAGTCCCGCATCCGGTTCCGCTCCGCCTCCGCCGCCAAGCTGCAGGAACAGCGGGCCAAGCAGCAGGAGAATCAGGCGGCCCAGTCCCGTGAAAAAGCTGAGGAAAATCCGTCTTAAAATTTCGTAAAAAATGACGAAATGCCTGCGGAGGCTTTTTTCGCAGGCGCAGGATATGGCACATGGAATGGGGAAAAGAGACCGTTCGGCACGAAATATTGTGCTGAACGGTCTCTTTCCATAGGCAAACAGCGGCGCAAAGCGGGTCGAACAGTTGTTCTAAAATTCCGAAAATCGCGGATTTTTGTGGAAAATGGACGGTTTTACCAGCCTTTGTGTCGCAAAAAAACCCTTGCAATCCCCGCAATTATTGCTTATACTCAAACTACGAGGTGGGGGAAAGTGGTGATTTGTGCCACGTTGGGGATTTATTTTCCCATCCCCGCCCTGAAACCCGTGAGAAGTGGGAGGGGATGGCCGTGGCCCGGCTGCTGGGAAAATCCAACAACAGCATGGATACCAAGGGCCGCATCGTCATTCCCGCCGCCATGCGGGAGGCGCTGGGCGCCACCTTTTATATGACCATCGGCGCGCTGAAGTGCCTGACGATCTATCCCGAGGCCAAATGGGAGCAGATGTCTCAGGCGATGGACGAGCTGCCCTATACCGAGGCCGAGCCGCTGAGCCTGCTGTACGCCAACGCGGTGCAGTGCGAGCCGGACGCTCAGGGACGGATTTTGATTCCCGCCACCCTGCGGGCGTACGCGGGACTGAAAAAGAACGCCACCATTGTGGGCAAAAATACCTTTGCCGAGATATGGGACGAGAAGACCTGGGCGGAGCGGGAGGCTCAGCTGCTGTCTCAGGGGAACATGGCCGCGGCCATGGACGCCCTGGCCCGGGCCCACCGGGAGCGGGGGTGAGCGCAATGGACAAGCCTGCTGAGTACGGGCACAGGCCCGTTTTGCTGGAGGAATGTCTCCGGGGACTGCGGATCCGGCCGGAGGGCGTCTACGTGGACGGCACGCTGGGCCGGGCGGGACACTCCAGAGAGATTGTCAGGCGCCTGACCACGGGCCGGCTCATCGCCATTGACCGGGACCAGGCGGCGATTGACGCGGCGGAAACACTGCTGGCTCCCTGGCGGGACCGGGTAACGCTGGTGCACAGCAACTTTGACCGTCTGGAGGAAATTCTCGGGGAACTGGGGATTTCCGGAGCCGACGGGATGCTGTTTGACCTGGGAGTGTCCTCGCCCCAGCTGGACGACCCTGCCCGGGGATTTTCCTATATGCACGACGCGCCGCTGGACATGCGGATGGATGAATCCGCGCCGCTGACGGCCCGGGATGTGGTGAACACCTGGAGCTATGAGGAGCTGCGGCGGATTCTGTTTGAATACGGCGAGGAGCGGTACGCCCCCGCCATTGCCAGGGACATCGTCAAACGCCGGGAGACGGCCCCCATTGAAACCACGCTGGAGCTGGTGGACGTCATCAAGGGCGCCATGCCGGGGGCGGCCCTGCGGGAAAAGCAGCACCCGGCCAAGCGGAGCTTTCAGGCCATCCGCATCGCGGTGAACGGCGAACTGGACGCCCTGTCCGCCATGCTGGAGACGGCGGCGGACAAGCTGAATCCCGGCGGGCGGCTGGCGGTGATCACCTTCCACTCTCTGGAGGACCGGATGGTGAAAAAGGCGTTTCAGAAGCTGGCCTCCGGCTGCACCTGCCCGCCGGAGTTTCCCGTGTGCGTCTGCGGGAAAAAGCCGAAGGTCCGTCTGGTGAACCGGAAGCCCATTGTCTCCGGCCCGGAGGAGCTGAAGGAGAATCCCAGAGCCCGCAGCGCCAAGCTCCGGGTGGCGGAAAAATGCGATCCCATGGATCTGTAACCAGCTGTCCGGCGGCCGGTCCGGGAAAATGACACGAACAGTCTGAAGAGCACAGGAGAGGAGGAAACGGCTGTGACATCCGCGGCGAGAGATACCAGCCATTATCGGAGCGGCGTTTATGGAAACGTGGCCTATGATCTGGAGCGGGAGCTTCGGGAAAGCGAGCTGCGGCACGCGGGAGAGCGCCGCCGGGAGGCTGCGTCCAGAGCGAAGGAGGAGGTCCGGGTCCGCAGTCTTCCGCGGGTCCGGGTCCGGGAGCGGCAGCACGTTTCGCCGCTGTCTGTGGCGGGCTGCCTTGCCGTGGCCGCCATGGCGGTGCTGGTGCTGTTCAGCTATGTGCAGCTGACGGCGCTGTCATCGGACGTGGTGGATCTGCGGTCCCAGCTTTCCGTCCTGAAGACGGACAACCGGACGCTGACGGCCCAGTATCAGCAGATGTACGATTTGAGCACGGTCAAGGAAGTGGCGGAGGCCGCGGGCATGTCGAAGCCCGGCACCAGCCAGGTTTATTATGTGGATCTCTCCGACGGAGACAGCGCCGTGGTCTGCCAGCAGAAGAAATCCGGAATTTTTACCGGGATCGGCAGGGCCCTGCGCCAGGGGGCCGCGTCCATCGCGGAATATTTTGGAGCGGCGCCGTCATAAGAATGAGGGCAGGGACGGAAGCGGAAAGTCCGTTCTCCGCCGAACGGGGAAGCGCCGGTAAAACGGAGGGAGTAAGAAGAGCGAAATCTTCTTACTCCCGTTTGATGTTGGAAGGCGCCTGTCCGCGGGCGCGGGGTATTTGAGGCCGCAGACAGCGGCGGAACAGGAGCGCTGAAATGGCAGACCGGCAGAGACGAAAGAGCGACGCGGCCCGGAGGGCCAACCAGGTCATCCGGAGCAGGACCCTGCTCCTGATGGCCGTTTTTGGCATCGGGACCTTTGCGGCCCTGTTTATCCGCCTGTATGAGCTGCAGATCAATCAGCATGAGAAGCTGCAGGAGCAGGCGGTGGCGCAGCAGACCAAGACCTCCGTGGTCACGGCCTCCCGGGGAACGATCTACGACCGGAACGGAAACGCCCTGGCGCTGTCCGCCACGGCGGAGACAGTTACCATCAATCCCCGGGAAATCGCCGCCTTTGTCAAGGAACAGGAGGAAGCCCAGACGGAGGCGGCGGACGCCGCCGCGAAAAAGGGCGAGACCTACACGCTCTCCAGGATTCTGGATCAGACGTATATCGCCCGGGGCCTGAGCCGGATTCTGGAGGTGGATCAGGACACCATTCTGGACCGGATGTCCAAGACCAACACGGGCTACCAGTACATCAAAAAGAAGGTGGATCAGGACGTCGCGGACGAGGTCCGCCGCTTTCTCAACGGGCAGATTGACGAGGAGGGCACAGAGCTGACCACCGTCAACGCCGCGGGGAAGACCGTTCTCATCTCCGATCCGTCCAAGCGCCCCACCAAAATCCACGGCGTCTATCTGGAACCGGATTCCAAGCGGTACTATCCCTACCGCTCACTGGCGGCCAATGTCATCGGCTTTGTCAATTCCGACAACGAGGGCGCTTACGGGCTGGAGGCCCGGTATGACGACGTACTGCAGGGAACCTCCGGGCTGACGGTCACCTCCAAGACCAACACCGGCAAGGATATGCTCTTTCCGTATGAGCAGTACCATGACGCGGAGAACGGCAGCAGCCTGGTACTGACGCTGGACAGCAACGTCCAGTATTATCTGGAAAAGGGCATGGAGAGCATGGTGGAGAAATTCAACGCCAAAAACGGCGCCGCCGGCATCGTCATGAACGCCAAGACCGGCGCGATTCTGGCCATGGCGGGAAGCCCCACCTTCGATCTCGAGGACCCCAGCGCCATTTACGACACCCGGCTGAAAGCCAAGCTGGATCAGGAACTGGCGGAAATCGAGAGCAAAAAGAGCTCCTATGAGAGCGAGGAGGAGTATCAGAAGGCGGTTTCCGCGGCGTACAGCAGCGCACGGGGAACCCAGTGGCGCAACCGCTGCATCTCCGACACCTATGAGCCGGGTTCCACCTTTAAGCCCATTACACTGGCGGCGGCGCTGGAGGAGGGCCTTGTGACCATGGGCAGCACCTTCAACTGCAGCGGTTCCATCATGGTTCCCGGCTGGCCCAAGCCCATCCGGTGCTCCCGTTCCTCCGGCCACGGGCTTCAGGACCTGAAGACGGCCACGGCCAATTCCTGCAACCCGGCCTTCATCAGCATCGGCCTGAAGATCGGCACGAAGACCTACTACCGGTATCTCCAGACCTTTGGATTCATGGAGAAGACCGGCGTGGATCTGCCCGCCGAGTCCCCCAAGGGTATTTTCGCGGATGAAAAGTCCTTCAACTCCAATGTGGTCTCCCTGGCCTCCTATGCCTTCGGGCAGACCTTCAACATCACGCCCCTCCAGCTGATCCGGGCTCAGGCGGCCTGCATCAACGGCGGCTATCTGTGTACGCCCTATCTGGTGGAACAGATTGTGGATGATGACGGCAACGTGCTTCAGGAGCACGATTCCACTCCCGTCCGGCAGGTTGTCAGCGAGGAAACCTCCGCCCATGTCCGGGAGTGCCTGGAATACGTGGTTCATGTGGGCTCCGGCAAGAACGGCCAGGTGGTGGGCTACACGGTGGGCGGAAAGACCGGCACCGCCGATAAGACCGGCTCCGCCACGGCCAGCAATCCCAAGGGCGATCTGGTGGTGTCCTTCATGTGCTTCGCCCCGGCGGACGATCCGCAGGTTATCATGCTGCTGACGCTGGATACGCCGGACCGCTATACCGGCACCTATCCCTCCGGCGGCCAGATGGTGGCCCCCGTGGCCAGCTCCATCATGAGCGAAATCCTGCCGCATCTGGGCATCCAGCCGGATTACTCCAGCGAGACGGCGGTATCGGACGCCACCGTTCCCAACTGCGTGGGCTCCACGCTGGAGGAGGCGAAGAGCAGGCTTTCCGACGCCGGGTTCTCCTATAAGACCGTGGGCAGCGGCGAAACCGTGACGGATCAGACGCCGGTGGGCGGCAATATTGTCCCCAACGACGCCGCGATTGTCCTCTATCTGGGACAGCAGAAGTCCGACGCGCTGTGCGCCGTCCCCAACGTGGTGGGGAAGACGGCGGCGGAGGCCAACAAGGCCCTGACCGACGCCGGCCTGATTATGAAGGTGGCCGGCAATACCTCCACAACATCCGGCAACGTCTACGCCATCTCCCAGGATAAGGATCCCGGGACGGAGCTGGAGGCCGGAAGCGTGGTGAAGGTCCAGTTCGGCGCGCAGGCCTCCGGCGCGGACTGAGGAGCACTTTCTGCATGATTTCCGGCACAAAACTCCGTATACTTCCGGATTGCGCGTGACTATAATAGCATCGGCGGCGGACTGCGCCGAAATGATCAATAAGGGGCGTACACACATGAAATTAAAGGAGCTACTCCAGGGCGTTCCGACCCTGGCGGTCCATGCGGACGAAGCAATGGAAATCTCGGATATCAGCTATGACTCCCGGAAGACGGTCCCCGGCGGGCTGTTTGTGGCCATCAGCGGCTATACCATGGACGGCCACGCCTATATTCCCAAGGCGGTGGAAAACGGCGCGGTGTGCGTGGTGTGCGAGCGGCCGCCGGAGGTGGAGATTCCCTATGTCCAGGTGGAGCACTCCCGTCTGGCGCTGGCGCTGCTGGGGGGGAACTGGTTCGGCCATCCGGCGGAGCGGATGACCATGGCGGCCGTGACCGGCACCAACGGAAAGACCAGCACCACCTATCTGCTCAAGGCGGTGCTGGAGCAGGCCGCCAGCGGGAAGGCGGGCCTCATCGGCACCAATCAGAATATGATCGGGCAGGAGGTCCTGCCCACGGAGCGCACGACCCCGGAGTGCTTCGAGCTGCAAAAGCTGTTCCGCCGGATGCTGGACGCCGGATGCACCCATGTGGTGATGGAAACCTCCTCCCACGCGCTGTACGAGGGCCGGGTCCACGGCATCCTGTTTGACGTGGGCATTTTCACCAATCTGACTCAGGACCACCTGGATTTCCACAAGACCATGGAAAATTACTGCGACGCCAAGGCCATCCTGTTTCAAAACTGCAAGGTGGGCGTGGTGAACGCCGATGATCCCTGGACGGAGCGGCTGATGCGCAATGCCACCTGCCGCCGCTTTACCTATGCCGAGCACGCCCCGGCGGACCTCCGGGCGGAGAACATCCAGCTGGGGGCGGATCACATCGCCTTCGAGGCCGTCACGGCGTCGGAGCGGGTGCCGGTGCGGGTGAACATCCCCGGCGGCTTCATGGTTTATAATACGCTGGATGTACTGGGCGCCGCCCTTCAGCTGGGAATTCCCCTGCGCAAAAGCGCGGAGGTGCTGGCCCGGGTCCCCCATGTCAAGGGCCGGGTGGAGGTAGTCCCCACTCCGGGGAAGGAGTATACCATTCTCATTGACTACGCCCACAGCCCGGACAGTCTGCAAAATGTGCTGGAAACCGTAAGGGGCTTTGCCAAGGGCCGGACGGTGGCGGTGTTCGGCGCCGGCGGAGACCGGGATAAGACCAAGCGGCCCAAGATGGGAAAAATCGCCGCCGATCTGGCGGACTTCGCCATCGTCACCTCCGACAATCCCCGGACGGAGGACCCGGACGAGATTGTCCGGGAGATCGTGGCGGGCATGGAGGGAACGAAGACGCCCTACGTGGCCATTACCGACCGGGTGCAGGCCATTCATTACGCCATGGACCACGCGCAGAAGGATGACGTCATCGTCCTGTGCGGAAAAGGCCATGAGACTTATCAGGAAGTGGGGCATGAAAAGCGCCACATGGATGAGCGGGAAATTGTGGCGGACTATCTGAATGCCCGGGCATAAGCGTCCGGGGACTGATTAAAATACACCATGCCGGCGGCGCCGGCATCCAAGAGGAGAGAATGATGGAAATCCATGTGATCGCGTCCGCTGTGAGCTGTGTGCTGACGGCGGTACTGGGAAAGTTTGTTCTGGCGGAGCTGCGGAAGCTGAAGGCCGGACAGGAAATCCGGGCGGACGGTCCCACCTGGCACAAATCCAAGGCGGGGACTCCCACCATGGGCGGCATTATGTTCATTCTGGCCGTTGGCGTCACCGTGTTCCTGTGCGGGTGGAAGCAGATGCTGACCGGGGACTTCGTCCATCTGTACGTCTACCTGTTCGCTCTGATTTTCGGCCTGATCGGCTTTGTGGACGATTACCGCAAGGTCCGCCAGCACCAGAACGAGGGCCTGACCGCCAGACAGAAGTTCATTCTCCAGCTGGCCGCCGCCGTGGTGTTTCTGTGCCTCATGCGGTATGAGGGGCTGCTGACCAACGATCTCTATGTGCCCTTCCTGAACCGGACCTTCACGGTGAACTGGGTGGTTTATCTCGCTTTCGCGGCGTTTGTCATTGTGGGCTGCGTCAACGCGGTAAACCTGACGGACGGAATTGACGGCCTGGCCGGCAGCGTGACCGCCGTGGTGTCCCTGTTTTTCATGATGGCGGCGCTGCTGTGGAAGATGACCACGCTCAGCATTTTCTCATCCGCCCTCTTCGGCGGGCTGGTGGCCTTTGTGGGCTGCTACAATCACCACCCCGCCAAGTGCTTCATGGGCGACACCGGCAGCCTCTTTTTGGGCGGCGCCGTGGCGGCGCTGGGCTTTGCCTTTGATATGCCGCTGGTGCTGATTCCCGTAGGAATTATATACATTGCGGAAACTATGTCTGATATTATCCAGGTTGTATATTTTAAAGCCACCCACGGCAAGCGGTTTTTTAAGATGGCGCCGCTGCACCACCATCTGGAGCGGTGCGGCTGGAGCGAGAATAAGATCGTGACGGTGTTCTCCGGCATCACGCTGGCGTGCTGCATTCTGGCCTGGCTGGGGATTCAGGGACGCTATTGATCCGGACGAGAGGAAGGGGGACCACTATGAACGCGCAGACGCGCCGCCGGCCCATGACGCGGGAAGAGGCGCTGGCACGGCAGGAGCGCCGCCGGCATCAGGCGGAGATGGAGGCGCAGAGCCGGGAGCTGGCCAAAGGCCCTGTTGACCTGCCGTTTTTTCTGCTGGTGGTCCTTCTGACGGGAATCGGTCTGATTATGCTGTTTTCCGCCAGCTTTCCCCGGGCGTATTTCAAATCCAACGATCCGGCGAAGTATCTGATCCGGCAGGCGGTTTTCGCGGCCATGGGCTTCGCGGCCATGGGCATTGTGGGGAAAATCAACTATCAGCGCTACCGGGCGTTGGCCAAACCGCTGCTGGCGCTGGCGGTGATCCTGCTGGCGCTGGTGCTGATTCCCGGCATCGGCCAGGTCCGGAATAATGCCCGGCGGTGGATCGGAATCGGCGAGTCTCTGACTTTCCAGCCCTCGGAGATTGCCAAGTTCGCGGTCGTATTGTACTTTTCGGATGATATATCAAAGAAAAAGGACAAAATGCTGGACTTCCGGACCGGCATTGCCCCCTACGCGGTCATTCTCATTGTTCTGGGCGGATTGATGATGCTGGAGCCTCATCTGTCCGGCACGGTGCTGATTTTCGGCGTGGGAGCCATTTTGATGCTGGCGGGAGGTATCCGCTGGCGCTGGGTGGGGCTGGCCGCCGGCGGGGCGGCGGTGCTGGGCTATCTGATCGTAGGCGTCGCCGGATACGGCCACTCCCGGATCGCCATGTGGCTGGATCCGTGGATCGATGCCCGGGATAAAGGCTACCAGATGGTGCAGTCCCTGCTGGCCATCGGCTCCGGCGGACTGCTGGGCGTGGGGCTGGGGAAGAGCCGGGAAAAGTTCCTGTACCTTCCGGAGGAGCACAACGACTTCATTTTCTCCATCGTCTGCGAGGAACTGGGCCTGATCGGCGCGGGCATCATTATGATCCTCTTCGCCGCCCTGATTCTCCGGGGCTACTGGATTGCCCTCCACGCCCGGGACCGGTTCGGCAGCCTGCTGGTGATCGGCGTCACGTCGCTGCTGGCCATGCAGACCTTCTTGAACATCAGCGTCGTGTCGGGGCTGCTGCCGGCCACCGGAATTTCCCTGCCCTTTTTCTCCTACGGCGGCACGGCGCTGATGATTCAGCTGGCGGAGATGGGCGTGGTGCTGTCCGTGTCCAGGCAGATGAAGCCTCCCAGAGGCGGATGACCCCGCCGGAAGACTGCATAGAAAACAGAAATCAGGTGTCCCATGAATGAAGAATTAAAGCGCGTCCTCTTTACCTGCGGCGGCACGGCGGGCCATGTGAATCCGGCCATCGCCCTGGCCCAGCTGATGCACCGGAAGGATCCGCAGACCCGGTTCCTCTTCGTCGGGGCGGACCGGGGACTGGAAAAGGATCTGATTCCCAACGCGGGCTATGATTTCCGCACCGTCCATATCTCCAGCTTCCATCGGTCGCTGCGGCCGTCGGAGCTTCTGCACAATCTGGTTTCCGTCGGAAACCTGATGCGGGCGCCCCGGGAGGCCCGGGCCATCCTCCGGGAATTCCGGCCCGACGTGGTCATCGGCACCGGCGGCTACGCCAGCTATCCGATGGTGAAGGCGGCGGCGAAGGCCGGAATCCCCACGGCAATCCATGAGTCCAACATGGTTCCCGGCCTGACCACCGAGATGCTGGAGCCCTTTGCGGACCGGGTCATGGTGGGCTTTGAGGCCTGCCGGGATCACTACCGGCATCCGGAGAAGGTGATTGTCACCGGCACGCCGGTGCGGACGGACTTTTTCACACTCACCCGGCAGCAGGCCAAGGAAAAGCTGGGCGTGAGCGATGGCCGTCCGCTGGTGGTATCCTTCTGGGGCTCTCTGGGCGCCGCGGGGATGAACGGGGCCATGGCGTCCTTTGTGGAGCTGGAGGCGAAAAACGAGTCGTTCCACCACATCCACGGAGCCGGGACCCATGACTATCCCCGGCTGCTGGAAGAGGTCCGCCGGAGGGGTGTGGAGCTGAAGGATCACCCGGCCATTCAGCTCCGGGAATACATCTACGACATGGGCACCGTCATGCGGGCGGCGGATCTGGTCCTCTGCCGGGCGGGGGCGTCCACCATCAGTGAGCTGACGGCGCTGGGCGTTCCGGCGCTGATTGTGCCGTCTCCCTACGTCACCAACAATCATCAGGAGAAAAACGCCCGGGTTCTCGAGCGGGCCGGCGGAGCCTGCGTGCTGCTGGAGCAGGACGCCAGCGGACAGGAGCTGTTCCGCCGGACCTGCGCCATTCTGCGGGATCCGGAGCGCCGGAGCTCCATGGCGGCCGCCATGGAGCGGATGGGCGTCCGGGACGCCACGCAGCGGATTTATGATACCGTGCTGGAGATCTGCCGCCGGCACCGGGAGAGCCGGTAACCAACCCATACCCACGCCGCATACCATGGAATGATGAAACATGGAGTGCGGAGGGGAGAATATGAGTCGTTTTCTGATAGAGGGCGGAACAGCGCTCTCCGGAGAGGTCCGGATACAGGGCGCGAAGAACAGCGTGCTGCCGATTCTCGCGGCGACGCTGCTGAACAGGGGCGTCACGGTTCTGCGGGGCTGCCCCCGTCTGCGGGATGTGGACGCCTCCGTCAAAATCCTGCGGCACTTGGGTTGCAGCGCCCAGAGGTCAGGGGAGATCCTGACCGTGGACACCTCCGGGATGCGGGGGTCGGAGATTCCGGACACGCTGATGCGGGAGATGCGTTCCTCCGCCATTTTCCTGGGAGCGATTCTGGCCCGCTGCGGCACGGCGAAGCTGTCCTATCCCGGCGGATGTGAGCTGGGGCCCCGGCCCATTGATCTCCATATCGCGGGGCTGCGGCAGCTGGGGGCGGAGATCACGGAGGAGGGCGGCACGCTCCTGTGCCGGGCGCCGAAGCTCCGGGGGCGGGAGATCATTCTCAGCCTGCCCTCCGTGGGCGCTACGGAAAATCTCATGCTGGCGGCCTGCGGCGCGGAGGGCGATACCCGGATTGTCAACGCCGCCCGGGAGCCGGAAATCGTGGACTTGCAGAATTTCCTCCGGGGCTGCGGCGCGGAGGTCTCCGGGGCGGGGACAGATCAGATTGTGATTTCCGGAGGCCGGACGCTTCATGAGTGCGGCTATACCATCATGCCGGACCGGATCGCGGCGGCGACCTACCTGTGCGCGGCATCGTCCGCCGGGGGAGAAATCCGGCTGCTGGGTGCCCGGGAGGAGCACCTGTCCACCGTGGCGGCGGCGCTGCGGGAGGCGGGCTGTGCCATCACCGGCGACGAGACCGGCATGGTCTGCCGGGCGCCGGAGCGGCTGCGGGGAATTTCCCCGGTGCGGACGGCGCCGTATCCCGGATTTCCGACGGACGCGCAGGCGGTGCTGATGGCGGCGCTTCTGCGGAGCCGGGGCACCACGGTGTTTGAAGAGAACATTTTTGCCAGCCGCTACCGCCATGTGGATGAGCTGGTCCGGATGGGCGGCAGCATCCAGGTCTCCGGACGGGTGGCGGTGGTGACGGGAGTGGAACGGCTCCATGGGGCCAGGGTCCGCTCTACGGACCTCCGCGGCGGCGCGGCCCTGTGCGTGGCGGCGCTGGCCGCCGAGGGAGCCAGCCAGGTGGAGGAAATCAGCCACATCGACCGGGGCTACGAGGATCTGGCGGGGGATTTGAGACGGCTGGGCGCCCGGATTATCCGGGAAGAGGACGCGTGAGCGAGGGGGGGCGAAGCCCCCTCCTGTCCGAACGGCCCGCCGCTCAGAGCCCCGGGGGCCGGGGAAAGGAGAACAAATGGCCAGAAAACGGAAAAACCGGCACCGCCGGCATCGCTTTGGATTTCTTTACAGGGTTATGACCGTGCTGGCTATCAGCGCCGTCATTGTGGTGGCGCTGACTCTGTTTTTCAAGGCGGACAACCTGGAGGTGGAGGGCAACAGCCGGTATACCGAGCAGGAAATTCTGGATATCGCGAGCGGTAAATCCATCAATTATGACAAGGTCTGCGAACGTCAGCCTATCGAAAACAAA
>ERZ808240.4379-NODE-4379-length-12577-cov-2.843875_pt1 | contig 12577 bp, 12 predicted proteins | sample MGYA00521084_ERZ808240 | MGnify/ENA primary metagenome ERZ808240 (study PRJEB31516, sample SAMN03275571) | gut metagenome | biome: mammalia-associated habitat; material: feces | host: Papio cynocephalus | place: Kenya | collected 2012-08-06 ... | reverse complement strand
ACAAACTGCGGTTATAAGATGTTCTTTAAACAAGAAGGTTCAGATGCAATAGCACTATCACAGATACAGCATTTAACAGAAATTGAATATGAAGCATTGTCAAATGACTCACCTGGAAGGTCTGTAATGGTATGGAATGGTAAAGTAATACTGCTTGATGCATATATGAATAAAACCAATCCACTGTATGAATCTTTTTCAACCAATTTCCATGAAAAAGCGGCGGCTGCAAAGAAAACAGAAAGTGTAACAGATTATGGCAGTTAATGTATCGGATAAAAAGCTTAATTTAAGTAATAAAGGGTTAGGCAAAAGAAAAGGCAGCATTGATAATCCTGTTGAAGATATGCTTGGTTCTTCAAATGTTCGTATAAAACGATATGATAAGAGAAAACTGGATATTAATAATTATATTTCAAGGGAAGAGACAGAAGCATTTAAAAAGCTGCCTCCGGCTAAACAGCAACAGATTTTATCACAGTTTTTCAATATGCCTGAATACAGAAATATTGAGAAGCTGACAGAAGTTTATAGGCAGAATCATGTTATCGGATATAATGTAAAGGACGGCATAAAACTTAGCAGGACACAGAATGTACTGGATGATAAAATCCAATACAGTGATGAGTATATAAGTCCGGTACGGGTTAAACAAGACAGCATTGGTAATAACATACCACAAAGCCGTGAAATCTCCATTTCACTGTCAGAAAAAGCCAGGCATGAAGCCGGCACAAAGACAGAAAAAGAAAGAGAACATATTAATGAAGCAGGAGACAGAAGAAATTATTCTGATGATAATAAAAAAGCATATATATTATCTGAGAATGAAGAATGTCAAATGGGTGACATACCAGAGAAAGAAATAAGTTTATCATCATCAGATAATAAAGAAAATGTTGGAACTAAAAAGAAAAGACAGAACAGGATAAGGCTTTCAGAGAATAACAACGAAAAAGAAGCTGATACTGTTAATTCAAATAAAAAGAGTTCGCATAGTGGATATCCAGAATCAAAATCCTATACGGATGAAAATATGTATTCACAATATACACATACATACAATTCAATGCCGATGCAGAACGAACAGGCTGTAAATGCCGCTACTGCTGGAACAGATGGGGCTAAAGCAGCTGGTGAAGCTGCCTCATCTGCCGGCACATCAGAAATCATTAAGGCAGCTGAAAAAGCCGTAAGAAAATATGCAGATACAATCAGTCAGGCAGTTAATCAGGAACAGGAAAGTGATAACAGCAATTCTAATAATACAGATACGGGAGCGGTAAAAATTGAAAGCACCGGTATTATGAACAAAATAGCAACCGTAGCATTAACAGCAGTGGCTGTTGTTATATCATATATAGGTGCTGCAATAATGCCGATTATTGCAATACTTATGTGTGTAATAGTTATAGCGACCCTGATAATTTCAGTAATTGGTTCAGTTATTGGTGCAATAACAAATACAGCCAGTAAAACAACAATCAGAGTTAATTTACAACAGTTATCAGATAACACAATAAGCTATACTGATGATTTAAGGGAGGCGGCAGAGGATAATGGGATACTCGATTATGTAAATTATCTGATGGCTATAATGGAAGTTGAGTCACATGGAACAGGCAATGATCCAATGCAGTCAAGTGAGTCAGCAGGTCTTCCGCCAAACGGATTTGACAATCCAAGAGACTCAATTAATCAGGGCGTTTATTATTTTGCATATTGCGTAAACAAGGCAAAAGATATGGGATGTGATGTAATGTCGGCAGTCCAGTCATATAATTATGGTTCAGGATTTATTAATTATGTGGCAGAGAATGGTGGAACTTATACATTAGAGCTTGCAATAAGTTTCGCAGAGGAATATTCAGGCGGTGTACAGGTGGATTATAGCAATCCTATTGCAGTAGAATATAATGGAGGATGGAGATATGCTTATGGAAATATGTTTTATGCACAGCTTGTCAAACAATATATTAACCAATATCAGAGTGCAACAGCCCAGAAAGTAATTGATGAAGCAATGAAGTATAACGGATGGGAATATACGTGGGGCGGAAGCAGTCCCGATGAAGGCTTTGACTGTTCAGGACTCGTACAATATTGTTATGGCGTTGCAGGAATTGATCTTCCAAGAACATCAAGGGAGCAATGGGCAGTGTGTGAAGAAATATCAATGGACGACATTGTTCCAGGAGATTTATTATTCTATCAGAATGAAACATCAAATGGCGAGATAGGACATGTGGCAATATACATAGGTGATGGTAAGGTATTTGAAGCCGGCGATCCTATTGGTATATATGATAACAACAGTACATGGCATCAGGAAAATTTATTACATGCCGGAAGGGTTATAGATTTTGAGTCAGAAGATAATGAAACAGATGATGATGAACAGGATGAAGAAGAATCTGACGAGGAAGAAATGGAAGATGAATCAGAAAGTGATGATGAATAAAATTTATAAATTTATATTTCAAAATTAAAACAGAACATATACAGAATGATAATTATAAAATGTGACGGAATCCGTCACACAGAAAGGTATAGAAGGATAAATATATTTACAAGGGAAGGAAAATAAAATGATGGATTTAGTAATTGATAAAATTGATTTTGAGTATGAATATTACTTTATGGATATGATGAAGTGTACAAAAGAAAATATTTTTGCAAAGAGCAGGGAAATCGAACTGAAAAAGTCAATTGTAATATATCTTAAAAATATTGTACATAATAACAGGAATATTAATCTGATGAAAATGACAACATCTAACGGATTAATAGATGAATTTTACAGATATGTAATTGACCATGAAGACATTGGAAGGGAAGAAGCGATGAACAGGTATATGGAAAATTATATTAAATGATAAGATATAAATTATAATGGTTTAATTTTATAATTTTTACTCAGTTAAAATCGTAGGTTCTGAATATTAATATTCAGAATTTACGAAAGGTGCATAGCTAAAATTTATGTGCGAAGTTTGAGTTTATTAATAATAATTTTCACTATAACAAAATCAGAATTTTATTTTCCGTAAATCAAAAAATAAATCTTATAAATTTAAGAAAACATAATCAGGATTTTAAAAATGGTGTGATGTGAAAATTTAACAATAACTATATTAGTTTCTTGTGGAAGGATGTGGAAAAGATGAAAATATGCAGAGCTGTAATAAAAATGACTGGTGTGAATTATAGAAATGTGTATGCTTCTTTTGTTAAAAGGGGTTTCAGGGTACGCCCTGACAAGATTGCAAGCCACTTTTTAAGTGGTGTTTTTGTATTACAAAATGCGTATCTTGCAAATACATAACAGGATGTAACGGCTAAAAAGTGCATCATATGGTAAAAAGTGCATCATAGCTGCCACAGGCAGGTAAATACTGGTGATGCATTTTGCATCATGTGTAAAGCACAAAGTGATGCATGATGCACTTTTGAATCACCCAAATAGAAAATATGATGCACATATGAAATTATAAAAATTAAAAAGGAGTGTGATTAAAATGTCAATGACAGTAAGAATTTCTGATGAGGTAGGAGAAGAAATCAGAATGATAAAACCAGATGATATGAGTTTCAGTAAAGCAGCCGAAACTATTCTTCGTCTTGTAGTAAATTCTGATGAGAACGAAAGCAATAATAGTATAACATCAAAAAGAGATATTGATGATTTTCAGGAAAAGCTGAAAAGAATTTCAGAATCAATTTTATTAAAATCAGATGAAGAGAATAAGGATTATAAAAATGGTTTGACAGAAATTGAGTCGGATAATTCTGATAAATTAGGAAATGAAAATTCAAAAATGCGTATCACGGAATTGGAAAATCAGATTTTGGACTTAAAAAAATCAGAAGAACATTTTCTTAAAATTAAAAATGAAATTGAGAAAATTTCAGATTTGATTATGGAAAACCGAAAAGTAATTACTGAAAAAATAAAATCTGATGATGAAGTTTTAACAGATACAGATGTTGATTATACAACACTAATATCTGTTAAGAGTGAGCAGACATATCTTATGGTAAGTGAAAAAGAACAATATCCTTTTATCCTGCCTGATGATAAAAAGCCATGGTGTTATATGAAGTGGCATGTAAATGAAAAATTTAATACGGCAACTTTGGAATATAATTATAATCCTCTGGCAACAGCAGATGTGCTTCATCAGAAGATTATGTTAATAACGCCGCTTGAACAACAGATATGGTATCCGCATGAAGGAGACATGCAGACATTAATGTATATCTGTGAAAGAAGACTTCTTAAAACATTTAACGGCAAATTACCATTATGGTTTCAGAAGGGAATACAGTTTGTGCATGACCCGGATTATACAGAAAATTTGTATGCAGAGCAGCGTAAAATAAATCAAGAGAGAAAGAAAAGAGGTTTATATGAGTTTGAAAGTTTCAGATTTTGATAATAAAATTTTAAAAACGGAAAAAGAGATTGAATTGCTTTCTGAAAAAATAAATAAGAAAAAGAAAGAAATTTCTGTGCTTAAAAAGCAAAGACGCATACAGGAACTTAAGGAACGTACAAAGAGAAATGAACAGATTGTATCAGCACTTGAAGAGAAAATTGGTGGAAGTGTATCAGAAGAAATGATAAACAGATTTGTGGAATTTCAAAAACGGAATCCTGAAAGTTATAATTTTTATAATAATAATTTTGAAAAAATGTTATCAGAAAATTCGGATAACGGAAATGACGATGCGAAAATAAATTAAGGTGGTGGAAGAATGAAAAGAAATATGAGTCCTGATGGTTACAGGAATAAAATATTACAGGTAAGGCTTACTGAAGCTGAGGATACAGCATTTCAGACGTTATATGAAAAAGCAAAGATTAATAATGATGGACTGCTGGTGAGTGATTTTATCCGTCAGCAGCTTCTTTATGAAAGCAATGATAAAAGGCTTAAAGAAATATTTAATGAAGTACGAAAGATGCGTACAGAATTTCATCAGGCAGTGCTTGTATTAAGACAGTTTGAAGATGCATCATCAGGTAAATATTTAACAGAAATATTGTCTGATACAGAAAACAAAATTGACAGTCTGAAAAAAGAAATGGAGATATTCAATAGTGGCAACAACGATATTAAAGAATCTGAAAGAGGCTAAAAACAGAAAACCATCGCAGCATTTATATAATGCCATTAATTATATTATGAATCCCGAAAAGACGGAAAACAGATTATGGGTTGGAAGTAACTGTGGAATCACAACGCATGAAATATATGATGCAATGATGGTAACTAAAAATGAATTTAATAAAACGTGGGGAAGGCAGGGATATCATTTTGTAATTTCTTTCAAGCCGGGAGAGACAGATGAGCGGACATGTTATAAAGTTGGTAAAGAGTTCTGTGAAAAATATCTGGGAGATGGATATGAATATGTATATGCAGTGCATAACGATCATGCACATATGCACTGCCATATCGTATTTAATTCAGTAGGCAGATACGATGGCAGCAAATACAGATATGTTAATGGTGACTGGGAAAAATATATACAGCCAGTTACGGATCAAATTACCCAGAAGTATGGATTATCAAAGCTTGAATATGATAAAAATACAGAGCGTTCAGGACGTTCATATGCAGAGCATAAAGCTTTAAAGGCTGATAAATTCACATGGAAGAGCATTATACGTCTTGATATAGATATGGCAATTTCTAATTCTGACAGTATCGAAGAGTATTATGCTGAAATGCGGCGAATGGGATATAATATAAGAATTGGACAGTCTGAAAAACATGGAGAGTATGCGGCATACAGCCATTCAGCTATGAAAGAGGTGAGAGGAAGAACATCTAAAGCAGCAAGGCGTGATTATATTCTTGGTGATAATTACACTGTTTCAGGCATTAAAAAAAGAATAGCAGGCAAGAAGATAACAAATGATTATATATCACCTGATACAGTTTATGTAAAAGAGCAGCTCCATACAATTAGTGAACATAAAAATAAGTCACGTTTTCAAGCATGTGCTATTGTGAGATATCAACATGCAAGACAGTACCATTATTTTGACATGCAGCTTAAAGAGCAGATACAGGTAAGAAAGGATTTACTTGAAATTGATAAAATAAGGGATGAGTGTAATTATATTCTTGATAATGACATAGCAGATGTTAATATTGCAAAAGATCGTCTTTCATATGTTAAATCGCAGATAAAAGAATTAAAAAATATAGTGCAGGATGCAGAAGTATCAGAAAGTATATATAACGAAGACGAAATCAGAGTAAGAAATGAATATTTTTCATTATACAACATGCTTATATCAGCGGAAAGTAATATGTCTGATGAGGAATATGAGAAAATATCAGATAAGCTTGAACAATATGAAGAATATTATGGTGAGATTTTAAAAACACCGCAGCACAAAAACAATATACAGTATCAGGCTGAAATAAGTAAATTGTATGAAGAAAAACGTATACTTATGAGAATTATAAAAAATGTAGATGTATATGAAAAAGTGACGGAATGTGTCACTTTTGAAACTGATAAAACAAAAAATAATACAAGGCAGCCATACATAGAAAATATACAGGAAAATAAGGATGTTAAGAACATATAAGCATTAAATCAGATTAGAGGTGACAGACTATGGAACAGATAATAATTGTTGATGACGATACAGATGATGAAAATACAACACAGGCAGATAATGATTTTGATAATGAATATAAAAAACAGTTTGAGGGTATTACGGATTTTTTATGTAATATTTACGGATTGGATAGTTCTGATATTTCTGGTATTGTTAATAACAGGGTAAATAATTCAGTATCAGCACGATATATAATTACAGCAATTACAACACTTAGAAGCAATACAGCCATAAATGATATATATTCATCGGCAACAACTGAATCAGAGATATCTGATGCACTTGCAAAAGCAATAATAAATATGTATGCAGCACGTGATGATATGAACGAAAAGGTAATTAAAGCGACCGAATCAGTAAAGCAGATAAAAGAAACTAATGACACAATGAAAAATATGTTTGAAACAGAAATAAAGGCAGCTTTCGACAGGGAAAAACAAGTTACAAATGCACTTATAGAACAATACAAAGTGTCTTTAGAGGCAAAAGATAAAACTTATACACTTATTATGAGAAATAATAATGACATAAAAAAAGAAAATAATGAATTAAAAAAGCAGCTTGATGTTTTACAGGTTAAAAATGATGAACTTAAGGCAATGCTTTCCTTAAAAACAAAGAATAAGGCAGACAAAACATCAGATATATCATGTACGGATAAGAAAAGCAGTTCGGGAAAAGGATGGATAAAATTTTTTAGAAATGAAAATAAAGACAAGATGTCATATGTACTGGATATATTTATATCAGACATATTATCAAGTGATGATTTTTCAAAGGAACAGAAAAACTTCCTGATGAACTGTATAGAAAGCAGAATGCCGTATAAGGAAATAAAGAAAATTGCAAAGCCTGAACTTGATGTTGATATGATGAGAAGAATTGTTAAATATTATAACAGGAATACTGATAAATAAAAAAGTAATGCTAGAGTCATAAGAAAATATGATATGCCAGATAATATAACAGGCAAACGGAAGAATTAAATAAAAATCAGGCACACAGGATTGTGTAGAATGATTTTTGTTTGATTTTGGAGTGCGGCAGACAGGGGAAGGCACCGCCTGGGGGTGTAGCCCCCAATGAGAAGACAGCCTGCTGTTAATTGTTATTGGTATTAAAAATATGAAATTGACACTGGATGTCACTAATTAGGTGTGCTATAATATAATAGTATAAGAAGGATTTGAGACAGATATAACCATCTGCTTCAAGTCCTTTTTTTATACCCAAAATAAATAATGTGACGGAATCCGTCACGCATACAGGAGGATTGATTTATGGTAAGAAAGAGCGAAGTAAGAAAATTATTTGAATCAGGTGCAATAAAAGGATATTTGCCGCCTGAAACAGCAGAACTGAAAATTAAAATTAATAATATGGGTAATTATACGGGTGTAGTGTTTATAAATCCGGGAGAACATGAAAAGGGCATGCCATTACCGGTGCTTAATCTTGATACATTATACGAACAGGTCAAAGATTGTAATGATATAATAGAGGCCGGTGTTAAATCAGCAGCACTGGTTAAAGATTTCAGGGATAATGTATATATTCCTGATATTAATTTTGATAGTCTGTCAAAGATGATGGAAAATTATGATGAATTGAGTGACAGATTATATTTATCAGCAGTTTCACAATCATATAAAAGTGAGATTGCAGTAACTTATAATGTACATGGCATGAATTTTGTACCAAAGGTGCTGCTTTCCCAGAGTGGTAATGAAAGCACTGTTGCTATATTTCCTAAAAAAGCAATAAAATACATGGGGTTATCAGAAGAAAAATTTTATAATAAGGTATGTGAAAATACAAAGAACATATTAAAACCTGAAATAAAAACCATGCATGATATTTTTAATGGATATAATAGTGACAATAACAGTATCAGCTTTTGGGAACATGACGCAGACACAGACATGCTTATTGTTACATCAAAAAGTAAAATTAATGGATCAGCTTCACTTATGCTCGATGATATTATATTAAGTCAGATATCTGATAAATATAATGGCAGGAATTATTTTATTCTTCCATCATCAACAAATGAATTTATTACAATGCCGGTTGGGGATTATCTTAAAGAAACGGCAGGTGACATAGCATACATGACGCAGATGGTTGAAATGGTTAATGACACAGAAGTATCCTCTGATGAAATACTGTCATATAATGTATATCATTATGATTCAGAAAAACATAATCTTGAAAAAGCAACGGATTATTGTATAAATAAGCAGATGGAATTGGAACAGAATAAACAAAAGGTGGATGATAAGATTGTTGAACAAATAGATTGTAATAACAATATAAAATTTTAAAAAGATACTCCTATAGTAGGGGTATTTTTTTTATACCAAAATACGTGTATTACTGTAATTATAATTGATTTTTAATTACAGCAATATTTATGTGACGGATTCCGTCACATTAGGAAAGGACAGATATAATGAATGAAAATAAATATGGAGGACTTATCGAAAAATTAAGAGCAATACATAATGTATCACAGGATGTACTTGCAAATATTCTGCTTTTAGATTCAGATACAATGGCTGATGTTGAGCAGGGAAAAACGTTACTTTCGGATTCGCAGCTTAATATCTGCTCAAATATTTTTGATGTTTCAAAGTTCGCACTTGAAAACGGTGAAATAAGACCAAGGATTAAACATGCAGAATTACAATTTAATATTGACAGACTTTTAGAACAGTATAAAGAGACGGTAGAAAGCCAGTCATTTATGTTGGAAGCAATACAGGAAGTAACACCGTATGAAAGATATAAGGCACAGCATTCTGATATAAAAGATTCCTACATAAATGGATATTTTGTATTCGATGAATTGAAAAATGACGTTGTAAGGGATAAAGACAATTTTCCGGTAAAATATGATACGGCAAAAGAAGCACTTGAAGCAGCAAGACAGATGGATGAATTGTATAAAAAAGGGATACAGGATAAAAATATATCAGATTCTGATATTGAAAATAAAGATGAAAATGTGACGGATTCCGTCACGCAGACAATAGATAATCTTGAATATGATGATGAAGGCTATCTTCATTTTACAGTTGAAGCTGATGGGTATGAGCTGGAAGGATTATTCAGGATTAATGATCCGGAAAATGGTCAAAATATGGAAATTGTAAGCATAGATTATGGAGATTTACACCCGGAAATTAAAAAGCAGTGGGGTCAGATAGAAGATTATTTGAAAAATGAAGTTATGCAGCATATGGAAAAACAGAATATAGAAAAAAATATAAGTGAAACACAAGAAGAAGCGGTGGTCAGATTGTAAGTATAATTATGTAACGGAATCCGTCACATAATTATAAATATCTAAGGAAAGGATAATAAATTTATGAATATTACAGAAGGTATATATGCGGACTTCAACAAAGTTGAAAAAGGATTAAAAATATACATGAAATTATCGCAGCCTGTAGCATATGCAACATTAAAATTAATCCAATTTATGGCACGTTCCATAAAAGAAAATATTTTTGATAAAGACATGGTGGAAAACTTTGCAAAATTTGCAAAGGCAACCAATGGCGAATACAGTATATACAGGATGCCTTATATGTCCGAATTAAAAAGAGAGGAGGCAATAAGTAATGCGAAAAAATATCTTGATAATGCAGGAATTAAATACTGTGTAATGGATTCGGTAAATGATAAAGATAATGCATTACATATAAGTGTAGCGAAGAAGGATGAACAAAAGTTTAATGTTATGTTCACTGATTATCTTAAAGAGCAGCTATCAGGAGGGGAAAAGACATCAGAAGACCTTGTTAATCTTACAGATGGAAAAACAACAATTATATCAATACCGGATAAAGCACTTGATACAATTAAAAATGCGTTATCAGAGGTAAATGTTAATTTTGCAGAGCTTCCGGATCTTGTCCCTGAGGATGGGGAAAAACAGTTAAGAATAGCAAGTATGGATCTAAATGTGACAAAACAGTGTTATGAAGCATACAGAAGAGCGATTATGAAAAGTAATGAACATGAACCGTTACCTGATATAAAAATATTCACAGAGGAAGATTATCTTGATTCAGCAAGGGAAACACCAGAACAGTATATGGAAAATTCAATGTCAGAAGAGTTGAGAGAAAAGCTTGGAAAGTATGAAAATATGGATGCAGGTGATATGGAAAAAGAGATGATGAAATGGAGCCATGAAATAAAGGACTCTAAATGCATTGAGTGCCAGGCATTAAGAAGCAATATGGCATTTTCAGAGATATCTATAGATAAGGAGACACTTGTTGATAAGAACCCTATGAACGAGCAGCTTGGCAGGAAGTTTCCTGATTGCTTTTTTGTAACCATTCCGGGTACAAAACAGGAACAGATAGTAATGCTGCCTAAAAATCAGGTGTTCAAGGTAAATGATGCTGATAAAGACAGATATGTGGCATTTGTGAATAATCAAAAAGAAGTCAAGGTTTTTTTCAGTAATGGGGATATTGATAAAAATAGATTATATAAAACAGGAAAGGATTTATTCAAAAAGTTTGACAGACATGATAACAGGAACATGGATATGCAAAACAGCATAAATAAGTCAGCAGTATCAGTGGCAGACGATGTCATACCTAAGCCAGCACCTGTTAAATAATAATTAAATATGAATTTATAAATACAGACTTATAAAAGACAGGCATTTATGCCGCAGATTTTATTCTGAATTTAAAATCAGAAAATTAATACTGCCACATAAATACCTGTCTTTTATTATGAATAATGACAATGTGACGGATTCCGTCATATTAGAAAAGGAGTGCTGATTATGGCAGATAGTAATTATCATTCATCAGAGGAAAGAAAGACAGATAAAATAAAAGAGATAACAGAAAAGTTGGAAGAAGGTGTTAAGGAATTATTTGAAAGTGACAAATACCGTGATTATTTAAAGACAATATCGCAGTTTTACCGATACAGCCTTAATAATACAATACTGATAGCAATGCAGAAACCAGATGCAACTTTAGTTGCCGGATTCAAACAGTGGGAGAATAATTTTGAACGTCATGTAAAAAAAGGTGAAAAAGGAATAAGGATTCTGGCTCCATCACCATATACTAAAAAGGTTGCTGTTGAAAAAGTTGATCCTGTAACAAAAGAAATAATGTTAGACCAGAATGGTAATCCTATAAAGGAAGAAACAGAAATAAAGATGACAGCATACAGAATAGTATCTGTGTTTGATATAAGCCAGACCGAAGGTAAGCCGCTTCCGCAGATGGGAGTAACAGAGCTTACAGATAATATTGATGAATATGAAGTATTTATTGAAGCACTAAAACAAAGTGTATCAGTGCCTGTCAGTTTTGAAAATATATCAGGTGCTGCAAATGGTTATTATAACCGTCTGACAGACAGTATTACAATAAAAACAGGAATGTCAGAAAGCCAGACAGTAAAAACAATGATACATGAGATAGCCCATTCAGTTTTACATAATAATAAAGAAAGTGAATCCATAAAAAAGGACAGGCAGACTAAAGAGGTTGAGGCTGAAAGTGTGGCTTATGTAGTATGCCAGCATTTTGGCATAGATACATCTGATTATTCATTTGGATATATAGCAGGATGGAGTTCAGGCAGGGAGACATCGGAGCTTAAACAGTCACTGGGAACTATACAGAATACAGCATCAAAACTTATTTCAAATATAGAAAATAAGATACCTGAAATAAGAAAAGATATACAGCTAAAAGAAAATAAAAACGTGCCAGAATATGTCACCGGTGATGATGATAAGCCGGAAATTGAACAGACAGCAGGAATGAGAATGTAAAAAAAGACAGTCACTATAATAAATAACAAAGGAATGAAGACAATGTTAAAAAATAAAAAGATTTCAAATAAAGTATACTTATATCTGTTAGCTGCAGTACTCCTATTCAG
>ERZ808240.4378-NODE-4378-length-12579-cov-4.192670_pt1 | contig 12579 bp, 11 predicted proteins | sample MGYA00521084_ERZ808240 | MGnify/ENA primary metagenome ERZ808240 (study PRJEB31516, sample SAMN03275571) | gut metagenome | biome: mammalia-associated habitat; material: feces | host: Papio cynocephalus | place: Kenya | collected 2012-08-06 ... | reverse complement strand
TGCCCCCACCCCCGGGGTTTTCCCCCCGCCGCACCCATGCGCTGCGCAGATAGTCCTTGGCTTTGTTGGAAGCGATACGCGCCAGCCACTGCTTTTCGTACCCGGGCGGGCAGCGGTCGATGGCCCGCCATGCGGCCAGAAAGGTCTCCTGGGCCAGATCCTGGGCATCGCCCTCGTCCGGCACCAGCTGGTGACAGACCGTATAGACCAGCCCCTGATACTGCCGCACCAGCGCATTGAATTCCAATGTTGTCAATGGTCTGCCCCCCTCCTTTCCTGCCGTTCTGTAATTGAATACGAATTAAAAAGCGGGTTTCCTGCAAAAATTTTGAAAAAGTACGGATTAAACCTCTCAGTCACGCTTCGCGTGCCAGCTCCCCTAATAGGGGAGCCCTTGGCATAACGAGCAAGTCTCTTTTGCAACGCTTTGAGTTATGCTATAATATCATTATACTATAAGAGGGAGGTGTTTTCCATGGCTGGCAGTACCAGACAAGCGCTGCTGCAAGCGCTTTCGGCGGCGGAGGGAGCCTATATTTCGGGCCAGCAGCTGGCCGAAACGCTGGGCGTGAGCCGCGCGGCCATCCACAAGGCGGCGCAGGCACTGGCGGCGCAGGGCTATGCGTTGGATCCCGCCCCCCGCCGTGGCTACCGGCTGGCAGGCGGTGACCCCTTCTGTGTTGAAGCGGTAGGCCCCTACCCTGCCCCCATCTGCCTCTATGACAGTCTGGAAAGCTCCAACCTGACCGCCAAACAGCTGGCACTGGGCGGCGCGTCCCACGGCACACTGGTACTTACAGCGTACCAGCAGGCAGGCCGTGGACGGCTGGGGCGGCGCTTCGAGAGCCCTGCCGGGAAGGGGGTCTACCTCTCCCTCATTCTGCGGCCCGCCCTCTCCGCCGCAGATGCCCAGAGCGTGACCATCAGCGCGGCGGTGGCCGTGGCCCGGGTGGTCAAAACCCTGTGCGGGCTGGAGTTGGGCATCAAGTGGGTGAACGACCTCTACTATCAGGGCAAAAAGGTCTGCGGCATCCTGACCGAAGCGGGCACCGACATAGAGAGCGGCCAGCTGGAATGGCTGGTGGTGGGCATCGGGCTCAACCTGACCTCTTCCCCTGCCGACTGGCCCGAGGAGCTGGCCCGCACCGCGGGCAGTCTCTACCCCGGCGGGCCCGCCCCTGTCAGCCGGGCCGCGCTGGCCGGAGCCATTGCCCGGGAGCTGCTCTCCCTCTGCCCTGCCTTTGACTGTCTGGACGAATACCGGGCCCGCTGTTTTGTACCGGGCCACTGGGTCACCGTCTGCACCGGGGCCGAGACCTACGCTGCAAAGGCTCTGTTCATCGATGATGCAGGCCGTCTGGTAGTAGAGCGGGAGGGCGGTCGGCAAACCGCCCTCCGGCACGGTGAGGTCAGCATCCGGCCCACCAGCACGACATAAAAACAAGCTGTTCTGGCAAAGCCCTAGGCTTTCTCAGAACAGCTTGTTTTACGTTCAGGAAATATGTACCGCTTCCAGCACCTTGACCCCTTCCCGCTCCATCACGTCACGGAGGGCTTCGAGGTAGCCGGGTTTGTCCACCTTGTTCTCAATACAGCAGGTCAGCACGCCGTGCAGGCTGGTGACCTCCATGGCAAGGGATGCGCCATCCGGCAGCACCCAGGTCTGGAAATCGGTCAGGTAATCCTCCAGCTCCGGGCTGTGAGGCTGCAGCGGGCTGCCAATATAGCTGACCCAGAAATCTGCCGGGAAGCCGCTGATGTACTCGCCCATCTGGAACACACGCTTTTTGATCTTGAGCGCGGCCTTCTGCCGGAACACCTGATACACCCAGCCCATCTGTTCGGCCATGCGGAACAGGCGGCGCTCCGGGGTCAGGCTGGCGCGGATGTCCGCGTCCAGCTGCTTGGCAAAGCTGTGGAGCCGGGCCTGTGGTTCCAGCTGCAAGGGCAGCTGGAAGGACGCGATGCAGTTGTACAGGGCGTTCGGCACACCCAGCGCCGCGCGGGTATCGGCGGCATAGCTGTACACAAGTTCATTCTTTTCCAGATACTGCTGGGCTGCCTGGCAGGCAAGACCCATCAGGGCGCTGAAGGGCTTCACGCCTTCCCTTTGCGCCAACTCCACAAGGCTCTGCTTTTCGAGCCGCAGGCGCTGGAAATGGGGCGTTCCCTCGTGAATTTGGAGCACGTCCTTCTGCATATCGTTCGTCACCTGGCTCTCCGGATAACGGGCCAGCAGCTCTTCCACATCGTAGGGCGGGTCGGAGACAAGGGCTTCGCAGACAAAACCGGCGTCATAGCGCAGGTTGCTGTATTGCTTGAGCAGCAGGGTGAAAAAGGGCGAGCCGCCCCGGCCATCGGCCAGGAAGTGGAACCAGTCCAGATAGATCGTCTGCCCTTCATACCCCAGCGAAAAGAGATACCCGTTGGTCTCCTCGGGGATTTTCGGCTGGGCGCTGCCCTGCCGCACATGGCAGGGGGCAGTGTTTGGCTCAAGGCGGGCCTCCCGCCTTTCCCACACCACATGGCAGAAATAATACTCCGCCAGCGGACGGGCGGCATCCAGCGCTTTTTGAAGCAGCGCCGGGTCAATGGCATCCTTCAGCATAGCCTGATAGCGGCAGATGACCTGATTTTCACGGTAATAATAGACGATGCCCTGAAACACCGCGCGCTGCTCTGCGTTCATCCGGAATTACCCCGCGTTCTCGGTCAGATAATCCGCCAGGTCGCCGATGGTGACAAAGTTGCGCAGTTCCTTTTCGGGGATGCGCAGGCCAAAGGTCTCCTCCAGGTCGGCCACGACGGTGAGGATCTCCATGGAGGACAGATCCAGATCATCCATCATAACGCTGTTTTCGTTGACATCTTCGGGCGAGATCTCCGCTACATCCTCGAGAATTGCCAGGATCTGAGACACGATTTCTGCTCTTTCCATCAAAAAAACTTCCTTTCCGTAAGGGATTTTTTCGCCGCCCCTCAAGGGCGCGGTTTCAGTATGCCACACGCCGCCCCGGTTTAGCCGGAACAGGCAGCATTCCTGTGTTTATAATACCTGTTTTATGGGGGAAATGCAACCACAAAAGCGGCCCTTATTTGCGCAGCAGCTTGCCCATGGCATTGCGGGGCAGGGGCTCGGCGCTGAACTCCACGGCGGTGATGCGCTTATACAGCGGCAGGGTACGGTTCAACTCGGTAACAAAGGCCCGGACAGCTTCCTGTTTGTCGGCGGTACAATAGACCACCGCGCCGATCTTTTTGCCCATTTCCTTTACCACGCACTCCTGCACCTCGGCACAGGCATTGAGCCGGGTTTCCAGCTCCTCGGGGCTCACGTTTTCACCGCTGCCCAGAATGATGAGGTTCTTTTTCCGGCCCACCATATAATAGTAGCCGTCCTCGTCCTCACGAGCCAGATCACCGGTATGGAGCCAACCGTCCGCATCTATGATCTCAGCGGTGGCCTCAGGATCCTTATAGTAGCCCAGCATGACACAGCCGCCCCGGATGCAGATCTCGCCGTTCTCATCCAGCTTGTACTCGCAGTGGCCGTCCGGTTTGCCCAGTGCCCGGATGTGGGGCTCTGCCTGGGCGTAGTTCACCAGACCATCCCCACAGGTCTCGGTCATGCCGTAGCACTGGGTGAGATACATTCCGCTCTCCACCAGGCGCAGCAGCATCTCACTGTCGAACATGGCAGAGCTGCCGCAGGGGTTCCACAGGCCGTTCAGCTTATCGGCACGGCCCCGCTTGACATCCTTGTAAATACGTTCCATCAGCACCGGGGCCACGGCGATGGAATCGCTGTGCATCAGCCCCATATCCCGGTAAAAATTCCGCGCGTCGCTGCAGAGGTTCAGGGCCCAGCCCTTGAAGGTCCAGGAAAACAGACAGATAAAGGTAGCCAGATGGAACAGGGGCAGGACGGCAAAGTTGCTCAGGACATCGTTTCTGTCCTCGGGCAGCTGCCGGTGCTTGAAGTCCAGCATGTGGTCGCCCATGGCAACGTGCATCTGCATGACAGTGAAGAAATTCCGCTCTGCCAGCATAACAGCCTTACTGCGGCCGGTGGTGCCGGAGGTGAACATCAGCACCATCAGGGCATCGGGGTCGATCTTCCGTTCCAGTTCACCCGGGTCGGTATCCTTCCAGACATCCATGGGCCGCAAGCGCTCCCCATAGGCGGCCTCCAACTGGGCACGGCAGCCATAATCCACCCCATCATTCAGGATGAGGGCGGGGTCGGCCAGCCCCAGCTCCCAGCTCAGTTCGTCCCAGGTCTTTTTCTGGTTCACCGTCACCAGCACAGCACCGGCCATCACAGCGCCAAAGGTGTTCACGCCGTACTCGTAACAGTTCTTGCTGAGCAGCGCCACCCGCTTCCCCTCGATATCAGGGATATTCCGGGCAAACCAGGCAGCAGCACGGCGGATATCCCGTGCGTACTGGGCGTAAGTCTTTTCCCGCACAGTGCCGGTGGCATCCTCCACCCAGCGGAAGGCCACCCGCCGAGGAAATTTCTTCTCCATCGTTCGGGTGACGAGATCATAGACGTTGTTTACCATGCTCTGCTCCTTTTTCTGTCCGGTCATATTCTGTTTTACTTGCGCAGCAGCTTGCCCAGGGCGTTGCGGGGCAGGGGCTGCTTGCTGCATTCCACCACAGAGACGCGCTTATACATGGGCAGGGTGCGGTTCAGCTCGGTGACGAAGTCCTTGACCTGCTGCTGCTTGTCATCGTCACAACAGACAATGGTGCCGATCTTCTTGCCCATCTCCTTGACGATGCACTCCTTGATGGCATCGCACTTGCCCAGCAGCTTTTCCAGCTCCTCAGGGCTCACGTTCTCGCCGCTGTCCAGAATGATGAGGTTCTTCTTGCGGCCGGTCATATAGAAATAGCCCTCATCGTCCACACGGGCCAGGTCGCCGCTGTGGAGCCAGCCGTCTTTGTCGATGGTCTCGGCGGTGGCCTCGGGGTCCTTATAGTAGCCCAGCATGACACAGTCGCCGCGGACGCAGATCTCGCCGGTCTCGTCCACCTTGACCTCGCAGAAGCCATCCGGCTTGCCCAGAGCGCGCAGATGGTCGCCATCCTGAGCCACATTCAGCAGGCCGTAACCGGCCAGCTCGGTCATGGAGTAGCACTGGTTGATGTAGACACCATGCTCCACCAGATAGCTCAGGATGGAGGGGTCGAGGATGGCGGAGCTGCAGCTCAGGTTCCACAGGCCGTTCAGACGGTCGGCGTGGCCGCGCTTGATCTCGTTGTAGATCATCTCCACCAGCACCGGCGGGGTGGACATGGCATCGCTGTGCATCAGGCTCATATCCCGGCGCAGGTCGCGGGCATCACAGCAGAGGTTCAGACTCCAGCCCTGGATGCCGTAGACAAAGTAACAGATGAAACCGGCCAGATGGAACATGGGCACCAGCGTGAAGTGGCTGACGACCCGATCGAGATACCGGGGGGCCAGTTTCTCCTCAATCTCGGGGATGACCTTCTGGCCGTTGATATACATCTGGCTGGCGCCGAAATAGTTTTTCTCGCTCAGCATGACACCCTTACTGCGGCCGGTGGTGCCGGAGGTGAACATCAGCATCAGCAGCCCCTCGTGGTCAATGCGGTTGGACAGCTCGGCGGGGGCGGCATCCTTCCAGACATCCATGGGGCGGAGCTTGCCGCCGTAAGCGGCCTCCAGCTGGGCGCGGTAGCCGTAGTCGATGCCGTCATTCAGGATGAGGTCGGGCTCGGTCAGGCCCAGCTCGTATTCCAGCTCGGCCCAGGTCTTGCCCTGGTTCAGGGTAACAATGACAGCCCCCGCCATCATGGTGCCAAACACCACGACACCGTACTCATAGTTGGTGCGGCTGAGGATGACGACCTTCTTGCCCTTGGGGTTTCCCAGCTCCTGCTGCAGATAGCCGGTCATTTTGCGGATGTCCTGCACATACTGAGCGTAAGTTTTTTCCACAACGGTATCCTTGCCCTCCACATAGCGGAAAGCCACACGGTCGGCATATTTATCCTGCATCGCAGAGATCATATCAAAAACGGTCATCGGCATCTTTGCCGCAGTCACTACCTCATAGCAAGCCTTGTTTGCCATTATTCTACACTCCTTGTTCATTTTTGTCAAAATAATCCCATCTGTTTCTATCCAGTGGAAGCTTCTGGGCACTCTAGCCTAGAGTATACCGCATCGCAAAGCTGAAAGCAAGATTTAATTGCGCAAATATGCAACTTAAACTTGCTTTCAATCTGTGCAGCCAGATGTAAATCCTGCCTTTTGTTGCGGGCGGGCCGTGAGTGTGGTACACTTTTTTCTGGCATCCACCCCTGCCCTACCCCCAAGCGTTTGATTGACAGCAACGGGAAAAAGCATTATACTTATTATAAATATCTCTATTTTTCAACAGTATGCGCCAGAAATCCGGCAAAACTGCCACCCCGGGCGGGGGGTGCGGCGCAAAGGAGGACCTTTATGGAGGGAACCAAACGCCGCACCGCAAATTCGCTGGGCATGTTCGACCTGCTCAAGGGCATCGGAATGCTGACCATCGTTTTTGCTCACACCGGCGAGTTATACCCGATGGGCGATGCCAGCAGCATCAACCCGCTCACTTTTTTTATGTTTGCCTATCGCGAGGCGTTGATGGCTGCGTTCTACATTGCCAGCGGCTACGGCTTCCGCAAGCGCTCCATCGGCAAGTGCATCGACCAGCAGTGCAAGACGCTGCTCAAACCTTACATCTATACCGGCATCGCCACCACGGTGTTCCATTTTATTGTCCACTACACCATGTTCGGCAATCTGCACAACGCCACCTATGAGACTTACAAGGTTCTGGGCGGCTTCGCACTGGGCCTGCCCCACACGGCCACCTATTTCGGTCAGTTATTTTTTTCCTGCGGCCCCATGTGGTATCTTCTTTCCCTGATGATCGCATGGATCCTGCTGGATATCATCCTGAACATCTTCCCGGAGCAGTACATAAACTGGGCGGTGCTGGGCACCATGCTGTTAGGCTGGGGCATCTGCATCACCTGGGAGACCCCCTTCTGCATCGGACAGGGTATGGTAACGGTGCCCGCCCTCTATGTGGGCTACCTTGCAAAGAAGCACAAGATCTTCGAGAAGCCCCTTTCGCCCCGCCTGCGCCGGGGCATGATCCTCTCCGCGCTGGCCGTGGCGGTACTGGTGCTGCTCACCCAGAGCACCGACTGCGTCTCCATGGCCGAGTGGACCTTTGGCCCCGTGAGCATCCTGCTGGATGCCGTGACGGGTCTGGGCATCCTTTCCATCGTTATCTGGTTCCAGCGCAGGGTGGATAATATCGTCATCCATGCCGTCCAGGCGATTGGCCGCCGTTCGCTGTTCATCTTCTGCGTCCACACCGTGGAGCTGACAGCCATTCCCTGGTATCTGATGCCCCAGAAATTTGCAGCCCACCCGGTGCTGGGCATGGTGCTGCAGTTCACCCTTTCTCTGGGTTCCACCCTGCTCATCTGCGAGCTGCTGGTACGCCGCCGGGATCTGAGATTCTGGCTCACCTCCCGCCGGGAAAAGCAGGCCAAAGCAGCGCCCCGCCGCCGTTTTGCCCGGCATCCCGAGCCGGAGGCACGGCATTATGCGGCCAAGCATTGATTTTATGCGGAGGGCTTTCCCCCCGCTGAAGTGAAATAAGAAATGAGGAGAATCTGGTTATGAACAACGCAGCTCCTGAAAGCACTGCGGCTCTGCAGGACAAGATCATTGAGCTGGAACGGCAGCTCAAGCTCTCGGATGAGGGAAACTCCCGCCTGGCAGAGCGCTGTCTTGCCCTGGAAAAAGAGGTGCAATCCTACCTTGCGGCCCATCCCCAGCGCGAAATGCACACCGACTCGCCTACCCTGCTGCAGCCCCTGCTCTATTATGATGCAGGCTTCGGCTTTTCGGAAAAGGACACCCTGACCGCCCCCGACTGCGTGACGGATGAGTTGACCGGTTCTGTGACCGCCACCTTTGAGCTGCCCGTGACCGCACAGGGCCTGCGGTTCGACCCGGGCGAGCTGCCCTGCTGCGTGACCAAGCTGATTTTTTCCGATGATCGGATTGTCTGGCACCCGGCCAATGGCCTGAATTTACAGGGTGATACTACCCTGTTCCTGGGCGATGACCCCAACTACCGGCTGGATGGTCTGAATCAGTACCCCGCCGGAATGAAGCTGGTGGTGAGCTACTGCTACTTCCCGCTGGAGGCCCTGACCGACGAGCCGCTGTTCTGCGCCGTGCTGGAAAGTGTCCAGCTGCTGCAAAAGAACAAGGACAGCGAAAAGCACCATATCTCGGAGCTGGAACAGGCTGTGGCCGACAAGCAGCAGGCATTGGCTGCCCTGCAGCAGGAGATCACACAGCTGCACCAGAAAAACGCCGCCCTGCAGGCCAAGAGTGATGCCTACGAGACCTCGCTGGAAGGCGTGCTGGCCAGCAGCAGCTGGAAGCTCACGGCTCCCATCCGCCGCCTGCTGGACCTGTTCCGCCGCGGCAACTGACAGGGGGACCGCCATGTATAATCGTTACAGTGTCCTGCAGCAGAAGCAGCTTGCCGCGCAGGAATATCACAACACCCAGAGCACCTATCTGCTGGTCTACGCCCCCAACCGCAGCACCGCCCTGCAGGCCACATTGGCCGATCAGCTCCACCGCAAGTTCCGGTTTGTGACCCGGCTGGATGGCGAGCTGACCAGCAGCGTGGATGGTGTGCTGCTGGTAGCCGAGGATGTGGAGTGCATGACCACCGCCCTGATGTGCTTTGCCCGCGCGCTGCAGGCCGGGGCCGACTATGCGGTCTGCAACGCCGTGTTCGGCTTCAACGGGGCAACGGCCTTGTACCAGAGCAATGCCCACCTGGCCGAGAGCCGCTGTGCACTGGTCAGCCGCGCCCTGCTGGAGCGCTGCCGTGCCGCAGCCCATGATCCAGAAAACGTCACCGAGCTGTTGATTTTGGCCGCACAGCTCTGCGAAAAGCCTGTCCGCATTCCGCAGGCCCTGCTCCACTACGAGCGCGGCATCTGCGCCGAGGATGCGTTCTCTGCCCACAGCAAGCGGGCGTTCATTATGAGCCATGTGCTGGATATGACCGGCGCCCCCATCGTACTGGTGAGTGCCGTGCCGGTGCTGCGCAGCATGGGCTACGAGGTGGTCGTGCTGGGCCCCAGTGAGGGTGGCTCATTGCAGTTGTTCCTCGATGCCGGTGCCGCCGTGGTCACCCGCTCAGCCTGCCGCAACGCCTCCGATGTGTGGGGGCTGGCGTTCTGCGCCGATTTCGTCATTGCCAACACCGTGGTCATGGCCCGGGCGGTGCGCGCCCTCAGCGGCACCGAAGTACCCACCCTGTGGTGGCTCCACGATGCCTTTGCAGGCTACCCCCACATCGCCCACCAGATCCCCACGGAGCTGAGCGAAAACGTAAAGGTCTACTCGGTGGGCTACCACGCCGCCAACGCCATGCATGCTGTCCGGCCCAACTTTGAGATCCGGCAGCTGGTCTATGGTCTGCCCGACTATGCGGCAGAAAACTTTGTCCGCACCGATCTGGGTTATAACTGCGGCCGCCCGTTGTTCGCCACCGTCGGCTCCTTCGAGCGCCGCAAGGGACACGACATCTTCTGTAAGGCCATCCGGCTGCTGCCGCCCGAGCTGCGGGAAAAGGCATCCTTCCTCTTTGTGGGACAGGCTTCCGACAAAGAAATGATGGATTCCGTCCGTGCGCTGACGGCGGATTATCCAGAGAATGTGTTCTACTGCAAGCGGCTCACCCGTGACGAGATCAAGAGCCTGATGGAGCAGTGCAGCTGCCTGGTCTGCGCGTCCCGTGATGACCCCATGCCCACCTTCGTCACCGAGGGCCTGATCTTCGGCAAGCCTTCCATCGTGTCGGAGCATACCGGCACTGCCGGGCTCATCACCGAGGGCGTGGATGGCTTTGTTTACCACGATGATGACCCCCAGCAGTTGGCTGACCTGCTGGCCCGCGCCATCGAAAACCCGGAAAAGCTCGCTTCTATGCGGACTGATTGCCGTAAAATGTACGAAAAGTATTATTCCAAGGGAGCCTTTGAGGAAACGCTCAAGGCTGCTGTGGAAGATCTAACAGCGAAAAAGTAAATACCGCGTTTCAGCACACTCATCCTTTGTCCAACCTCTCCGTCAAGCGAATGTGAGACCGAGCGGTTGGACAAAGGATTTTTTATCATATCCTACAAAGTGACGGGAAAAATTTTGTTCCAGTTCACAAAAACGGGCTCCTGCTGTGTTATACTGCAAATAACATCCAGAAAGGAGCCCTTCGCAATGAAACAGTCCAACGCCCCCCAGCAGCCCTCCCGCAAAAAGGCGGTCATTTCCCTGTTGGTGCTGCTGGCGCTGACCTGCGTTGTTATCTTTATTTTCAGCAGCCACTGGGCCGAGATCTCTGCCGCACTGGCGCAGCTGACCGTCTGGCAGGTGCTGCTGGTACTGGCTATCGGCCTGACTTACCCGCTGTTGGAAGGTGCCATCTGCTGGCTCATCATGCGCAGCCGCCTGTCCAGCTTTACCCTGCGGGATGGCTTTGATGCCTCTTTTGTAGGTACTTTTGGCAATGTGGTCTGTCTGGGTGCCGGAGCTGTGCCCATGGAGTCCGTCTATCTTCTCCACTGCGGCCTGCCGCTGGGCCCCGGCGTTGGCCTGATGACCCTGCAGTATGTGTTTCATAAGACCACTGTTCTGCTCTATGCCACCGTGATGCTTCTGCTGCAGCACCACTGGCTCGCCGCCAACACCAGCGGCGTGATGTCCTACCTGCCAGCCGCCTACTGTGTGGTTGCGCTGGTCATCGTGGGGCTGGTGCTGCTCTGCGTCTCGCCGCTGGTGCAGCGGCTGGCCCGCTGGGCGATGGGCTATCTGCCCAAAACCGAAAAGTGGCAGACCCGCCGGGAAAAGTGGCTGGAGCAGCTGGACACCCTGAGCGAAGAAAGCCGCCACCTGCTGACGGACAAGGGGCTCTGCGTTCGTATTTTTGCGTTACAGGCCTTCAAGCTTTTCCTGATGTTTACCCTGCCGTGGTTCTGCATCCGGTTCATGGGGCTTTCCTGCGGGCTGGATTTCTGGCAGGTGCAGCTGCTCACCAGCCTGATGCTCTTTCTCTCCAACGCCATCCCCAATGTGGCGGGCATGGGCTCCATCGAAACGTCTTTTCTTCTGGTGTTCAGCGGCTTTATGACCAGCGGCGAGGCCATGAGCACCCTGATGCTTTTCCGCATCGCCAGCTACTATTTTGTGTTCGCCGCCAGCGCCGTGGGAACCTTCGTGGCAGAAAAGCGACTGGAGAACGGTTGACAGCCTGCGCCCTCTGGCACTATAATGAAAGCGTAATCTCTTAAATTTCAGGCCGCTCCGCCATGCGGCCAACCAAAGGGGAACGCCTATGAAAAATCGCAATCTCCGTTTTTACGCTACAATGGCCCTCTGGGTCGGACTATTTGTGCTGCTGTTCGTCTCTAACCGCCGCATCGACCTGAAGGCTGATATCAATAAGAGCACCACTGTCTCCGTCAGCGTGGAGGATACCGTCAGTCTGAGCCCGTCGGAAATCGTTACTTATACCTATTCCGCCGGGGATGACACCTACCAAGTGCTTTCTGATTTCCTGCAAAATGTCAGCTGCTATAAAAAGTTCAGCCAGAACGCCCGGTCTTATTCCCACGATTATGAGGCCCATTGCGTCACCCTGCGCTATGCTGACGCGTCCACCCAAAACCTGCTCCTGACCGTCTATTCGGATGGAGTCTGTCAGGTGAATGGCTCCTATGTCACCCTTCGCTCGCCCGATGGGGATGCCACGGTGATCTACCAGATGTTAAGGGATGCGGTGGAATAAACCAGAGATAAAATAAACGCTTTGAGATGTAAATTTCTCAAAGCGTTTATTTTTTGCTGTTCTTTTTCAGGAACTGTTTTTTCTGTTCCGCGCTCCATGTTTGAAGCAGATTCAGGATCTGCACGTCCTCCCAATCGGCACGGCCTGTGATATAGTCCATGCTGACATGGTAATAATCCGCCAGCCGGAGCAGGTGATGGGTCGGTATCTCCTGCACCCCCAGCTCATATTTTGCATACTGCTGCTGGGTCGTGTTCAGAATCGCACCGGCCTCCTTCTGCGTCAGATCAGCATCCTCCCGCAGGTCGCGCAGACGCTCGTAATAATACATCGTAAAGCCCCCTGAAAGGACTATACTTCACATCCGATAAGATGTATTGACTTTACACCTTATCAGGTGTATTATGATATTAACGTATCCACATTTATTCTTTTTCAGGAGGAATTATTATGAAAAAGACCTTGCGACTGTTTTCTCTCTTCTTGGTCGGCGTTATGATGCTTGCATTAACCGCATGTAGCGGCGGCAGCGGTGTCGGTGGTGGAAATGCCGAAGATGCGTTGACTTCAAAGGTCAATGCAAAACTTTCTGGTACAGGCATTCAGGTGGAATATGATACTTCTTTGAATGAGAAGGCTGTTGTCTATCTGGATGTATACCGTACTTCCGGCAATT
>ERZ808240.4375-NODE-4375-length-12585-cov-7.979250_pt1 | contig 12585 bp, 24 predicted proteins | sample MGYA00521084_ERZ808240 | MGnify/ENA primary metagenome ERZ808240 (study PRJEB31516, sample SAMN03275571) | gut metagenome | biome: mammalia-associated habitat; material: feces | host: Papio cynocephalus | place: Kenya | collected 2012-08-06 ... | reverse complement strand
GGAGACGGAAGTCGAAGAGAGATAAGAAGTTCAATGTTCGGTTTTGAAGGCACAAGCCGTGAAAGAGCAGGATATCTGCTCTTTTTTGTTTTCAAAAATATCCCGGAAACCCGTTTGGTCAGGTATCCGGGATATTGACTTATTAGGTCAGCTGAATATAACCGACTACTGGCAGGTAGACGAGAATTGATTATTTGCAAGTATGACCAAATTGTTTATTCGCAGGTAGCGGACGTATCAAAACCGGGATTGAAAGCATAGAAGTTACGGGAATTCAGCTTATCCTGGGTAATACGGAGAGCTTCACCAAATCTCTGAAAATGCACAATTTCGCGTTCTCTTAAGAATTTGATGGGAGCTACCACATCCGGTTCCGTAATCAGGCGCAGGATATTGTCATAGGTCGAGCGGGCTTTCTGCTCTGCAGCCATATCCTCAAATAAATCGGTGATAATGTCGCCTTTGCTCTGAAATTCACAGGCATTGAAGGGCACACCTCCTGCAGCCTGGGGCCAGATACCGAGTGTATGATCCGTGTAGTAGGGAGCAAAGCCACCGGCTTCGATTTCCTCCATGGAAAGGTTTCTGGTAAGCTGGTGCACAATGGCTGCTACCATTTCGAGGTGTGCCAATTCATTCGCACATGTGTGTTGGAAATCATAACCGTAAAAATACATCGATAGTGAAGACATTCTCCACATATCTGCCTATTCCGGGCTTAGACTCCATGTGATTGTGATACACAATTTGATCAATGCAGGATTTAAGCAGTATATTTTTTTCGGTTGCGGACATTTCCGGGTTTTTCAATGCCGCCAGACAATCGGTAAATCTTGCGATTTTTTCTCTGTAATCAACGGCGGTAGGAATGGATGTTCTTGCCTGTTCCAGCGCCGCACCTGCCTTTGCCATTTCTTCCTGCAGCTTCGCGTTTCTGGACGCATATTCTTCCTTGGTATAAATACCATCTTCGTAGGCATCCTTCTGACGGATATCTTTTTCTTTCAGACGTTTCAATTCATTTTGAAGATTGCTGATAATGCTTGCCTGCAAATCAGCAGTGGAAGAGTCGTCGTTTTCCAATTTTAGCTCAAAATCTGCAATGGTGTTTTCCAAAGTTTCTATAATGCGGTCCACGAATACATCATATTTGACAGATTTCGTATTGCACCAGGACTGCTTATTGCATAGCATCATTTCACATTTGGAACCATTCTTCTGTGTGTAGATTTTAAGGGACATTGCCTTGCCGCAAGTGCCACAGAACAGGAGACCGGCAAAGGGATTTTTCAATTCACTATATTTTTTCACTTTTGGGGTTTTACCTCGTCTTTCTTGGGCGGCTTCAAAGGTTGCCAAGTCAATGATTGGCTCATGCCGTCCATCCACGTATACCCATTCAGATACATCGGAAGTCTTCGGGCGTGTTTTCACAATCTGGCCGTTTACTATTTTCTTTTCTGTCTTCCGCCAGTTCCACCGTATTTTTCCGATATAGACCGGGTTTTCCAACATGTCACTGATAGCGGCGGGGGACCAGAAAGAAGATTTTAACGGCTTTATGCCCAGGTCATCCAGTTCTTTTGCAATGTTTGTAAAGCCATTTCCGGCAAGGTACAGTTTGAACATCAATCTGACGGCATCCGCCTGCTCCGGGATAACCTCGAGAGAGTGGTATGCGCTTTTGCCGGTACCTATCTGGACTTTCCGGTAGCCATATGGGGGAACAGAGCCGATAAAGTTTCCCTGTTTTACCGATGCAATCCGACCACGGTTTAATATCTTCTTGGTGTATTCCAGATAGTCGTTACCTCGCGTGAGCTCCATCTCAAAGAATTTTCGGTCATATTCATCAGCCAGATTATAATCCTTCGGCGGTGTGAGCACAAGAGTGTTTGTGTAGCGGAAAGCATTGATAATTCGTCCGCAGTCTTCGAGGTCGCCACGGGATAATCGTTGCGGCTCAATCACCAAGACACCCTTAATGCTGCCGGTTTCCAAAAGCTTCATAACTTGTTTCATAACGGGTCTGTCGGCTATGGTTTCCCCGGAAACAACTTCCCGGAAAATATGCTCTTCAGGTATTCTTTGCCCGAAAACAGATACGGCGTGCTCCTGGAGCTGCGTCTCATGTTTGGACAAAACTTCCTCAACAGACATGTACGGGTCATCGGAACGTGACTTTCTTAGATAGATAATAATGTGAGATATGTCACTTGGAGACAATTCGTATAACATAATTCCTCCTTTTTGGACATAAAAATGCCCGGTGCTTGTATTTTCACCGGGAAAATGGTACAATCTACTTGTGTAGGCGATTGTATCGGGTTTTCCCGATGTGGTTCCTTAACCGCTCTGGTGTTGGTAGCATCAGGGCGGTTTTTCTATTTATTAGCAGTAAGCAAAAATGTGCGGTTTACTTGGCACCCACTTTCTGGATGAGCGCATCCTGCAGAACCTGTGAAAAATTGATATTCATGGAAATAGCTTCTTCATTTAACCATTCCGGGATAGAAAGTGTTTTTTTAACAGCTTTGGAGCTGTGCTTGCGCTGATAAGATAATAAGTCAAATTCAATCACAACACAGAACGTATCTGTTTCAGACGGAATAGTATAAGGCTCGGAAGGAGCAGGAAGAGCTTCTTTGTTTTCTTGCCTGCTGACAATGGCAAGACCCAAAGCATCCGAAGCCATTTCATAGGCATCCTGCATGTCTTCGCCCTGCGTCATACACTCAGGAAAATCAGGAAATGTAATCCAGAAGCCGCCTTCTTCGGCTTTGTGAAAAAGGGCAGGATAAAATAATTTTTTCATACAACACCTCCATATAGTGGGCTGGATTATTTCAATCCAGCCTGTTTTAAGATTGCCTGTTCCAGACCTTTTTTCAGGTCTTTGGAGTGATAAGGAACAATTACGGTTCTTCCTGTTTCGGAATTTCTTAGCTTTACATGGGAACCGTTCTGGCTGATGATTTCAAAACCGTTTTTTTGCAGGTATTTAATCATCTGCATGGGTGACATTGGCATCTTTCGTATCTCCTTTCCTTATCTCTGTATACATAATAACACGTAATATTACGTATGTCAATATAAAATACGTAATATTACGTGCCATATATTGGCGTTGTCTTTATTGTAATTTATACATAGTAAGGATTAGGTTTTAAAGCCAGTGAAATCAAGTCTACTATCCAGCCAATGCCACATATTCCAACGGTAAAGAAATACAAAATACCCATGCCAATTTTTCCTTCATAAAATTTATGACCGCAAACGGTAAAGAGGCAAAGGAAAAAAGCAATCCACTTATTTTTGGGCTTTCCAAGTATGATTGGTCTGTAACCGCCAGAAGCATAAGCAGTAGCAGAATTATTTATAATAATGTTTTTATCATTCCCGCTTAATTCTTGGACTTGCTTTCCGCATTGTGGACATACAACACAGTTTTTGTCTATTTTTGCACCGCAATGAATACAAAATTTTGTGTCATTAAGAGGTGAACCACAGTTTGGACATGCTGTTGCCTTGTCAGATACTTCTTTCCCACATTCAGGACATGTTATTAGTGCCATAATTAAATTCTCCCTTCATAAATAAAGTATTTTATATCAATTCTGCAACCCCTAAGGGCTCAAAATAGATAACGTAATTATCAACTTGTGCATATAAACCATATTTTTCCTTGTAGCAAGCAAGAGCGTCAGCCAAAAATGTTTCTGTGACCTCTAAATATTCCGCAATTTCATATAGATTTCGGCACCCGGCTTTATAACTATCAACAATTCCGGATAGTCCAATGAGACGGTTATAAGCCCAAACCCGAGCGGTACGTTCCTGTTTGCGATTAGCAGCAGAAGATTGGTCTAAAATGTTACCAGAAGATGTGGCGTGATGTCCAATTTCTTCGGCAAGAACACAAGCCTTTTCGGCTTCTGTATCAATATCATTGCTTATAGCCACGTTACCGTCACAATAGAGTCCTCGTATCCTTGGACTATTAAATTTTCTATCATATATATGTATATCTCTTGCATCAGAAGAGGATGCTAAGTCTTCATATCTTGTCAATATTATCACCCTTGTGTAGCTTACATCTTTAATTGTCCAATAATTAGGAGTGTTTCCTTTTTGCTTTTACAAAATTTGCGAACTGTTTAATTTCATCTAATTCATCTTCTGTAAAGTCGGAGCCTTCAAAGTGAGCGGCAAGGGTTTGAGGTTCACTATTTTCTGTATTATCAGAGAATAAGTACGATGTGGTTGTATTTAGGGCTTTTGCAAATGCCAATATTTTACTTTGTGGCAAATCAACCTTCCCAGCTTCAACTTTTGCAATAGCTGTTTTATCTTTATATCCCACAAGTGCAGCAAGCTCTGTTTGTGATAAATTTTTTTCTTCACGCAAACTTCTGATTTTTATACCCATACTTTCTTGCGTTGTCATATTTTTGCCACCAGCCTTTCTTAATAAGGATAATAACACATAAATGAATTTTATTCAACATTTTTATAAAAAATAGTTGACACATGTTCAACCATGATGTATTATGATTTTAGGTTGAACATAATTCAACCAGAAAGGAGGAAAAAAATTGACAGATAGTAAAAAACTGAGTGATGAAATCACGGACTCTGGAATTACAATTACAGCTATTGCGAATAAGATTGGAATTACCAGAGAAGGATTTTATAAAAAGCTCAATAATGAGACAGAATTTAAGGCATCTGAAATTTCAACATTACAGAAAATCTTAAGACTTTCTAACAAAAAACGTGATGAAATTTTTTTTGCAAAAGAAGTTGAACTAAAATCAACTTAAGAAGGGAGAGATAGAGAAACATGTTTCAGAGAAGAAAAAAAGTAGCTGTAGAAAACAGTTATAGAGCACCTATATATCCTGCGCCGGAAGTTGGATATGTAAGTTCTACATCCATTTTATCTGAGCGGGTTTTAGTTCAATTTTCTGTGCCCGACCACGAGTGGAGTGAACTTGAAAACTTAAAGGAGTGGAAAGATTTTGTAAAACGTCTTGAGGAATGTCAAAGAGAACAAATCCGGAACAAGCACTTAACTGGGCAATGTCGACAGGAAATTTAAGGTCAAATTCAAAATGCCGATGAACAATTTCCCCATTTTCTTTATAGCTGCAATTTCCTACATAATTAGGGTGTGGATTTAACTTTATATTCACGTTTGACTCTGTAGAAACGGAAGTTATTGTAATCGGTAGCCTTGAACGATTTTCAAAGCAGAAAATAATCGCAAGAGAATTTAACTTTGGTTTATATGTTGCCGATTTTATGGAGATTTTTAGATTTTTTCGTTTAGTCAGGAATGCACTTATAAGTGTGAAAAGGGAACCCAACGTACCAAAAATTGATAAAGCGAGAGTGATATTTTCACGGGTTAAGATTTCTTTTAATTCATTTTCCATAAGCTTGAACCTCCCAAAGATAATAAGGGAAATTATATCACGGATAGAAAATGAATACAACATTTAGATGTAATAAAGAGTACAAATTTATGGAGTAGTCCATTAGGACGGAAAGGAGGGATAGAGGATGGAAGAGAAGTTAGACAAGTGCATTGAGAACATTTGCAACAGAGTAATAGAAAACGATTTTGCACCAGGTGAGTATGCAGAAACAGTAAAGGCTCTTGCCGCACTGGTGGAAGCAAGAGCCACATTGTTTTAGCAATTATCGAGGTTAAAAAGACAATCGTAATCTGGACAATCGGTAACAACATATCATCAAAAAAAGAGAGGGTGGTGGAAAATGACAACCTATTCAAGGACAGAGGTTCTTCAATTCAAAAACGGGGAAAGCATCGTTCATTTCCCCGACCTTACGGATGAAGAGAGAACACGGAGGCATCAGCAGCTTAAGGCTGCGGCAAGCCGGTTCCTTAAAGCTGCGGAGCGGCTGAATATGGAAAAGACAAAGTAGCTTTAAGCTGATACCAAAGCAACACCCTGTACCTTCCATGCGGCATACAGGCCGCGATATTTTTGTTTCCTCTTTGTAGATAGTGATGCGCAGATAACCCCCTTTGTCTGCGTGTCGCATGGAGGGCGCAGGAGAATACAAGAAAGGAGGACAAGCCGTGCAGATGCACAATATATTATCAGGTGTCAGCTTTGTAAGTGGTCTGGTCGGGGTTGCGGGCATAGCCGGAGCCATAGAATGTGGGACAGGCTACTGCACCAGTACCGTGTTAATCATCATCGCACTGGTAAGCGGGATATGCGCCAGAGCAGAAGCAGGAGGCAGATATGGAATACATGTCATGGGAAGAAGCCGGACTCATAGTCGGCACCGAAGAATGGAAAGAAAAACAGAATAATGAAAAAGACCCTGCAGGCCGGGAAGCTGAACAGGGTCAAAACAACACGTAATGTTATTTTTATGCTTATTTTAGCAGGAAAGGTAAGGTAAGTCAATCAATGGACAACATTTTAGCAACACTTATGGCAGCAACTCATACAGAAACTACTTTTTCATATGAACGAAAGGCTGGCACTGCAAATGAAAAAATCAGTATGAAGGGACATCCCGCAGCATTACTGGTCGGTTTAGAGACAATGACGCTCCATGTATTACAAAACATACATCCGGGAGATATAGAAGCACAGAAAGAAACGATGCGTTTACTGTGTGCCAATGTATTTGAGGACATCGATAAGGGGGATGGCAATGGTGGAATGTAGAGTCTGCCACTGCCTGTGCGACCCCGGAGACATCGTAGGCGGCATATGTGACGATTGCCGGGCAGCAGAGGAACGGCGGAGCAGGAAGTTGGACGAGTACATAGAACTTAGAAAACGGTACCTAAAGGAGCAGGCTGACGGTCAGCTTGTCCTGGTCCAGTAAGGAGCTGTATGGAAGGAACCAAGGTAAAAAGCGACCGGGGAGATGTGGAATACGCTCCCCGGCATCTGAACATGTATCAGAAACACAGACAAGCCTATGAACAGGCAGAAAGAGAGGATTATTCAAATGGAAAATATGGTAGCGGTAACACAGACGGCAGGAGCCATTAACTGTGATTTCGAGAGTGTGAAAAAGAGACTGCAGGAGCGGCTGCAGGACTACAAGGGTGCAGTATTCACTGAAGAAAGCAAGACATTTGCCAAGGCAGAGCTGGCAAATCTTCGCAAGGAAAAGAAAGAGTTTTCAGACCGTGTGAAAGAAGTCAAGGCGGCATATATGCAGCCGTATCTTGACTTTGAGGGCAAGGCCAAGGAATTGATTGCCCTGTATGACGAGCCTATCAATCTGATAGATGAGCAGATTAAGGCATTCGAGGAAAAGCGCAAGGCAGAGAAGCAGGCGAAGATTGCAGAACTGTACCAGATGCATGCCGGGGGACTGGAAGCCTATATTCCCCTGCAGAAGATTTACAACCCCAAATGGGAAAATGCCACCATGAAGGAAAAGGACATTGTGGCAGAAATCAGTAATCTGGCAGAAGCAACCCGTTCTGCCATTGCTACTATCCGGGGAATGCAGTCGGAAGCGGAGGAAAAGGCACTTGAAATCTACAAAGAAAACCTTAGCCTGCCGGAAGCTATGACATACCTTACCAACTACGAGAAGCAGCGACAGGAAATCATTGCCAGGGAGCAGGAACGCAGGAAAAAGGAAGAAGAGGAACGCATCCGCAGAGAGGAAAGAGAACGGCTGGAAACAGAGCGCAGAATTAAGGAGGAGCAGGAAGCAGCTATTCGTAAAGCGGAAGAGGAGAAAGAGGCGGCGCTTCGCAAAATCGAGGAAGAAAAGGCTGTAGCTATTGAAAAAGCCAGAGCAGAAGAAGCAGAGCAGGCTGTTATTGAGAGCCTCACGCCCAACGTGGATGCCGGAGATGCGGACCTTTACGAATACCGAATTGAGCTGACTAAGGATGCCAAGGAAAAGCTGGAAATGTACATGGACAGTGTAGGAATAGAATGGGAGCTGATGTGATATGGGAAATCTGGATATTTATAACAACGTGCGTGTTGTGCCGGACGATGCCAAGCGCAAAATCCAGGGCGGCAGGCTTAATGGAAAAACGGACATCAATCCGATGTGGCGCATTAAGAAACTCACCGAGCAGTTCGGGCCCTGCGGTGTAGGCTGGTACATCAAGGTCACGGATAAGCGGCTGGAAACCTATGGGGATGAAATAGCCGCCTTTGTGGATATTGAGCTTTACATCAAGGTGGATGGTGAATGGTCGCAGCCCATCTTTGGAACCGGTGGAAACATGTTCGCCGAGAAAGAGAAAAACGGCATCCACGTATCAGATGAAGCCTATAAGATGGCTGTTACGGATGCCATATCAGTTGCCTGCAAGATGCTTGGTGTAGGTGCTGACGTTTACTGGAACGCAGATAAGACCAAATATACAGCACCCGCCCAGTCCCAGACGCAGACTGCGGAACCACTGACACTGGCAAACGGCAAGATGAATGCGCAGGCATACCCGGAACGGGTCAGAGGCATCATTGCCCAATGCAACCGCACCGGCGTGCCGCTGGCTGCCATATTGGAACGGTACAAGGTGCAGACCATTGATGCCATGTCAGACCTGCAGATTAAAAGCTGTCTGAATGCCCTTATGAAAACGCCAGACAGAAAGGATAGCTGATGGAATTTACGGGAAAGATAGCCGGCATCAACGTGGACTGGCAGACAGGACGGTATGCGGTGACCTTCACCTGCAACGAACCGTCGGCGGTAAAGCAGAATTATGACAAGCTTAAGGACATTGAGATTTTGGATATCAAGGCGGTAAAGCACCGGAAAAAGCGGTCACTGGATGCCAATGCCTACTTTCATGTTCTGGTTGGCAAGATTGCAGAGGTGCTGACGATTTCCAAGGCAAAAGCCAAGAACATACTGATATGCAGATATGGACAGCCGCAGCTTCTCCCAGATGGGGCACCGATGATTTACAAAACAAATGCCCCGGAGGAATTCATGTGGGAACAGGAAACCTTACATGCTATCCCTATCAGATATGATGGGAAAGCTACCTTTTACAAGATTTACCGTGGCTCCCACACATACGACACAAAAGAGATGTCTTTATTGATAGACGGCACCGTGATGGAAGCCAAGGAACTGGGAATTGAGACCATGACACCTGCGGAGCTGGCAGAGATGAAAGCAAGGTGGGGCGTATGAAACGGCTGTGGAGCATCTTCACGGAGGATATGGACCACTGTTTTTACACAGGCAGCAACGTGGTGGAACGGCATCACATATTCTACGGCATGGGCGGGGAGAAAAAGGAGCTATGCGAGAAATACGGCTATGTTATTCCGCTCCGCCCGGATTTGCACCCGAATGGAGTGCATGCCACGGAATATGCCCGGACAGTGCTTGACCTGCACCTTAAGCAGGAGTGCCAACGGGATTTTGAAACCAGGCACGGTACCAGGGATGAATTTATAAACAAATTTGGAAGGAGCTGGCTATGAGCATTAACAGCAGAAGCAAAGGAGCCAAAGGCGAAAGGGAGCTTGCCAAAATATTAAGAGAATATGGGTATCCGTGTAGGCGCGGGCAGCAGTACTCCGGCGCAAACGGGGATGCCGATGTGGTAGGACTTCCGAACATTCATATTGAAGTCAAACGCAGGGAGCGGCTGGAAATATACTCAGCGATAGCACAGGCGGTCAGAGATGCCAAGAATGGCGATAAGCCTGCTGTATTCCACCGCAAGAACGATTGTGAATGGCTGGTTACCATGAGGCTGGAAGATTGGATGAAGCTTTATGGTGACAGACAATAGGTTGAAACACCTTAAGAAACTGTAAACCTTGTTTACATTACCTCATGGGATAATGTGTCACGACATGCCATGTAATGTGCCTGTGCCTCCGTCTGGGGCATGGGCGGAAAGGAGAAGAATGACAGGACAGGCAGAACAGCAGAAGTTTTATGTATATATTCCGACTTGCAGCCCTAATAGGGCGCCGGATATTACGATTGCCGATTTGATACCGGTAGGACGGGAGAATGCCATTTCCCGTCAGATGTTGGTTGCCTTATGCGTGGAAAATGGCCTTGTAAAAAATACGCTGTTTGGAAAAGACAGGGCAATGAGAAAGCTGATAGAGCAGGCAAGAAGAGATTACACCATATTAAATCTGTCAAACGGACAAGGGTATTACAGTCCGTCACGTAATGATTTACAGGACTTGCAGCGGTACATACGGCAGGAAACCAAGAGAGCCGTATCTGTGTTCAGAAATATTGTGGTAGCAAAGGCACTTTATGAGGATTACATACACGGGAGATTGACGGAATGAATTATTTAGCTGAATTAAAAGCATTTTACGATAGGCTCGAACTAAACCCGCAGCCCAACACTGTTATCGCCTTATGGCATGCGCTTATGTCCATAGCGAATAAAGCAGGGTGGCCAGATACGTTTACGGTAGCTTCATCAGTCCTTGGACTTCGGTCTGGATTAAATGCATCAGCGCTGAAACGGGCGAGAAATAAGCTTGCCACGGACGGATTTATTGACTGGAAGCCACGAGGCGGAAACCAGTCGGCACAGTACCACATAAAAAGCCTTGTGGTTCAAAATAGGTATGAAAATGAACCACAATCTGAACCACAAAGTGAACCACAGTGTGAACCACAATCTGAACCACAAAGTGAACCTATTAATAAACATAAACTAAAACAAAAACATAATAATCCCCCTATATCCCCCGCAGTGCATTTTGATGAATTCTGGGATGCCTACCCGAAAAATGGAAATCGTTCGCTGACAGAAAAGGCATATGTTGATGTGCTGTTGTCCAATGTCCCGGAAGAGGATGTACTGGCAGCAGTTAGGAACTATGCGGAAGCGGTACAGATACAGGATACGCAGGAACGGTACATCAAGAACCCGGACAGGTTTCTGACTGACAATACATTTTTGGACTATCTGCCAGGCAAGTACAAGAAGCCAAAGAAGCCGGAAGAAGCGGGGAATAAGAATAATCGCTTTAATAAATATCCGCAGAGGGATTATGACTACGAGGAACTGGAAAAGAGGTTACTGGGAGAATGAGACAATTATCATTGTTTGAACAGGAAGAAGAGGTTACCGGCATAGAAGATGCGGCGCCGGATGCCGTGCAGAATGCATGGCGAAAAGCTAAGCAGGACATGAAGCGGAACTTCACGGAACTTCAGAAACTGCCATATGAGGAGAAGCTGGAACGGCAAAAAGGAAAGGCATATGAGTTCTACGAGGAAATGCAGAAGAGGGAAAAAGGATGCCTTGTATCTGTTGGCGGACTGGACAGCATCACATTGTTTATCTGGCTACACAGTATAGGCATTCATGTTCCTGCTATATCTGTATCGGCAGTAGAGGATAAGGGCAATCAGAAAGTACACAAGGCTTTAGGGATTGAACTGGTGAAGTCTTACAAGACCAAGGTTGAGGTGCTGAATGAGTGCGGATTTCCTGTTATCAGCAAAAGGATAGCCGGAAAGATTGATATGCTGCAACATCCCACCGAGGACAATAAAACTGTCCGGCATGCTATTATCACCGGCGAATGTGGAGAGCAAGGGCATTTTGCCAAGAACAGCCGCATGAAACTGCCACAGAAATGGCTTAAGCTATTCGGCGGTTATGAGAATGAAAATGAGGGAGTCAATTACAAGCATCCTGATTTTCTGGTATCAAATGACTGCTGTTACTGGCTGAAAGAGAAACCCTGCGATGACTGGGCAAAGGAGCATAACAGTTTTCCCTACCTTGGAATGATGGCATCCGAAGGCGGGCAGAGAGAGGAGGCACTGGTAGAGCATGGCTGTAATTACTACGGCAAGACGGTTATGAGGTCTGCCCCTTTCGCAATATTTACGAGAAATGACATACTGCGGTTAGCTTTGGAGATGGACAAGTGGTATCACGAGCATATCGAGGTATTCAAGGAACTGTATTACAAGCAGCCGTATTCCAGGGATAAGGACGGAAACACCATTCCGTATGAACCACTGGAAACCATTGTACCGACTGCCTACGGTGAGATTAAGCAGCATGAGAATGGTGATTATTTTACCACCAGAGCGCAGAGAACCGGATGCTCCATGTGTGGTTTTGGCATCCACCTGGAAGAAAGACCGCACAGATTTGACCGTCTCCGAGAGGATAACCCTATGGAATGGGCGTTTTGGATGTATAAATGCATCAAAAATGAACAGACCGGCGAACAGTATGGATGGGGCAAGGTTCTTGACTATATCGGTGTAGGTTGGGAGGATGTGCCGGCAGTACAGATTGAGATGGATTTGAAAAATTTGTAAAAAAATACAAAAAGTAAACTCTGAAAAATTTTTTTCTATCATATTAACTTTGAAAAAACAAAACAGGAGGATATCAATATGATGGAAAAGATTATCTTGAGCGTAATAACAAACATAATAGCCAACTTAATAGCGAATTTAATTATGGAAATTCTTAAATTCATTAAAAAAGAAAGGAGTCGAGCCTCCGGCCGGGGTAACGATATATCGGGCTCCTAAAATTATGAGTGTAAAATGTGAGATTTACAGAGATAGCATGCAGAATTACAAGAA